>Ga0098061_1000707_pt1 | contig 16270 bp, 12 predicted proteins | sample 22_taG_FD_92579 | JGI IMG/M metagenome (GOLD analysis project Ga0098061, IMG submission 92579) | Marine viral communities from the Subarctic Pacific Ocean - 22_ETSP_OMZ_AT15343 metaG | ecosystem: Environmental > Aquatic > Marine > Oceanic | place: Subarctic Pacific Ocean | collected 2015-01-20
TGCCAGCGTTTCTGGAACTGGCACTGTTGCAGTAGACGATGGTACTAACACCTGCTGTAACGATGGTGGTACGTGTATTACCGGTGATGATGGTGGCGATTGCGATGGTGAATGCGGTGAGGCTTGTGCCGACGATGGACACACATGCGACCACTGCGACACTGTAGGAACCGGACCAAGAAATGATACCATGACCATAGATATCACTGGTGTTACATTATGTGAATGTATTACAATTGATGATGGTGTGTTGAGTGGTTGCGAACAATCAGCGGGTGGTTCTTGGGTTGGGGGGTTTGATATTAATGATCAATTCACGCTACAGCAAGTAGGAAATAACCCAACAGGCTCGGCATGTCAATGGACTTATACCGAAGCAAATGCGTTTGACGGCGGTTATTTTGAAAATACCGACTGTAGCGGTCCTGCCGCCAACGGGCAAGAGGATGTGGTCATTGAACTGACAAAGACCGGGGCTAACACATGGACACTTGACATTTATACTGACAGTGGCTTTGGTAGAAACTTTGATATTTTTTATGCCGCAGTGACATCAACAACAGATGATGGTAAAGATTGTATAGAAGAATCATTTAGCAATTCTATTGATAGCGGTGATTGCCTTGGGGAAGACCCTTTCTTTAACACGGCAGTTGCCCATAGCGGTGATGCAACAGCAACATGTGGAGTATAAATTATGAAACAAATTAAATTACTGGAACCATACACTAATCAAACAATCACCAACGACATCAATCAATTCAAAGACGCATCATGCTTGTCTATGTCTAACAGTGCATATGTGCGACATGATGGGGTTGATATTTTTGCAAGTTGTATCAGGAAGCACGATGACGATGGGACCAAATATTTCACTATTCGGTCGCGGATTGGTGATACACCACACATGGATTTGGACACGTATCTCTCGTCTTCCGTTTTTTTGGGGTCGCCAAAACTTATCGCAATTGATGGGGGCGTATATATTACATTCAACGCAAATGATAAAGTCAACAAATCTATCACTCCACACGTAATGAAACTTTATCCAGAGATAGAACCGCCCACCGCAATTGTATATGACAAGTCTGCACCATTGGAAAAGAACTGGATTCTTTTTGAGCATGAAAATGAGGTTTATTGCTTGTATTCATTGTCTCCACTCAAAATTCTCAAACGAGTTGATAGCTCTTCTTGGAGATTCGAAGATCACTATGTGGAAGCGACTGGCTTCAACAATAAATTTCACAATGGTTCCACCATGTTTGCTAAAGACGGATACTTGTATGGGTTTGGGCATATGATTGTTAATGGTAGAGCAGGAAGGCGTAGTTATTTTGCGAACATATACCGTTTGGATATGAAAACCAATACTGTAGAGATTTCCCAAGATCAGTGTTGGGCATATAATATGAATGCCTTGAGTGGAGGGTATCACGTAAGCCATGTAATTTCTAATCTATTTTTTGGCAGTGCTGAATTGAATGATAATCAAGTTCGTGTTGCCGTGGGTGTTAATGATTCGCTCAGTGCGGTTGCAGACATTCCACTGGATCATATTTTAGACGGGGTGGAGTTTGGTAAAATTCCATACGAACCCCCACCAAAAGAACCCACAAAAACAGAGCAAGTCAAAAACGCTACCAAAGCAATTACCACCGCAGCGAAGTCCGTAGTCAAAACTCAAATCCTAAGAAAAGGAAGAGTTTCCGATGAGATGTATAAAGAGCGACTAAATACATGTACGAACTGTCCCGGTAACCATGCCGTATTCAAGAATGGCGCATTACATACATGCGGACAATTCAAAGATTCGATCACTGGCAAGCTCCCTACGTGCGGGTGTGTGCTGACCAAAAAAGCAAGAGATGAAAGTCAAAATTGCCCGATGGGATACTGGGCAAATCTCACGATAGAAGGCAAATAACCAATGGCAATTACTAAATCCCGTTTACAAGCAATCAATACAGCAGATGCGTTCAGAGCAAGATTCGGAAACGACTCTATCTATGCGTTCATCGGTCGAGTTACCCCATACGCATCGTCATCATCTGGTAGTCCACTAGAGACACGTGCAGAAGACATCGAAACATGGGATGGTATCTATGCACTTAAGAAAATTACGCTGGCTGATGTGTCTCACGTATTGCCCGTTACCACGTGGTCATCCGGAACTTATTACGATATGTATGAGCATGATGTAGAAATGGCAACTGCCGATTCTACGCTTTCGTATTTTGTGACACCCACAACCGGAAGTGATATGGCAGTATATAAGTGCATCAACGACGGATCGTTTGGTGTGTGTACCGGGGACCAATCAACCGTAGACCCTATGCCATCTGTTGGTACCAGCACAACTATTCCGGACAACTTAGCCGATAACTACCGTTGGAAGTTCATGTACGTGATCAGTGATTACACTGACAATAAATTTTACGATGGTACATGGACACCTGTATCTCGCACTGGTGGCGAAGGATCGCTTCAAGCATCTGTTGCTGCTGCGGGTGTTGATGGTGCAATCGAACACATCAAAGTAACGGCAGTCGGATCGGGTTATACATCAGTACCAACCGTAACAATCACTGGTGATGGATCAGGTGCAACAGCAATCGCTATTGTCAAGGGTCTGACCGCATCATCTTCGTCTGCAATGGGATCATCATCAAGCTCAGGGTTTGAGTGTGCTGATACTTCAAGCTCATCAAGCTCAGCGGCATTGTCAAGCTCATCAAGCTCCGCAGCACCAAGCTGCACAGAAGAAGACAACACAGTAATAGAAATCATTATTATCAACGGTGGATCGGGTTATACAAACGCAGAAGTTACACTTTCCGGTGGCGGTGGATCAGGCGCAGCAGCAAAAGCAATCATCTCACCTAAGTGGGGTCACGGGTATGATCCGGTGAATGAACTTGCTGCAAACTCGATCATGGTTGTTGCAGACTTCGACGGAACAGAGCAAGATCGAATCGCAGCAGACGCAGACTTTCATCAGATTGGTTTGGTTGTAAACCCAACAACATACGGATCAAAAACAATTGCAACCGGTGACGTATATGACCAGACAGTGACACTAAATATAGATGACAGTGGATCAGGTCTGACATCGGGTACATACACAGAAGACACGGTGATCACAGGCGATTCATCGGGTGCGACAGGTCTTGTTGTAGAGTGGACAGCAACCACAGCATCAGCGGGTGTGCTAAAACTGGCAAATGTTGATGGTACATTTGAAAGTGCAGAATCCATCAATTCAACTCCAGCACACACAATAACAACAATCACAAATCCAGACCTAGAACCGGGGTCAGGCGAGATCATCATGATCGATAACATCTCGACAGTAACCCGCGATCCGGCACAAAGAGACAGAATCCGTTTCGTACTAACATTCTAAGAGAACAACAATGACAATCGAAGGCAACTACAACGATGGCGGTCTAACTTCCGCAGCACCATTCTTCAACGATTGGGACGAGACAAAGAAGTATCTACAAATGCTGTTTACCCCCGGTCGCGCACTGCAAGCACGTGAGCTTACACAAGTTCAGACGATGCTACAGACGCAGATCGACCGTTTCGGCTCGCACATCTTCGAAAACGGATCGCCTGTTGCCGGTGGGCTTACGACTGTCAACAATAACATCTCATATGTAAGACTCGACCCAAATGCTACATACAATAACGTATCATCATATACATCATTAATCGGCAGCACACTGAGCGAATACAGCACAGGTGTGCAGGCTCGCGTCGTTCATGTTGATGAAACCGTAACCGATGATGACCCATATCCGGTTCTGTTCATCCAATACACTACCACATCTTTAGACGGTACTACCACTAGCTTTGTTGCTGAATCAGAACTAACCACATCAGCTATCGCTTCATCATCATCGTCTTCAGGTGGGTCGCAAGTTGCTGTTATTACCGCAGCACAGGCGACCACACTAGGAGAAGACGGTTTTGGCGATGCATACCTAATCTCAATCGACCAAGGAATCTTCTTTGTTGACGGGTTCTTTGTGTTGGTAGATAAGCAGTCATACGCACCAACAACTCAATCAGGCACAGGCGTTCGTCAGTATAGCCCCGTGCCAACAACACGTGTAGGGTTGACCAACACGAAATCTGTTGTAGACATTGGCGAAGACACATCGCTCGGCGACCCGGCAAACGGATCGCCAAACTTTGCAGCACCGGGCGCACAACGACTCAAGTTTGATCCTGTACTCACCGAAAAGAGTTATGTAGAAGGTACTTCTACGATTGCAAACCTATCCGACGAAGATTTTGTAGAACTCATCCGTATCACCGAGGGTGTTGTTAAGAAGCAAGTTAAGTATCCAATCTATTCGGAAATCGAAGAAACTCTTGCTCGACGAACATTCGACGAATCAGGCAACTATACTGTACGTCCGTTCCGCGCATCAGTACGAGAATCAAAGAAACGACGCACACTAACGATCCCATCGTTCGTAGTCGGTACATCATTCACCGCTGGTGAGTATGTATCAGCCGGTACTGGATCATCATCATCATCATCCGGTGGAGCATCGGCAATCGGTATCGTTGTGTCGTGGGACGCATCTACCGATGAGTTGGTCGTGGATCAAGTCACTGGCGATAGTTTTGTAGCGGGCGACTATGTAGTAAATGATGCGGGCGATACCGCAGGATTCGCAACACAAGCGTCAATTGAACACTTTGATGTGGTTCTCGATCCCGGTAAAGCATACGTATTCGGTCATGAGTTTGAAACGATCTCGCCAGAATTCGTTCCTATCAAAAAATCGAGACAAACATCTAGCATTGCGGGTGATACGGTAGTATGCGAATACGGTAGCTACTTTATTGTCGATTCAATCGATGGTGTGTTCGACATTAATGAGCAGGAAACTCTCACACTACACGCATCTGACAGCACATCCTCATCGTCTTCTTCAACAGGCGGCATTGGTTCTGCTACTGTCAAGCATGTTCTATACGATACCACAAACTCATATTATCGAGTATACGTGTATGATGTTGTAGTCAATTCTGGTCAATCGCTTGGCGATGTTGAAATCCTAATCGGATCGTCAACTGGATCATACGCATACATCGACAACACCAATGGCACGAACAGCGACGGCACGACCAAACTGTTCAGTAAATCGCTGCGGTCAACAGGCGGATCGATCTTCAATCTTCCATCCGCGCCGGTTCAACAAAACCTATCGTCAGTAACATTCTACTACCGACTATATCAAACCGGTCAGACCGTATCGACTACAACGGCATCATTCACTATGCCAAACGCAGGCGATCTATACTACCCGTTCGCTGGCGGCACAACATCATCAAACCTACGTCAGAACTACATTGTTGTCAACGATACAGACGGTACTGATATTTCATCAGACGTAACACAAGTAGACCGAACAGGTGATACACTTACTGTTACATTCACCGACTCATCACACAACGGTGATTCGATCTCTATCATCGCAGTCGTACAATCGTCAGCGATCAGCCGAACCAAAACGCTTGTCGATGATTATCTCATTCCTATCGACTTGTCTCTAAATGCATCAAATGAACTAGAACTAGGTATAGCCGATGTTACTTCGGTTACAACGGTTCTAGATGCTGGTAATAGTGATGCTGATGTAACCTCATCCTTTATCCTCGATACTGGTCAGCGTGATAATGTATACGATTACGCTAAACTGAAACTAGCCCCCGGTTCGTCCGTGACTGGTCCGTTTACCGTTACAGTTGACTACTACACTCATTCCGGTGATGGTCCGCTTACATATAATTCATACTCATCAGTCGATTACACATCTATTCCTAACTTTACATCACCATCAACCGGTGATATTTACGAGCTTCGTGACTGCGTAGACTTCCGACCGGTGAAAGACAACCAGTACGATGGATCGTCATCAAGTTCATCGTCGCCTGCAACGATTGATTATGCTAAGGTTGTGTGTCCGTATGATGACACGTACAGAACATTCACCACATCATACGGAATTTATGAATCCCGAATTGATAAAATCGTTCTAACGTCTGCTCTTGAGTTTGATGTTATTGAAGGTATTTCTGGTACTGCCGTTGTCCCGCCAGCAGACCGTGATGACGCAATGACTCTGTACACAGCATCACTCACGCCGCATTCTGGCGATGCTGAAAGCGTTGACCTGAAGTATGTCGATAACCGACGATACACGATGCGAGACATCGGGACTCTACAACAACGAATCTCAAATCTTGAATACTATACGTCACTATCGCTTCTAGAGAAAGAAGCATCAGAATTGACCGTTAAAGACGTAAACGGCGCAGAGCGATTCAAGAACGGTATTCTCGTTGATTCATTCAATGGTCACCAGATCGGTCAAGTAAATGACCGTGGGTATGCGTGTTCAATGGATTTCGTGCAAGGATCGCTACGACCATCTTTTGTTGCTGAGAACGTATCGCTGGATTACAACTCTGGTTCATCTACTGGTGAGCTACGAAAAGGTGATCAGATTACATTGAACCCAACGTCTACAACCACACCGTTTGTAGAGCAACCGCTTGCATCCACATGCATCTCGGTGAACCCGTTCAACCTGACATCATGGTTGGGTGATATGACACTCACACCAGATTCGGATACGTGGGTTGATACTACAACTCGCCCCAAAGTACAAGTCAACTATGAAGGTTCGGCAGATGCTTGGGAAAAAATCAACAACTCAACCAGCAGCACCGGTTACGGTACTGAATGGAATGATTGGGAAACCATTTGGGCAGGCGAATCGTTTGAAACTTCTCGCCGCCTTTCTGGTCGAGTACGAACCGTGAACAATAACGTGCATGGGGATTGGGGTAGCAGTGGGCGTTGGTATCATAATACATATAAAGTATTAGAAGACTCTACGACACAATCTATCAAACGACAAACTCGTAAGGGAATCAAGACTTCATACGACGTAGAAACTGTACAAGAAACCAAAGGTAGTAAAGTCGTAAATGTTAAGATCATTCCGTTCATGCGAGCGAAGACAATCACCGCAACAGCATCAGGACTGAAACCAAACACAGTCATGTATGCGTTCTTTGGTGATGATGATGCATCATCGTATTGTTCGCCGTCTACAATTCAAACCGATTCAGCAGGCGAGGTTACGGTTACGTTTAACCTACCGGGTGGTGTATTCACAGCAGGATCAAAACTGTTCCGACTGATCGACAACCCACACAACCTTGTTGCGGACTCGCTATCTACCGCAGAAGCAATCTACACATCTAAGGGATTGATTGAGGAACGGGACGAAACTATCGTCACAACCAAACGTCCTATTATAAAACGGACAGAGGTTACAGACTCCCGTGTTGTTAAGGGTCCGATTGAAAGATCGACAAAGGTTATTGGTAACTTGGCATCGGGTCCACAGGGACTATCAACCGGGAACCAGCTTCGCGGACACCCCAATTCCGCAGTTGTTCGTGCATCGCTGAACGAACGAACATCTGGTGTGCGAAAGGCAGCAGGATGGAACGATCCGATTGCACAGTCATTCCTCGTCGATCCGGCAAACTTCCCGAACGGTATTTTCTTGGCATCGGTTGACTTGTTCTTCAAGACAAAGGATGACAACCTACCAGTCACTATCGATTTACGTCCATCAGTGAATGGTTATCCATCGTCATCGAAGCTGATTCCTTTCTCTGTAGTGACAAAGAAACCATCGGAAGTCAACACATCGGATAATCCAGACCCGGCAGATTCATCGTCATACACACGATTTGAATTCCCATCATTTGTATATCTTGCACCGGGCGAATACCATGTTATCGCGCGATCGAACTCCGACAAATACTGTGCATACATTGCAGAAATAGGACAGACACAGATCGGGTCTAACAACCGAATCACCGAACAACCATACGCTGGCTCGTTCTTCAAGTCACAAAACGCATCCACGTGGACAGCAGATCAGGCAACCGATCTTACGTTCCGACTAAACCGATGCACATTCTCGACAACAACACCAGCAGAAGTTGTATTCCAGAGTGAAGCACAATCACCAGATGTTAATTTTGATGTATGTCATATCATGACCAACAACATCCAGTTCTCATCGGCTCCGATTTCACACACATATGCAACAACGCCTAACGGCGGTGCATTAGGATCATATGCGACGATGCTACCCAACCAAAACCTATTCCAGTCTACACAGCAGGAATTGATTTCGACGGGCGACATGACTGTTAAATCCACATTGTCAACAAGTGATGCTGCGATTTCACCTATCCTAGATGAAACTCGATACTCAATCATGGCAGTTGAAAACATCATCAACAACTCCACAACCGGAGAAACAGGTGCTACTGCGAACCTGTCATCAGGAGCAACAGCTAGATATATTTCCCGCCGAGTTACACTTGATGATTCATTCGAAGCCAAAGACTTGAAGGTATATCTAACTGCGGCAGTCCCTAAAGAAGCCGAGGTAGACGTATACTATCGTGTACTGGCAGCAGAAGACGCAACACCATACGAAGATCGTCCGTGGGTTCTTCTAGAGCCTGTTGGCGGATCGCTAACCAAAACACAAAACGATAACCAGATTCGTGAATACGAATTTAGATCGACCGCGACAGATATCAACTTGGATACTACAACAGTGTATGGTGAATATGATGATTTCCAGACATACGGTATTAAGATCGTTATGCGATCAACCAACACATCAAAGGTTCCTACAATCCAAGACATGAGAGCAATTGCGGTTCTATAATGATAGTCGAAACAGAAAAAAGAGGGCTAGTTCGTGACACAGAGAGTAAGGCACTTCTCAACACAGACATGAGAGAGCGAGATCGCATCCAGATGGAAAGAGCGAAGATGCGCCGGTCAGTTACTTTAGAAACCCGTGTAGCTGCTCTGGAAAAACAAGTAGCTGAACTGAAAGAGATGATACTAAATGGCAACCAAGTATAACATACAAATCGATCAAGGCTCAACATTTTCACACAATTTTGTGCTGAAAGATGCGTCTAATACAGTGATCGATATTAGTGGATACTCTAGCCGTGGACAGATTCGTGCTGAATATGCAGATGCGAATGCAGATATAAATTTAACCACACTAATAACCGATGCAGTAAATGGTGTGGTTAATATTTCATTGACTTCATCACAGACAAAAGAATTGACTGCTCAGCGATATGTTTATGATGTAGAGCTAATAAATACAAGTGATGATTCTGTAACAAGAGTCGTTCAAGGTAATGTTCATGTTTATCCGGAAGCTACAAAGGACACAGACGGTCCACCGGGCGCGGAAGTGGTTGTTTAGTTGGTGAAAGCAAAAGACATGTTCAACGAGAAAGCAAAAGAACTAAATGCCTAGTTTCGTATCTAAGTTTCTGATTACTGGCGACGGTGAGCTACTAATAGCACCCACATCTGACGGTTCAGCAGGACAAATCTTGCAGACCGATGGAAATGGGCAGTTATCGTTTACCATACCAGCAAGCAATGGTATGAGCGATCTCATTGACGATACTACTCCGCAGCTTGGCGGCAATCTTGATCTCAACGGGTTCGCCATTGGCAGCGTTACACCAACAGAATTTACCTATCTATCAGGTGTAACCAGTGATATTCAGACTCAACTTGATGGTAAAGCAGATGCTGTCCATACACATACCGCTTCAGACATCACCGACTTTGATACAGAAGTTAGTAATAATGCCAGTGTAGCAGCTAACACTAGCGACATCTCAACTAACACTGGTAACATTTCTACAAACACTAGCGACATCTCAACTAACACTGGTAACATTTCTACAAACACTGGTAACATTGCTACAAACACTTCAGCGATTGATGGTAAAGCAGATGCTGTCCATACACATACCGCTTCAGACATTACTGATTTCGATACAGAAGTATCAAACAATCCTACAGTTGCATCTGCCCTACAAGATGTTGTTGATGACACTACTCCGCAGCTTGGTGGTAATCTCGATGTCAACGGCAATTCTATTGTTTCTGCATCGAATGGTAACATCAGTCTAATACCTGATGGTACTGGTAATGTGGTTCTTGGTACACTGGTATTCGATGGGGATATGGCAGTCACTTCCAATGAAGATGACTACGTTCTTACCTATGATGACTCCACCGGTACTGTTTCTCTTGAAGTAATACCTACAACCAGTAAGATAGAAGTTAAGAATGATACTGCTGGTACACTCTTGAAGGGTCGAGCGGTTCATGTTACTGGTTCTCATTCCAGCGGCAAACCAACGATTGAGTATGCGGATAGTTCCTCTGCATCAACAATGAATGCGATTGGTATTGTCGAAGAAGACATTACGGCAGGCGGTGAAGGTTATATAACTCTGGCTGGCATCATCGAGAAGGTCGATACGTCTTCCTACACAAGTGGCGACACGCTATACGTCGGAACATCTGGTGTTTTGACTGACACAAAACCTACTGGTACTAGCCTGATTCAGAACATGGGTATGGTAGGTCGTTCCCATGCTTCTGTTGGTAGTTTCATTGTTATTGGTTCGGGTCGTTCTAACGATATACCAAACCTTCCTCAAGATTTCTTGTGGCTTGGTAATGCTTCTGGCGTTGCTACACCTACAAACAAAAATGAAATAACTGAACTGTCTGACGATACCACACCGCAGCTTGGTGGTAATCTCGACGCACAAAGCAACGACATCACAAGCGTGGGTAATCTTGGTATCGGTACGGCATCGCCGGGCGCGAAGTTGCACGCAACGGGCAGCGGCGCTGGTGATATATTCAAACTTGAGCGAACCGATGCTAACGGATTCTTGGAGATTGACTTTACCAGTCAATACACCAACTATAACAGCGAACTAGATCATGTATGGAAAATAGGCGGCACTGAATACATGCGGATCGACTCGTCGGGCAATTATACAAACACTGCCGCATCCACTCAATTATTTTCAGGTGGAGTTACCAATACGTTTGAATTTGGTCGAGACACAGACCAAAAACTGTACGTCTTCATCGATGACCTTGATCTTACCATTGATTATCAGCAAGACGCCGATGGCAACTCCGATCACCATTTTGCGATTAAAAACTCTGGTAGCGGAACTGGTGAAAATGATATACAATTGTGGACTGGTGGTTCACAAAGAGTGACACTATTGGATAATGGTAACGTCGGTATTGGTACGACAAATCCGCAATCGTCCGTAGCAGTGTTTACACCAGCAGCAAGTTCGGCACGCGAAAATATCATAGAGGCAACTACTGGCGAATCAACATATTCCAAATTCGGCTTGGGAAACCTCACCACCAGTTCGGGCATTTTTATACCGCAGGTATATGGGTATAATAATGATGACGGGCGACCCGGATTTTCTTTCTTGGGTCTTGTTTCGAACGATGTCCTGACTAACAATCACGGCGCAATTGATTTGAATAGTGGTAGCATTCCCGCAAACAGTGCCGATCCGCTTAATGCGACACGATCATCATTAAGCAACCACAACATTTTGTCTGTTCGCAATGATGGGACACAACTATTTACTATTGCCGCAGATGGCAACACCGGCATCGGTACGACTTCGCCTAGTGCAAAACTTGAAGTCGCGGGCGATGTGTCGCTTGGTGCTGGCGATACCATAACTTGGGGTGCGGGTAACGGAATTATCGAAGCGGGAGCGACCACCGACGAGATGACGTTCAAGGTAGCGATATCCACAGATGTCTGCAAGATGACCTCAACTGCTTTGGAGATGTCGAAAGACATCGTGCTAAACAACACAACGGCATCGACCGCAAGCGCATCTGGTAGCTTGTGGCTTGACACCGACATCGATCGCGTTGTAGTTCACCATGCGGGCAACACCGCAACGGCTGTCGCTCGCATGACGCCGATCCATATTCGCCCGCAACAGTTGATCGCGGACAGCACCAGCGGATTCGGCATTACGACGCGCAATCAGCATGTGCTTGCGGCGTTCGATTACACAACCGACGAGATCGGATATTATACTGGTCGACTTCCAGACAACTACAACGGCGATGGGCTGACGGTTGTGGTTGATTGGGTGGCAGCAACAGCAACAACCGGTGACGTTGTTTGGAATGTCGCGTTTGAGCGGATCGCGGCAAACGGTCTGGATATTGACAGCGATAGCTTCGGCGCGGATAACACAGCAACCGATACCTGCAACGCAACTCCGGGCAAGGTGAAATATTCGACCATCAATTTCACAGACGGCGCGGATATGGATAGCGTGGTAGCGGGCGAAACTTTCCGACTACGCATTACCCGCGATGCAGACAATGGCAGTGACACAATGGTAGGTGATGCACAGATTCTCGCCATAAAGATTTACGGAACAAACGACTTTTATTAATCCCTAAACAGGAACTTTTCAGATGCAGAAACAAGCAATCCAAGCAGCACGGGTCGGTAGCGATGCCGCACAATCCCTAGCACAGATGATTCGCAACGTCGGCGTTGTGGTCAGCCACGTTACAGCGACCGGACTAGCCGCCAAGCTACCAACCATTGTTGAAGAATATGCGACATTTGCGGCATGGGACCAGACTGGCGATGCTATTGCGGAATCCAAGCCCAACCCGAAGTATCAACCCGAGACAATTTCAGAACGCCGAATCAAGACGGTTGACGGTGTGCCAGAAATTATCGACGGTGAGCAGCAATACGAGTTTGTCACAATCGCCAACCCGAAGTACAACGCCAACATCAAGCCTTACCTGTTCAATTCTTCGACTGGTGTTGAAGTTGACTCAAACGGTAATGTGCAAGGCACCGAGATCAGCGTGACATCATTGCTGACACTTCTACAAGTCGCAGGTGCGCTCGATGCGTTCGTTCAATCAACGCCCGATGGCTTCACCGGGACAGTCCAGCAAACCTTGGAAAGCGTAGTGACTCTATGAGCGTTGAGTACGACGCAAGCGGCGGTGCGATGAAGACCCTTGATCTAACTCATGGGTTCAGCATCCCTGCGTCTACTATGACGATGGCGTGCCGGTTCAAACGCGACTCGACGCAGACCGACTCGGTTAATACCATCATGACGCTTGAGGACACGGTGAGCAACTTCACCAACGCCGTGCGTGTGCAACTCAACTCGTCGAACAACCTAGTTTTCCAGTGGAGAACAACCGCCGGGAACAACGGCTCGTCCCAACCCAGTCAAGTACCATGTACCGCCGACGTTTGGCACTCATGGATTTTGAAGTTCGTTTCGGATACGCAATTTTCATCGTGGACGGATGGCGTGAGCGAGCGGTACAACTTCACATTGCCGGGAGCTAATCCCGGCGACGTATCAACATTCACTGCCGCTGAGATTCATATCGGCGGTCGAGATGGAGCGGCACAAGACCTTGACGGGTTTGTTGCCGACGTATGCGTGTGGGACGGGCGACTATCTGATGACCAGTGCATCGCCTACTCAAACGGGGCTGACCCGTTGATGCTCAACCCCGATGATCTGAAAATCTATGTTCCGCACCGCAATACGATTCTAGAAGACCGGATGCAAACGGCAACACTCAGCCACAGTGTGGTAGCGGCAAGCGTTGCTGAAAACGATAACCCCGCAACAATCTTTCCAGAATAATAAATAGTAATATGGCAGACACAATCCTAGAAATCCAGCTACCAGAAGGTCTAACCGGTCTTACTGTTTATTTGTATGATCTTGATGATGATACTACAGAACAGAATACGGGCGGCGATACTCTGACCGCAGAAACAAATGCAACACAGTTCTATCGTGCGACTATCTCCGAATCTCTATCTGGCGACTATCGGGTACATGTAGAACCGTCAAGCGGTCTAGGAATTTATTCTGGATATGTGACACTAGCCGATGATACAGGTACATATAGATCGCGTGATGATTATCAAGTCTCAGCAACCGCTGAACAGAACCGAACAAGAGCAACCGCATTTACTGCATCGGGTCTGACAGTGTATGCACTAGTCTATGATGCGAATAATGATATCTATAATGGATCGACGTTTGTGGCATACTCGGCAGGAGATTACGCAACATATGCACAAACCGCAGCAGAAGTAACAGGAACCGGGCGATACTCACTTGCTCTTCCGAACGCAGCATATACTGTAGAATTTAGAAAACAGGCAGGAGCGTCACCTGTAGCAAACAACGATGCAAGACTTCCACAGGGAGCGCAGGTCTAATGGCAGCAAAGCATAACCTAGCAATCAAACAAGGGGCTACATTCACACAAAACATTGTAGTCAAGAATGCAGCAGGAACAGTCATTGACCTGACTGGCTACACCGGTCGTGCGCACCTACGTTTAGAATATACAACAGATGAATATACTGCATTTACAGTAACAATCCCATCTCCGACCGATGGAACTATAAATTTATCTTTGACAGCAGCACAAACGGAAGCACTAGAACCAGAGAGACATGTATATGATGTAGAGCTTGTGTCGGGCGCAACTGTACATAGAGTCGTTCAAGGAAACGCGACGGTCTATCCAGAAGTAACAAAGGCAGAGTAATCTATGCTGGTAGAACCATCTGTAACTATCACAGCAGACTTTCTTGAAAACATTTCATCATTTGATGTTGAATATAATGATCTAGAGACTACGCCATCGGTCATGGTAGTAGCTGATTTTATGGACAATGCCCCATCTTTTGATACTATCGCAGATCATGTCGAAACTACTCCATCTGCAACCATCCTTGTTAATCAGCTTGAAAATACCCGATCAACCAGCGTATCGGTAGTATAAATACTATCGTACTCTAGGGATTACAGATGGCATCACTTTCAACAAGACGTAACGCAGCACAACAAATCGTTCTTCCTACCACCGCAGATGGCGGTGAAGCACTGAGTAAAAACTTTGCTTGGATTGATGCGGTTCAAGGCGGCGTGAAAGACAGAACAGACGCCCCACCCGGTTCTCCGAGTGAGGGTGATTTATACATTTTGACCGGTACACCGACCGGGGCATGGTCTGCTCAAGCAGCAAACGATGTTGCGATGTATTACAACTCTGGCTGGTCGTTCTTTACTCCACCATCAGGCGAAGCAGGTCTTCGTCTTTACGTCATTGATGAAACACAAGACTATCGATGGGATGGTTCTGCGTGGGTGGTGGTGCCTAGCGGCGGCAATTATATAGATGGTGAAAAAATTATTCTAGGTACGGGCGACGATGCATCGATCATGTTTGACGGATCAGACCTGATCATCAACTCAGAAAACATAACAGCACTTGATGAGGTCCACTTTACCAACTTTGAGAAATACACGTTTGATAAAGAAATTGTTACAGGTGGTGGTGCCACGGGACAGTCAACTATTACGTCTGGGCTTGTTGTTAATGACGGTGGGGGCGGGACGGCAAATAATGATTTCCGTGTAGAAACGACAAGCGAAGCAAACGCACTCGTCGTAGATGCAAGCGCGGATGAAATACAAACCAATGTTCCTATTGTAATGGGCGACGGCGCAGAAGAGTCTCTTAAATTTCCTTATCTCGCAGCAGCACCTAGCACACTAGTAAACGGTATGGTGTGGATGGAGTCTGACGGTTTGCATATATACTATGGCGGGGTAGAGAAGGTAGTAGCAGGAGTATAAATTATGGTATTTACTTTTACAGCAATATCAAGCAGTAAGATCGACGTAGCAAGCGGGACGGGTACTCTGACCGACCTCTACAACGACGCGAACGCTCACACACCGGGGACGATAACTAACCCAAGTGCCAACGTCTACGAAATCGGAGGCAATGTAGAACTTGAATTATCAGGGACGACGCAGCTAACCATCGAGACGGGCGATACGATCCAGTGGAACCGCACCTCCAATGGAGTAAGCATCGACTTGCAGACCAGTGCTACGATTATCTTTGAAGACGGTTCTACGATGATCGGAGATACCAATGGCACACACATGTCCTACAACTATTTTTATGGTGCGGTGGATGTGCAAGGCACTGTCGGCACAGGCGTCGTTTGGGATTTGACGGGTCGAAATCAGTTTATGCCCTACGGTATTAGTTCTGCTGCAAATGGTGGAGTACAAACGATTAACTACCTTACAGTGCAGGACTGTGTTAGTAGTAGTGGCTACCCGATATATTGGCAACCCGGTACAACCAGTTGCATTGATGATGTCCAACACACTTACGAGAACATTACTGTTATCGGTGGACCGACCGAGGCGATTGGAA
>Ga0098061_1000708_pt1 | contig 16267 bp, 15 predicted proteins | sample 22_taG_FD_92579 | JGI IMG/M metagenome (GOLD analysis project Ga0098061, IMG submission 92579) | Marine viral communities from the Subarctic Pacific Ocean - 22_ETSP_OMZ_AT15343 metaG | ecosystem: Environmental > Aquatic > Marine > Oceanic | place: Subarctic Pacific Ocean | collected 2015-01-20
CATGCATATTTCATGCACATATCCAAGATTCTTTCTAATAGAATTATAAGACCATTGTAAGTATTTTAGATTGTTTCTACTTGGTTGTATGAAACTAATTGGTTTCATTTGTTTTCTCCATTCGTTATAAACTACATCATACAAAAAATCAGGTTTTATTTTTGCATTATGTTCTCCAATTTTAAATAAATCTTTTATTTCGTAAACACTTTCTAAATCAATCAAGCTTAATTGTCCATCATCCAATCTAATTATGTTTGATGGTACAAAATCATAGAAGAATAATCCAGTATCTTTTATTTTGTTTACTAATTTCTCTGTAAAATCGTTTGGTATTAAATGTGTATCAAATTCATTATCAGATAATACTTTACCGGCCTTTGAAATATATCCAACAATCATATCACCATCTACAATCAATGATACTAAAGCTGGTATCATACCATCAAAAAAGTTTTGATTGATAGCCATTTCAAAATTAATTCTTCTGACATAGTCTTTATGAAATACCTTGTAGTACAAATCATCTTCTCTATCGTAATAAATAGCTCTTCCGTGATTTACACCTTTATCATCAATTCTGTTGTATTTGTCTCTTATTGTTTCAAAAGTATTTCCAAAACAATGAGCTATATCTTCTAATTGAATTTTATTCATAAATTTCTAACATCCATATTAATTATATCTTTTGGTGTCTCTGATAAAGTTCCTAAACTTTCACCAGGTGTTTCATCAGAGACAACAATTTCTTTTTTAGGAACAGCACACATAATATCTCCAGAACTTTTAACACCATTATTTCTATCATCAGAGTAGTAAGCCTCAAAATACCAAGTCGTATTTTTACCAAATCCTCTTCTTGGACATTTATCAGGTATACCTGTATTTTTATCATAACTATTAACTAAATCAGTAAGTAATCTAATTAATAATTTTCTTTCGTAAATTCCATCTACTGAAAAACTTGTCATCTTTACAGGAGCATCTTTAGCTTTAAATAAAAATAACTCTTTACCACTATCTACATATTTTTTCTCACACACCTCTCCATGAACTTGAACTGGTGACAATAACTCTTCAATATTTTCGTATCTAGAACCAATCGTTAAATGGTCTAACTTACCAATCGGCATATAACAAACATCGTTATCTATCATATCTTGCATAACTCTTTCAAATTCTTCTTCACTTGTCTTATGAAACATTCTATCCTCAGTTGCTAAAAGAATATATGGTGTTGATGTTTCACCAATCATTGACAATGTTGTTAGTGCCCAATCAAAATCATCAGAGTCAAGATTATTATATAAATTGATATTTTTTATATATTTACAATAAGTTTCCTGTATTTCAGATAAAAAAGTTTTTGTTTTATAATTTACATGAAAGTGACAATCACGAAAAACTTTTCCAAATGATGGAATACCTTTTAAAGATTTTTGATGTTCTAATCTTTCTCGTCCCCGTTCATCATCAAATAAAATGTGACATTGAATTACACTTAAATTCTTTTCTAAAGAAAAATCATCTGTTTCCAATATAAAATCACCTTTTCCCAATAAATAATTGAAAAAATCTTGTGGTCCATTTCGTAACTGCTTAAAAACTCTTTGAGAATTACCAATATTCTCGTCAGCTACATATGATGCACTTAACTTTTCTTTAGCCATTCTAACTCTATCTGGTCTTGCTATTGGATTCCTTGACCCAGCCCAGTGATGATAAATTATATCATCGTATATACCAAAATATAATGAATGTAAATTTACTTTATTACTTCTATTTAAAGGATACCATTCAATTTTTTTATCTTTAAACCAATCAATCATCCAATCTATCCAATTTGAATGTACACCTGGTTGAAACTTAAACCAAAAATCATATTTTTTAAAAAATTCATATTTGAAAACATAAAAACATTCAAATGGTTGAATAGGAGTAGGTTTATAATTATGTTCAGGTGCAGATATAGCTAAAAATTCATACTCTTCCAATTTAGTCTGTAAATAATCATCAATAGGTACAATAGGAAAAGCATCAGAATCTAATATAATAACTATATCATCTTTTTCAATATTCTCATCATCTAAAACTTTATGTAATCGTTGTAACGAATTATAATGTCTATCCTTACCTTCTACAGCATAATAAAATTTATCTTTATGTTCCTCGTAATTTTCACCCAAAACAGTATAAACTTTATATGGTTGTTTTATATTATTTGTTAAATGTTCTAATTGTATATCAACCCAATCATCAACAAAATGTACTGATAAAATATGAATCATTTCTGCCCCCTTACTAATGATATTGATGGCCACTGTTCATTAAGAATTTCGTAACCTATTTCCGATTTTAATGGATACATTTTAGTTTTATTATATTTTTCTACCCAATTTTCGTTGTCTCTTTCCTTACTACCACCTTCAAATAATATATTTTTATTTGGTAATTTATTAGTTGCTAATTTTATTACATTACCTGTATTTGAAATATCCAAATGTATCAAATCAAAATTATCTGGATTGTCAACCCATTGGTAAAAATTACCATATTTTAATTCTACACAATCTTGTAAATTATATTTAGTTAGTAGTTCAATCACTTCTTCCATTGTCCCGTGTTTATATTTATAGTTCTCAAACAAATCATATGCAATTATTCTTCCACCGTTATCTAAATCTCTTAACGCTTGTGCTATAGATAAAGTAGAATAACCGTATAAAATACCAAATTCTACAACTATTTTAGGATTTAGTTCTAAAACGATATCATATATAGTTTTTCCTAAATTATTTTTCTGATATGATGATTCTATTTTTGGTTCAATATACAATTATTCATTCTCCTTAAATACTTCAATACACAATACATTCTTATCGTTTATCATTATCCAAGCACCATCTTTATTTCTAAATTTTGTGAATTGTCCCTGTCTTATAGTTTCAGAATCTATATTATGAAAAGTTCTTTTTTCACCACCAACAAAATGAATAATCTGTGTGACATAGTCCCCAACTTCTTTTACAGAAGATTGTAAATCATTTCTCCAATCTTCAAAATATTTTTCATCTATCTTATCCATACTACCAACCTCTCTTTAATTCCGAACAAACTCTATATACATCTTCTTCTGTCATTTTATGATGTAATGGTAATACTAAATATCTATCTTCAATTGAATCCATATTATGAAAAGTTTTGCCTTCCCATGAATCTTTAAATATACTGTATCTATCATTCCTAAAATGCATTTGATTTGATTCTATACCAACTTCTGATAATTTATTTTGTAACTCGTAACGGTTATTAACCAACACAGTAAATAACCAACCAGCGTGGGTTCTATCTTTTCTATTATTACCAATCACTTCAACATCAGAAAAAGAAGATAACTCCTTTTCATAAATTGAAAATAAATCTTGTCTTTTTTGTAAAACACTATCAAATTCTTCTAAAGCGGCTAACCCAAGAGCTGCTGATATATCTGTCATCTGATATTTATATCCTACCTCTACTATATCATTTTCCCAAATACCTTTTTGTTTTGCATTCCTATCAATACCAAACCATCTAATTCTCTTAGCCTTTTCAGCTTCATCTTTATCCTTAACAACCAACATACCACCATCACCAGTACTTATATGTTTTATAGCTTGAAAAGAATACATTGTATAATCAGAAATCTCACCAATATTTTTACCCTTATAAGTTGCACCTAATGCATGTGCAGCATCCTCAATAATTGGAATACCCCATTCATCTGCTATACTTTGTAATTCATCCATATCACAAGGTAATCCACCATAATGAACACATACAATAGCCTTTGTTTTTTCATTAACAAGTTCTCTGACATGGTTTACATCTATATTCAATGTATCTGGTTGAACATCAGCAAATCTTATTTTAGCACCCATATATAAAAATGGTATGTTTGTTGCAGTACAAGTAAATAAAGGACAAATAACCTCATCACCCTCTTTTATATCTGATAATATATAAGATAAATGTAAAGCATCTGTTCCAGAACCAACTGTTAGAGCCTCTCTATTCGGAGCAAACCTTTCTTTAAATTTCTGTTCGAATAATTCCACTTTAGGTCCTTGACCTATCCATCTTGAGCTCAATGTATCAGTAACATATTCTATAGCCTTTGAACCCAAAAAAGGATAACACAAATTTATGTTTCCTTTCTTTTCCGCCATTAATGGCATATCTGAAACCTGTTTTTTCATAACTTCCTTACCTAATTTTTGTCCATCATATGGGCCTGTCTTGTATTCGTATACCAAAGTATCATCTTCCAAACCTAGCTGAGTGTCTACCATTTGGTAGAATTTTTAACTTATCAAAACTATAATCATCAGAGTATTTACAATTTTCATAAAGAGCCCTAACTGGTGTCCCCTCTATACCATCTCTAAAACTTTCAACACATATGATATCAAAACCACAATTATAAGCATGATTGTAACAATCACTATGAGAATCAATATTTTTGTTCCTATCAGCTATAGCGTTCTTATCAACATAAAGTTTTTGATATAACTCAGAGAACTTGTCCATATTGTTTGAATTAGAAAAGAATATCCAATCATCCAATCTTGGATTGTGGGGCATGAAATTATCATTATCTGGTGAATAAAACAAATTTGTATCCTTAAATAAACTAAAATCTATCGGTGTCATCCAAGCCCAATCTAATCTTGATAGAAGTACTAAATCATATTTCATATTATTTTCTTCTTCGTACTCTCTCTTTAATCTTATTGATTCTTGAGCAGAATACCATCTACTAACCATAAATTCGCTTCTTATTTCAGCTATTGGGTCTGGTTTTTTAGAGCCAAATTCAATTTGTTCCTCTATTAAATGCTTTTTAGGTTTGTATAAATCTATAAGACCATTTTCGTATTTAGTGCTCCAACTATGAATAAAAACATCAACATCATTTATGTCAAGAACATATTTTTTCCAATGTTCATATCCAATTCTATAATCAACATCACCATCGATAATGTATTGATTTTTATTTGAATAGAAAGCACCAACATTACCGTGAAAACATAAGGCTATACGCATTTACTTAACTCCCCAACTTATTCTTAATTTTTAATTTAATTTTATCATCAATATTAGGTTTTATATCTAAAAATTTCTTATCTGAAAGAACATAATGACCACAAATTTTTATTAATTTAAAATATTTATTAAATTTATCCTCTGATAAATCGTGTAGTGGAATTAAACTAAATAATAAACTAGCAGTTATAATCTTTATATTTTCAAATTCCTTACGCGTGAAATTTTTCTCAAAAAATTCTATAAAAGAACTCACATATACATTATCTATCTCTATATCGTTTAATATAAAATCATAACCAATTATTGATTGATAAATTTTTGCATAATCATAATATATATCTCCATATAAAGATAAACTATCACCCAACTTACCTCTCATATCAATAAATTTTAATTTATCTTTAGTTTGTATAATATTTGTAAATACAGGGTCTCCATGAATTATACCCACCTTACCACTCTTGTATTTCTTTAATTTTCTAAATAACTCGGTCAATAATAATTTAGAACCTACAAACTTATTATACAATTTTTCATTATCATTATACCTTTGAATAAGTTTATCTTGATAATTAGAATATATATCATCTTTTGTTTTTTTTGATACTTTATGTAAAATTTTCATTTGATTTATTAGATTTTCTAAATCAGAAATTTTTAAAGTTTTGTTGATATATAAATAAGAAAAACTTACCCCATCAATATTTTCTAAAACTAATTTATTTTCTTTTATTTTATATACTTTTGGAAATAAATCTTTAACTTTTTCAGGAATATTTTTATACCAATATACCTCTCCATCATTTGCAGTATGTTTTACTACTTTATCACCTTCATATTCTATTTTATTAAAATCTCTTGGGTTGGTATTCGCATTAAATATACCTAAAGATTGGTCTAATGAAGTATAAGGATTAATAGCTAAATCATCTATATAAAAATTAGCATATGGTTTACCAAAATATATTTCATCATAAGGAATATTAAATTTTTCTAAAGTATCAAATGTAATAGTAGATATATCAGCTATAACCTTTCCTATATTACCCTTATGTGTTTTCATTCTACGAGCTGTATAAATTATAATAGTATGTCCCAATTCTTTTAATAATCTCAAAAAATTTATATTTTTCATTATAGGTGTAATGCTAGAATAATCTTCAACTATTTTAGGATAAGAAACAAGTGTATTATCTAAATCAAAACATATTCTTAGCTTTTCTGAATTATATTTATTATTATTACAATACACTTTTAATTGTAGTGGAGTACCTACACAATTAAATTTCTTAATTTTTGAACTATATACATTAATACCAGCATTCAACATTTCTGTATATACATGAGATATATAAAGTTCCTTATTTGAATCTAATATTTTTTCACAATATTCTTTTAATACATAACCATTCTCAAATCCATAAGCTCCTGTATTAGCATTATCTGATATTTTCACTTTCTCTTTTATGTCTAATACTCTACCATCTAATTCATTAACTTTAATATAAGAAAAAATAGGATTAGTTTCATAATTTTTTGAATAAAATATAACATTTTTATTTATAGATTTTTTATAAGATTTAATAATATCCTCTTCATAAAAAGTATCACAATCTATAATTAAAAATTCATCATTTAAATATTTTACTAATAATTGATTCAATCCAACTAATACTGTTTCTGAAGTACCTTTTGTTAAATAATCTATAGAAACAAATTTTATATTTTTATCTGGAAAATAAAACTTAATAAGATTTTCAAAATTAAAATCTTTTAATTGATTATTATATACAATCAATATAGTGTCATCTGGTTTAATATGTAAATTATCTATAACTCTATAAATCATAGGTTTACCTAAAACATTAATAAGGGGTTTGGGCATAGTATAATTTTCATCCTTAAACCTTTGACCTATACCACCTATTGGTATTATTATATTCATATTTATAACCTTTTATTCATTAATAATTCATATATACATATATAAATATACAAAATAACTTGTAAACATACAAGCTTTTTTTACAAACTTTCAATTATTTTTGATGTATGTTTTAAAAATTGTTTTTCAGAGTAATAATTTTCATATATTCTCTGAGTTTCTTTCATACACTTATCATAAAATTTATCATCTTTTAATTTTCTTGCTATCTCTTTAGCTCCTACTATATCCCCAACTTCTACTGTTGTAGATGGATGTAGAATTTTCTGTGTGTTTACATTTGAATATCCAATACATGGTATTCCGTGAAAACTACAATTCAAATTAAATGTTCCAGCAGATGCTGTTCCTAATTGAACTCCAACATTGTATTGTGATAAGGTATCTATCCATTCTCTCCACAACATCCATGGGATATGTTTCAATATTCCTTCTTCCTCTGGTTTCATTCTACCTGTGGTTACAGCGTGAACATCATCTGTTAATTCTCGTGCTACTTGATAAGAGTCAAAACCACCATAAGCCCAAACAAAATTACCACCAATTACAACAGCGTCACCCCATTCACTTCGTGGAACAACACCATCTGTAATCATAACTGATTGTAGTAATTCTGTTCTAACATTTGTCAAACCATTATAATAAACCGCATCAATATCATTGTGACAAAATATCAAATCCATTTCTGTAATAAAATTGAAATACCATATCTGTTCTTCTATACTACTATCTTGCCAATAGTTATAATAACTTTCTTGCATTATTGAAACTTTTTTACATACCCTTTTGTATTGTTCTAACAATGGATAATTTAACAATGGTTCTCTTTTTTTAGGTAATATCATAATACCCACATCATAAGAATTATCAGGCAATTCATGGATGGTTGATATTGGATGATGTGTAGCATCTAACGCACACACCCAGGCGACATCAGTTCTCATATTAGGATTATCTCTTGATACCTTACCTATATAACCAGCTTCTGAAAAGAAAGCAATTTTCATTAATTGTATCCTCTAATAATTTTAAATGATTCAACATGACTCATATCTCTCATAGAACATTGGTAATTACTATGAAAACTTTTTAGAGATTCTTCTGAAAAATATGATTTGTCTTGTTGTGATTCAAACAATTTTAATTTATTTATTTTTATATACCAAAGAAAAGCACTAAACAATAGATGTGTGTCATGTGAATGACCATCTTCTTTTTCTCTATTCGCTAAGACACTTAAATCTACAAATAAATTTGGTATCCAAGTATCTAAGGTACTTGGTGATTTGTATTGAATTATTCCACATTTACTTCGTCTAACCAAAGCGTATGTAAAATCACTAACAATTTTATGTTCAAAATGAGAATCATCACTACTCGGTGATATTATACAATCATACTTTGAAATGTCAAATTTGGTTTCTAATAAATTAACCCATTCATCTTCATCTTTATCTTTTATAAATTTACTATCTTCAATAAAATGTCCTTCTATGTTATCAATGTTTTCCCAAACTTTTCTACATTCATTCTGTCTTTCTTTGGTAGTAGATTTATCAAAGTCTCCACCTTGAGACAACACAACAATGTCAAATTTTGTATCTTTATATTTCATAATTGTACCCAACATTCCATACTCTATATCGTCTGGATGTGGTGACAAACACAACACTCTATCGTAATTTAAAAATTTCATAATATCCACTCCGGTTTAATTGATTTAAATGGTTTATTTGTATAAATTTTTATCCCTCTTCTTCTTAGGTAATCTCGTAAGTCTTCTGAAACATCACTCATGACACCTATCATTTCTTTTGTGTCAACATGATAATGAGTAAAATGTATTTCGTTTTTACCTTTTTTTAAAGTTATAATTTTTCTATGTGTATCATAATCAACTTGAACATCTTTTATATTTTTATCTTTATGTAATTCAAACCAATCATCTATAATATTTAAAATAATTTTTTCCAACTCTTCTTCAGTTAATTCTTTTGGATAACAATTTTCTCTAATTACTTTACAAGGTGAACCAGCAGCCAGACAACCACTTGGTAAATCTTTATTAATGATAGAACCGATACCTATAACTGAATCATCTCCTATCGTAACATTAGGTAAAACGATACATCTTGCTGGTAACCACACATTGTTACCTATCTTAACAGGACCGAAATCTGATGGGAATCCTTGTGTAACATCTAACCAAGCTCCGTGTGTCCAAATCATAACTTCAGCACCAATACCAACATCATCACCAATCTCTACTGATTCAGATGGATTTATAATTGTTCCTTCAAATATACCAACATGATTTCCAATCTTTACATTTGAATCAGTACCTGTGCAACCACCTCTACCAATCTCAACTCTTTCACACATATATAACCAACTTCCAACTTCAAATTTCTTGCAATTTATTTTTATATTGTTTCCTAAAAAAGAATGTTCACCTATTGAAATCTCATCGCATGTAATCTGAACATTATCTCCAATGACCACATCGTCATCTATGTTTATTTTATTAGCTTTGATAAAACTATTTTTTCCTAATTTATAGTTATTCATTAAAAACCTTTCTTTTCACCTCTTGAAAATGGAAAATTGTTCTGAACAAAATAATTATCTATTACTGATTTATATTGACTATTTTTTAATTCTGGTTTTAACCATAAAAATTCTTGAACAACATCTCTATCTAAAAATGGATACCTAGCCTCTAAACCATGCAGTCCTGCGACATATTCTTCTTTAGCTAAATAAGATTCCATTGAACTATAATAGAAACTAGCCCATGGAAATACCTCTGTTAAATCATTTGGAAACAATCCACCAAAGTTGCTATGTTGGGTTTTCTTTATCCCACCAAATCCATAATCAGAAAATATTTCATCAGCTCCCATACCTGTTAGATAAAGTTTTTTGTTTTCTTTTTTAGCAGTATGACATACCCAAGACATCCAAGAAGCAGCTTTATCATCTATCAATCTTCTATCATATTCATTATAATTACTTGTATCAGATTTTATGGTATAGTGAAACTCTTCAGTACCACTCTCTATAAAATTTCTATGTTGAACTCTAATATCTTGATTTTTCATAAAATTATGAAATGAAGATATACCACTTTGAGATATTAACTTTTGTCTATGTTCAACTATACTACTATTTTCATGTACTATAACAGGAGTTAAAACACTGTAAGCCTTAAAAGGTACTTTCTGTTTTAATAACTCACAACAAATAGCACCACTGTCATATCCTGAACTGAGTCCCATAAAAATGTTCTGAGTGGTATCACTTGTTCTTTTAAATATAGACCTTTCAAACGCATCATTCCAATCATCGAAGTTGTCCTTATGTTGATTTAAATCAAAATCAAATACAATAAATTCATCTATCAACTTGGAGTCCGATATTCTAAATATCATAGCAGTATTTGGTTTAGCTTTTTTTACATCTTTATGTTCTATCTTATCAAGAGCAGTTCTATATGTAGAACAACCAAACTTACCATTTGCATTTGAATAAAATAACGGCTTTGTTTTAAATGGGTCTGTAACCATTACTATTAAATCTTTATTAAAATCTAACAATAGGATAGAGAACTCACCATCTAATTTTTTTACAAAATCAACACCATACTTTTTATATAAATCTATAATACAATAACCATCACTCTTATAATTACCAAAATCTTTATAGTTATAAATTTCTCCATTATATAAACAAATAATACCATCGTCTTGAAATGGTTGTGTTGTAATCTCTCCAGTCATACTTAACAAATTATGTAAGAATGTAAAGTTATTAACTTCATCTTTTACTATAGAAGTTTCATCTGGTCCTCTAAATTGTAAATAATAGTTTACATCATCATAATCTTTTATATCTTTATTAGTACACAATATACTACACATTATAAAGTTCCTTATATGTTCTCTCTATCCAGTAATTAGCATCTCTACCCATTTCATTTTGTGGAATAGCATTGAAATGATATATCCAACCATTTTTTAAAAAATGTAATTCATCTGTCCACCATTGATGTGGATGATAATACATTAAATTTTTACGAGACATATCTTGTAAATTGTAACAACCAGGTAAGATAGTCATTGGTAATTCTTTTTGTTCTCTGTAAAAATTTATACAAGTTTGGTCTGTTGAGTTCCATTTTCCAAATACTTGATTTAATCTATCTTTATTTTTATGAAACCATTCTATCAAACCCTTTAAATAATCCTTATGTGATTTATTAAAAATCTGAAATCCGCCATTTACATATCTCCAAGTTGGAAAACCATCTTTACCAAAAAACTCTACTCCATATTGTAATACACTTTTATTAACCCATTCGTAATCACCATCATTCATAACAGCTGCATATTTACCATCTGTTTCATTAAAGAAGTTTGGACAATTGGGATGTATAATCGTATCAGCATCAACGATTAAAACTTGATTGTAATCAATTTTATTCTCATCCAATATATCAAGAACATAATATCTCTGCCAAGTTATTTTCATTTCTTCGACAGGTAATACCAAGTCCTGCCATACGATTAATTCACAATCATTTTTATCACACCATTGTTTCCAACTATTTATAGAATAATTGTAATTATCACTTCTACCATTTCCTAAATCTATGTTTGGTATAAAAACTACATTCTTCATACAAATTGTTTTCCTAATTGTTCTTCTGAAAGTAAATTAAATGGATACCCTTTGTGACTTTCTGTTTCAAAAAATCTTTTTATACCTTTCCAGTCTTTTAAATCTCTTTCTGTTTTTTTATTTTTTCTACTAAAATAAAATCTTGGTTCTAAAAAATTATATCCGTTAACAACAAAACTATAATTTTCAATTAAGTCATCATCACCTTGTGCATCAAATATTCTAAACTTACCTCTATCTTTTTCAAATATTTCAATATTACCCTCTAACCGAATAAATCCATTGTTTCCATCAAATAGTTGATTTCTAGCTTCCGATGATATTATTATGTCAACATCATCATTTTGTCTTATACCCATCAAAGTCAAGATACCTGATTGAGTGATAGTAAATTCCCCTCTTGGAATCTGAATATTAGATAAACCATTCACTCTTCTTATTAAAGGTTCAGCTCTGTGTATCCCATCATGTTTTCTTGGTTCATTATATATTTGTGATTCTTTCATATAAAATGGAATATATTTTTTACCATTAATTAACCTACCAATCATAGCACAAGCTCTGTGATAACTATGTCTAATAAAACCATTATCAAATTCTACTGGATTGTTTTTTAGGAATATTTCTAATTCATCATCACTCATTAATTCTAATGAATTGTAATAATCCTCTGTCATATTATCCCACCCCAATTCGTGATGGTCACCAACATCTTTTCTAAACTCTGCTAACATACAATTGAAATACTGCCAATTTTTTGGATTTAAAATCTTTTTAGTTTTATCAATGTTATCTTTATTTGAGTAAAACTCAACAAATTCTTTAACTTTTTTTAAAGTATAATTTTGATTTAATATTTCTTTACCACCACCACCATTAGCTACTTCCATATTTAAAAAGTAATCTAAACTTATTGGTTGGTATTCAATAAAATTATTTCTTTTTTCTTTTCTTTTAATTTGTCTCCACTTTTTCATATACAGAAAAAATTCATTGTCATCTATATCCTCATCTATAAAATTAAAATCCAACTTGTTTTTCCAAGCAACATAAGGAAAACTTAATTGGTCTCTTTTACTTCCATATTTAACCTCTGTCCACCAGTCCTCCATTGTTTTAATTATATCTTTATTATGATGCCTTCTTAATATTACAGTATTTCTAGCTTGTCCATTATTTTCTGGATAACCCTCTTGTTTGTATCTATTGACTTGATTATTTATAATATCTAAATTATCTTTATAATGTTTTCTTGGATGATTATCACCCAACCATTTTATAAACTTAGCTTCCTCATAAATACATTTTCTAACATTTAAATTACCAGTTGTTGATATTCCACAGAACTCGTGATTTAAAACAGCATAGTCTTTATCTTTTAAATATTTATCAACCAATATATCTACATCACTTGTAATTTTAACATCACCATCAATCCAAATACTAATGTCATAGTCTTGTAAATATCTATGAGGTAGTATCTTTGGTTTTTTTGAATCTCTAGCACCATCATAAAGTTTATCTACAATTCTAATATCCCAAATATCAGATTTAAAATTTGGATTATCTGTAAAACAAACAAAATCATACCCATTTAATTCTATGTCAGGTTTATGTAAATGATAATTATTTTCTTCTGAACAACCAAATACCGAAGTATAAATTACTTTTTTATTCATTTATTATACCCATTAATTTTTTAGTGTTTAATGAAAGAGATGGGGCTATATCAACTCCAGATGCTTTGTTAACATCTTGATGTTGAGATACAAAATCATAAACACTTTGATATTCACCACCAACATTAATTATACCAACCTCATCTTTAACTTTTAAAATAATGTTAGCGACAGCTTTATGAGTTATAGAATTTCTACACACATCATCAAAGGCGACTTTGTGTCTAAATGGGATGTCACATAAAGAACATCTTAATATCAATGAATCAGGTATTAGTTTTGTAACACACTCACCACCAAGTTTAGACCAACCATATTTGTTTAATGGTTTTAATCCACTTTCTTCATCAACTTTATCTTTTGAATCATACACAAAATCTGTTGATATGTATATGAATTTGATTCCATACTTATGACAAATCTTAGCAACATTTGCAGTTCCAACAATATTTGTTGACAAACTCATTATTGGATTCCTGTCATTTATGTTCATTGGTTTTGTTAAAGCTGCAGTATGAACAAAATATTTTGGAAAATCTGGTTGAATCATATATTGTTTAATAACTTCTGAAACCTCATACTCATCAGTTATATCCATAACTTTTTTAGGTAACTTTGTTATCTGTAAATCATTGTTAGATAAGTCAACCAAAGCTTTAGCTAATTTACCATCTCCACTAACTAACATCATAATTCTATAATCCTTAATTTTGGAATGTGTGTTATGAACTTTCCACCAGACCTCAAAAATTTATTTTCTTTTTCCATTATTTCATTTAAAAAATTCCAAGCACCCAAGAAACAATAATCAACATTTTTTAAACTTTCTTCATCATACTTCTTTATTGGTATTTTACTTTTTGGTGTATATTTATTTTGTTTATCAGGTGTCGTGTCTATCACATAATCAATTAAAGTGTTATCCAAATTACACATATTAGAAACTTGTATAAATTTAGCACTAGCTCCATAACCAATAACAGTTTTATTTTCCGAGTTTATCTTTTCCAATGTATCTTTTACATCAACCATATTTTGTTTCATTATAGACATTCTTTCTTTTAGTTTGTCATAAGAATCAACACCAAACTCTTTTTCTTCTTTTTCCCATTTATTTATATTGTCGTAATTCATATCAACTGATGAATCTTGACGACAAACAAAAAACCTATATGTCCCACCGTGCACTGGTAATAATTCTATATCAAATAATTTTAACCCATTTCTTTCTAACAAATTTCTAAAAGAAATCATACTAAAATAAGATTGATGTTCGTGATAGAATTGGTCAAATGCATTTTCTCTCAAAAGTTCTAAAAATGAAAAACACTCAACAACAAATACACCATCTTCATTTAAACATTTTTTAACACTTGTTAAACATTCATTTAATCCTTGTATGTGGGATATTGTGTTTGCTGAAAAGATTAAATCCATCGTTCCATGTTCTTGTCTTATTAATTCTGATAAGCCTTTACTCCAAAAGTCATCATATGTTTTATATTCTATATCATTGGTTATTTCTGCAAAGTTACTACAAGGTTCTACAGCTATTGTTGTATCAGGATTGAAATGTTTGATAAATATTCCACTATTAGAACCTATCTCTAAAACATTATATGGATTAAATCTTTTTTGTAAATGTTCAGCACAATTCTTAAAATGATTCACCATAGTATTAGATTGAGATGAATCATACACATAATCATCTGGAAATAATTTTTCAGGATTAACATTGTCAACAACACTAACTAATTTTGTATCATTATCAAAACTAATATTTAAATCATAACAATTTATATCATCATATTTATTTGATAATAAGCTATTAGACAATGGTATTTTTTTAAAAGATATTAAATTTTTAAGCATATTTTAATTTTTCCTCATAATTATCTTTGTTAATATAATGTTCACTTTCTATTACATTGTGATTCAATGGAAATACGCGTTGTATCTGAAAAACTTTTGAATATCTAGATACACAATCTAAAAATCCACAATGAGTTCCAATATTAAATTTAGCTTTTGTTCTAATGTATAACTGTATTCTTGTAGGAATGTGTCTTATGTCTAAACATTTTTTAAAGTTTATTGGAAGTTGATTTGGATTTTTGTATGTCCAATAAAAAAATGGAATATCTTTCCATTTTTCTAAAAATGTATTTAATAACATTTTATTACCTTCCTCATCATATCTACCACCTTGACTTTCAAACCTATCTGTTATAAGTAATCCACCAAACTCACAATCACCTGCAAATTCTTTTATAATTCTATCACCTTTTTCTATTTCTTCAGCTGAAAAATAAATTTCTGGTGAACAATCTTCATATTCTGTTTCTTTGAATTGCCAAAATTTTAACATTTGTTTTATCAAAGGTATATCTTTTTTATCTTTATCATAAACTCTATAATGGTCGTGAAATACTTCATCAAAAATGTAATCTTTAAAACCATCAACATATGGATTGTTTTCAAAAATATAATTTGCATTTTTAAAAGGATTATTCCAAGTAGATTTTTGAGTTATTATACCATTAAATAATTTTTCCATTAATTTTGGTGATGGTATATATACTTTACAATTTGGATATTTTTGTTTAAGTAATCTTGGCATAGCTGATATGATTCCCCAATCACCAATACCATAACAAGTTCTCATAATTGTAAATTCTTGTTTTTCTAAATATTCATCAGGTATTCTTAGGCCATCAGATTCTTCGAAACCTAATCTACTAACTTCAGCTACTGTATGTAACTTATTATCTACTACTCTCCAAAATATCATATTGTATTATAAAACTCATTTTGTTTTTCTTGTCTATCTATTGTTTTAGGATGATAGAATGAAAATTGTTCTTCTGCTGGTAAA
>Ga0098061_1000712_pt1 | contig 16207 bp, 3 predicted proteins | sample 22_taG_FD_92579 | JGI IMG/M metagenome (GOLD analysis project Ga0098061, IMG submission 92579) | Marine viral communities from the Subarctic Pacific Ocean - 22_ETSP_OMZ_AT15343 metaG | ecosystem: Environmental > Aquatic > Marine > Oceanic | place: Subarctic Pacific Ocean | collected 2015-01-20
ACTTGCTGGAGGAACCCACCTTGGAGCTTTCATTCCATGAGATTCCGCAGCATTTTGTTGCATTACATGCCATCCATTTAAAAAATGATAAGTAGCTCCAAGTTTTGCTGTTTCAGAAAGCTTTTTAAATTCTTTATCATATTTTTGCTTCCATAATACTGCAGACTCATTCACCTCTAAAAATTGAGGATTATTGTTAAGAGTCATCATTGTCATTAAGTCGTAAAAACCATCTCCCATTCTTTGAGCATATTGTTCGCCTTTCTTAATCTCAGATTTAGCCCATTTCGCATTAGGAGTATCAACTATTCCAGATTTTTTATCCTTATTTACTGCTGATTTAAGCATCGAATCTACTATTGATTTAGTATTGACATAATCAACAGCTTTATCATGAGCATTTCTATGCACATTATAGTGAATCTTTATTGGGCTATCTACAGTTCCTGTCATATTATATCTGTTCATCCAAGCTAAATATTGAGCATACGATGCTATAGCTACATCTTCTATTGGAGTTGTAGCGACATCTTCTTTAAAATTAACTGTAATATCTTCAGATGCAATATCTCCTGAATATTTTATATAATTATCTCTATCTTGAGTATATTCATAGTATTTCTGGCTTTCAGCTAATGTTCTTGTCATATTGTATCTACCATATTGAAAATCCATACCACTTGCAATTCTATTAGGTTTCTTTAAAAATGCTATGAACTTCTTAAGCCTACTGTAATGAGCTTCACTTATAGTCTCTCCAGCTTGCGGATGTCCTGGGCCATACTTAAACAATGAACGCTGCAATCCATCTTGAGTATAATTCCACTGTTTTAATAACATGAATTTTGCATTATCAACTGCAGCCTGTAAATATATTCTAAGTATTTTAGATACTGAAAACTTTTCAATCTTTCCATCTATTTTACCTACATTGAATGAGACCTTTTCATCAGGTTGTTTGATTACCACAGGGCCTACTCCTTCTATAGTAATGGAGTCTACTGTATTTACCAGTATTCCATATAAAGCAGACACATTAGCTATTTCTCCAACCTTAATAGAAGTTAATGATTCTATCATTCTTAGTCTATCTTCAGCATTAGATAACACGAACTTTTGTACGTTGTTATCAAAGTCTCCTAAATTAATACCTTCAACCTTTAGGGTGTTAAAGAAGTTTAAGAATGTACTTTCTATGTCGGAAACAAATTCTCCATTTTCATAAGTATATGGCAACATTTCCATAGTAAGGGAATCTCCATCAAAGTCTCCTTCAAATCTAGCAAACACATCATATGGATTAAGCTCTACTATACCCTCTCTCTGTGTTAATCTCTTTACTCTAAGCATCGCTGCTCCACCAGCATGCGGTATAGGACTTCTAGCAGAGAACATATATACTGGGTTCTCAGAAAGCCATTCATTAATAAATTTTAGTTTGGTTTCTTTAGCTTCTCTTAATGAAATTCCTTCTACAGTTGCAAATTTAAGTAAAACTTCCTCTGCATTAGCCTTAGATAACGCAGCCTCTCCTCTCCCTAAGTCACCTCTTAAATTAGGAGCTAAATCTACCTTTGTTCCCCTTTGATTCTTAAATTTTAAGGCTGGTTTCATTAATTGTGTTTGATATAAAACGCTTATCATTGGTTCTAATTGCCATATAAAGCCAAGTTTGTTTAATTCAACTAGTGTATTTCTAAAACCCAATGCGTCATTTGAATCTATTTTCTTTAAAGTTTTACCAATTTTTTCAGCTGCCATTTTATAATTAGTATCAGAGAAATCTCTGTATATTTCAGTTAAATCATCATTTAATTTAGACAACATTATATCCTTGAATGCCTGTATCACAGTTGGGTCAGTAATATAGTTATACCACTGCATTAAATGGGTTCCCTTCTTAACGACAACTTCATCAGAATACTTAGTAAACCCTACGTTTTGTCCGCTAACTTCAATCATAGAGTCTCCATCAAGACCGCTTATCCATTTAGCTTCATCCCTAGTTACTATCATATCCATTCCAGCAGCCTTACCTTCAGAGAAGTTACCCTTAGCATCTACTTTCGCAATAAGAACATCACCTTCCCATATTTCTACAAAAGGTTCTGGCTGATAATGTTGATGTTTAATAGCTATACCCTCTCCATCTTCATTCTTATAGAAAACAGTCTTAGCTTTAGCTTGATTAGGATTTAATCCATGATGCTTTTCATAATTGTTAAATAGTTGTCTTGCAGTAATACTACCACCATCACCTACATATACACTACCAACTCTATTATAAAAGCGTAAAGCATCATTCGTTTTCCCTCTATATTTAAATACTAATTTTTCTTTATCTACTATGTATATATTGATATTAGGCATTGATTGACTTATAGTCATTGGAGTAAATGGAAGTTTAAATCTTTTTGCTACAACGTCAGAATCTAATGATAAATAATCAGGAAATACTTGTTTTAATGCCTCATGCACAGCAATGTTAGCAGCTATGTCTCCCTTCATCATATTCCTTACATGTGAATTGTCAGGAATAAATCCATCATCTAATTCCTTATCGAAGTATACTTTTGGAGATTTAGCGTAATCTTTATGCACTCTATCTATTTTAACAATAGCAAGTTTATCTGAATCCCCCCTTGATAAGGCTATAGTATGTCCAGACAACCTAAGTTCTTTATTTAACATGATAAGTTCATCATATGTAAAAAAGTTGTAACTTTCATTCAAGCCAGTCTTATTTACTTCAATTTCTTTTCCAGTTCTATCTTGCTTGAAAGTTTTAACTTTATACCCATCATTATCTCTAATTAAAGAAGGTTCTAAGAAATCCTTTCCATTAATCCATGAAAATAAGAGTTTTTTATTGTTCATTTCAAATGGAGTTATTTTATCTGTAGAATTATTTTTAGCACCACGATAAGTGTCGCTATCTGGACCCTTAAGTTTCACTTCCATAGATGTAACTACTCTGCCTATATAAACCTTATCCTCAAATATAGGTTTTGTTTTTGCTATAACAACAAAATTATTTCTTTCATTAAACTTTCCTTTTTCGGTATTAATAGTAAGAGTACTAAACAACCTGTTAAACTTTTTCAAAGTTCTTCTTCTTTGCTTGTCAGTCAGTCCTCCCCAAGTCTTCCTAGCTCTTTTTAATCCCTTTTTATACCAAGTTTCAAATTTAATATTCTTATCTATATTATCATCCTTCAATATATCATAAGCCCATTGGTTAATTTTAAGAGCTACTTCAGGCTCTACATGAACACCCCATTCGTTTAAATATGCATAATCAGTAGAACTCATTTCTTTTTCATCTGTACTACCCTCTTCTAATAAATCCTTAAATCCTTCCCTAGCATCTATTTCATTTAAAAACTCTTTAATTGAAGATTTAGTATCTTTTTGAGGTAGCATTGATTCTAAATCTTTTCCCTTAGCTTCGTCCTTGTATTTTAAATCAGAATAATCTGAAAACATACTGTCATACCATCTTATAAACCTATCTTTTAATTCTAGTGGAATAGAACCTAACATAGCAACTCTGTAATATTCTGGATTTACTACAGTTTTAAAACCTCTTTTTTGCTTTTCAATTAAATTTATATCTAACCATGCATTCTGAAAGATTTGATTGATAGCAGCATTATTAGATAGCCTTGGGTCTTCAACCTTCTGATACATTATTTGTTTCTTTACTTTTTGTACTAAAGCTTTCTCATCTCCAGGAACTGTTCTATCATCTATTTCTCTATCCAGAACCTTCTGAAATCTAGACGTCTTAAATGATAGCAGCCCTTTTTTATTCTTAATTTTTATTTTTATAAATTGAGCTTTGGTCATTTCAGGTACTGTAAAACTATAATCTATAAATCCAGCTTGTTTTAATTGATTTAAAATCTTCTTAGCTGACTTAGTAAAATCAGTATCACTTCCCTTCACATTCCAATCATCTCTTGTAAGTTCTGGTGAAATTTCATACATTGGGTCTTTTAATTTTTCAGGTAATTCAAATATAAATGCATCATTAACAAACTTGCCATTTTCCTTTTTATACATATAATCTCTAATTTTTTCAAGAATTAAATCTTGTGTTGTCCGACCGTTGCCTTTGTAGTAGTCTACAGCAATCTTCCTTCCATCATAACCTGAAGCCCTTTCTCCCTTATCTAAAGCTTCATATAAAGTTGTCTTCATGTGTTCAACTAACGTATCATATTCATTTCTATCAAGATTCTCCCAATCTGTCATATCTATAACATTTACAAATTGATTAACAAAGGAAGTTATTACTTGTTTTTTATCGAATGAGCCTAAATTTTTAGTTTTCCTAAGCACTCCTGTAATTAAATTATTCCAAGCTGATTCTTCAGTAGAATGATATAAAAAGAATGATGAATGGTAGCCTCCAGAGGATTGTGAAAATGAATTTGCTATTCCAAGAGCTATCAATAAAGGCTTATCTGAGCCATCTGCTTCATTTGCAGCCATCATCTGTATCGAATGCAATATTCTCATAGGATTGAAAGTTTTCCTTATAGAATGCAATTGTCTCATTGTTTTTAATATATCACTGCCAGTAGTAACCTTTACACGTTCTTCAAATTCAAATGAGGACACTTCTCCTTTTTTTGCACTCTTTAAGAATTTAGTATTATCAGTTTTATTAAACTTATTTATACTCTTGTTAAAATGATTAAAAAATTCATTAACAGCTATAGCTCTTCTTGATATCTCAATCATATATTTTTTCATATAATATTGATATTGACTATCAATAGCACCTGATTTAAATAAATCAACAATATAATTAAATCTCCTTGATTGTTTTTTTACATCTCTAGCTACTTTTCTTTCGTATTTAATTTTATCAATTGCTTCTCTTTTTGGACCCCATATCCACCTCAACTTATTATCTGTGTTGTTCATCAAGGATTCGATTTTTTTGTTCATTAAGAATTTAGATTTCCAATCCATCAACTTTACTCCAGAAATAAATTCTTCCCCTACTCCTAAGCTATGAATAAACTCTCTTATTACTTGATTATGAGATTCTATATTATATGGAGGATATTCATGTTTAGTATTATATCTTTTGAACTTTTCTTTAGACTGGTCATATACAAGTGAAGCCCAATTAGCAGACTTCTTTTCATCCTTTTTCCAGTCTTTAAAATCAGTGTAATTCAATCTATCTTCAATAGCTTTTGCAACCAATTCTGCTCTTAAGGCGTTAATTTTTAAAATTTCCTTACCTTCTCTATCAAGTCTTACTTTTTCTTTCTCAATAGCTTTTGATACTTCATCATTAAGTCCTAAAAGAAACTTATAGAATTCCTTAGGAGCTTTTCCAAGCATGAAATCATCTTGCATTTTATTTACAATCTCAGCAGTCATTAAGTTAGATTGTTCGTCTGGTTTAAGATAATGAGAGATTTGAGACTCGTTTTCATGACGATATACAACATTGCTTTCTATCTTAAATGTCCCACCATAATTGTTATCAGACAGCATCGCTGCTATAGAGCCCCATGCCTTTTCTTTAGATAATCCTTTTTTAATTAAATCCCTATACTCCATAGAGATACCCCAAAGCATAATATCATGTTGAGCTGATAGGTTAATATCTTCCATTTTTACATTGACCATCCTTAAGAATTCTTTAAAATCGCTCCTCATCATATCTGCAGGACCGCCATCCATATTAAATTGATTTAACTTATCTATAAAAGCAGGAGATAAATTTTTCCATTTTTTAGTATCTTTAATTATAGGTTTAAAATGTTTCCAAAGTATATCTACAAAATTATCACTGAAATTAATATTAACTTTTTTTAAATTTTCAGGAAGACTCATTAAGGGAGAAATATCTCCATCATATTTCAAGTTCTTAAGAACATCAGGAGCTAATCCACTTAATTTCCTGTTAACAAAAACCATACTTATAGACTTATCATTTATAGCAGTAGTTGTAGAGGATGCGTTATTTTTTATATATTCATCTGGATTGTTTAAATACTCCTCTACCTCTTGCCTTATTATATTATCAGTTTTTCCAAAGACATCGCTTTGAAACTCTAAAGCAACTTGATTCCCAACATCTGGAATAACTTGAACTCTATACCAACCTACGGCATTAGTTGGGGTAGCAGTTTGAACATTTTCTCCAAATGATTCCTTATGGTCATGCAGTCCAGTATATCCCTTTCCTGCAAAGAAATAAACTCTCCTGCTTGGAGTAAGCGTTGTAGGTATTTTTTCTACATCCTCTAAAGCATATTTTATACTTACATAATCTGTATGTTCTGGAGTTAATGCAATATGTACAGCATAATTTGTATTTATAAAATCTTCGTAAGCAGAAACAACAGCATCTGAAGACATGCTAGAATTATCATCTAAATTGTGTGTCTTTTTATATTCTCTTAAAAATTGATTAGTAATTTTAAGTTCACTCTTAGGGAATGGATTTCTTTTTGCATTTAAAATATCCCTCATCTTAGATATTGTTATAGTTCCTTGCCCTTTAATTTTATTAACAAATGCTAATTTAAATTGAATTTGATTCATCTGATATTCTACAAGATTTTTAATCTTTATAGCTTCCTTAAAGTCAACTACAGATTCAGATTTACTTCCTAATTCAGGAATTTTTAAACCCAAATCCATTAAATCTACAGGTAATAATTTTTTTTGTAATTGATTTAAATGTAAGTTTAACGAAGGTAGTAAAATGTCAAATGATTTATCTTCTCCAGTAAAAAGCGATTCTATATTTTTTTTCTCTACTTCTAAATATTTGGACATCTTCCTAGCACCCCACAATGACTTAGGTATATTTAATTTTTCATTCAATCTATTATATACTTTTCGTGGTAAATCATTTAACTGCCTTTGAAGAGAGGTTAAACTCTTTCCTTTCTTTACAGCCTTTCTAATGTCTGTTATTATTGAACTTAATTCTTTATCTAACAGTTCCATATAAGACGGAACTATTATATTATTTAAAATATGATATTCAGGAGAATCGAATTCTTGATTATTCTCTTCAACTGTTACTGTATCAAAATCACCCTTTTCAATACCAGAGATTGAATCATGAGCATCAGCTACATCAAGTTCGTCCAGAATTACCCTTTTTGATTCATCGACCAAAAAATCAGATAAATCTTTAAGCGTTACTCCATCCTTAATAAAATCATATATTGATAAATATGCTGGAGAATCTTTTGTTGCAAACAAATTTTTAATTGCATTCCAAAACCTCTTAAGTGCTTGAATTAGAGGGTGATAGATAGCTTTTTCTTTCTGTTGTTTAGATATTTTTGCAGCTTGTCCTAGGGCAGTTACAATAACCTCTTCTTTAAATGCATCACTACCTTCATCAAAATCTCCTTCAGCAACATATCTTCTCATAATCATTGCATACAATTTCTTTCCTACATCTGTAGCAATAATATCCTTATATATACCATTTATAACCTCAGCTCCACCCTCAGCTTGATTTATAGCTCTTACAAACGGATGTCCAAATTCATGGAAGGCTGTATCTTTTTTAAGATATTTAGGATTTAAATATATAGTATTTGTCTCTGTACTCCACCAACCTCCTACACCTTTCTTATCAGGGTCATCTTGTTGTGATTCTGGTACAATTATAACCTTAAATATTTGTTTCCCATTTTTATCTACAAACTTGGATTGAAGATAATCTGCTATTCTTGTAGCAAATTTAACCCTATCTTCTCTTATAAGGTCTATGCCTGACTTAACCTTACTTTTGTCCTTCTCAATCACATCTGCGATAATATCAGCTACTTTTTGTTTAGATATTTTTCCCTTAGGAGGTATTTTAATTTTTCTTCGTTTTAACTCAGCTCTTATTCCAGTAATTTCAAATTGAATCCCAGGCATTTCCCTGAGTTCTTGTAGTTTTTGTAATAATTGTTCATCTGAAGCTTTCTTTAAGTCCTTGATGACAATAGGTTTTTTATCTTCCTTAACTTCAGGAGCTTTCTTTTCTTCTTTCTTTTGAAAGCTTTCCTTAATTTTTTTAGTCAGCCTTGGGATAGGTATCTTTCTTGCTTTTAATTCTATTCTTAAATTTGGAATTTCAAAGCTAACGCCTTTCTTTGCTCTTTCTTCTAAATATTTTTGCTTTAAATCTTCATCAGAATAGTCCTTGTAATCTTCTGATATACCTACTTCTGCAGGTTCTTCAGATATTATTATTCTCTCTTCCCCTTCTGGTGTTTCAGCAAAATCATCTCTCTCTACAACGTCGTCATCCATTTCAACAATATCATCCCTAACTTCAACATCAGGAGCTTCTGTTACTGTTGTATCTTCCTTAGCTCCAATGCTTTGAGCTGTATCAGATTGTGTAGGTATTTCAAGTAAATTATCTATTTCTTGTACTTGCTCTGGAAATAGTTCATCCCAACCTTTTCTATTCATACTATTCATTAAATCTTTCTTACTAATACCAGCATCTTTTAATACATCCCAGCCATCTTTTTTAATTATTTCTAAGGTTTTATTAGGATTAGATAAATCTTTCTTTTTAATATCTTCATCTATATTTTCCCAAGCATCTATTTCATCTGTGTTAGTTATATTAGAGTGTGCTGCCGCTATGAACAATGCTCTATCATTTATTTTAGTTATATTACCCTTATCATCCTTTTCTATAATATTCTTAGCATCCTCAGTAACCTTTCTTTTCTCAGATTGTTTAGTTACTTGTGCAATAAAGTTAGTTTCAGATGTATCATAAGAAACAGCACTTGTAGCATCATCAAATTTAACACTATTTAAAAGGTTTCCATTTTCAGCTATAATATCTACAACATATTTTTTACCTACCTTTTTAATATCAGTCTTTGCATTAACCCAATCCTTAAATACCTCTGGTTGAGCTTCGCTTAAGACTTGTGCCTTGAAGTTTCTATTAAACTGTTGAACCGCTTGATATGCTTCAGAAAAACTAGAATACTCATGTGGATTTACTTCATCACTTATTTGTATATCATCTCTTCCTTCTTCAATAACATTATTGTCATCATCTCTTATAAGCTTTCCATCCTTATCTCTTTTAAATGTAGGACTAGACATGAAAACTCCATGCTTTCCATTGTCTAGTTTTTTTGTATATGTTTGAAAGAAATCAAACTTACCCTTAGATACCTGCCAATTTTCAAACCTACTTTTCATTCCAGTACCACTATAGGTGCCAGATACTGCAGCTCCTCCTATTCCCAAAGAAGCCCCACCCCAAAAACCTTCTAATGCCTCATCCCAACTAAACGTATCTATAAAACCTTCTTTTTTATATGCTTGTGGGCCTATAGTTTGCGCCCCTGTTTGAAGAATGGTTTGAATAAATTCTTCTGAACCTTGAACAAATGAATTATATGTATGTTTTTTTAAAAAATTACCATGCAATTGCCCCCACCTAAATATCTTATTTCCTCCTCCGAGTCTTCTAGTATTTTCAGAAGTTCTATGGAGTATATTATTCCCAATATTTCTACTAAACCATTTTTTACCACCAGAACCAAAAGTATCAAGCCAAGTGTCCCATGCAAATTTTTCTACAAAATAAGTTAAAGCAGTTGACCAATATATAGCACCCGTAGCATTAACAGCAGCATCTGCAGGATGTATTCCTTGCTGATAACGTCTCCCATTTTCAACAATAAAATTATTTTTCTCGTAATCTTTTAATAATATATCTCTTTCTAGTACACTCTTGTCTTCATCTTTTAAGTCTCTTTCATAATTTCCAATAAGTCTATTATACTCAATTTCAGTTATCTCTCTTGGTTGAGTTTGGTAATCTATAGCTTCCTGTGTAGCTGAAGTTAATTCTTGATATGTTATAGGTGCCATTGAGATAGTTCTCAATGTTGATTGATATGATGCTAAAGGTTTTTTAGTTAAAGCCATAACTCCAAGTCCTGCTGCATATGTAATCATACCTGGAAGCATAGATTCAATTGCATTCCAACTACTTGCGGTTAAAAGTTTTAAACCTAATGGTGTCCAAGGCCTAGCATCTTCAGTGAAATCTGTTTGTTCTTGCCATCTTTGAAGAGCCATATATTTAGGATTTGTTTCAATAAATTCATTCCATTTTACTTCTTCATCTGAACGTAATTGTTTTTGAACATCAAGCCAAGACATTCTTGTATGAGTTTTATTCCATCTGTGATAAGGTAATGAACCTATAAACTCTTCTCTATCTTTAGCTTTAGTTTTCTTTCCTCCAATTGCCATATCCACAAATGCAATTTCATTTACTTCAATCAAACCTTCTACTAAATCCGCATTTAAAGTTTTTCCTCCTGTTTCAGAATTTTCAAACAATTCCTTTATTCTATCTGTAGAAAGTTTCCAATTTACATATTCATCATAACCAGGTGCTCCTGGAGCTGGAGATATTTTACCTAAATTAATAGCTGTTTTTTCTTGATTTTTAACAGAGTTTAATGCATCTGACAAAGTATATGTATTTTCTTTGTTGTTGTAAAAATCCCGAACTTCTTGAGGACCCATTCCAAAAGTAGCTTTATTATTTGTTTCTGGAATAAGCCAATTCCTACCTCTATCAGGAAGCATTTCCATGATTCCAATTTCACCTAACTGACCCCTTTCAACAGCTTCAGGACTTCTCAATACTTCTGGCAACACAGGCATAGTTAAGATTTTCATAGGTTCTATACCGAATATATTTATTGTCGAAATATCATCAACAAGTTTAATCAAATCAGGAACAAAACTCGCTTTAGCTTTATGAATCGAAGCTTTACCACGTTCTGCTATTATTTCAAGAATAGTTGGTTCATTCATAATACCATCCCAACCACCTTGCTCTTCGAACATATTTGGATAATCATCTTGGAAATTTTGTACAAGAGCTCTGTCATCTGTATTGTCGAATTGACCAGGATGTATATTTCTTAATAATTCTGCTAATTCTTTGGGGGTTAATCCGTCAGGATTTAAGGCCATACTACTCTCCTACTTGAATTTGTTTAAGGCTTCGATTATTTGAGTTTCAATATCTTCTTGAGTTTGTGGCCCTATAAGTTGAAGAGGGTCAGTAAGAGCCGCTTCTTGAAGCATCTTTGCATCAATTAACTGTTCTTCAAAGGCAAGTACTGCTTTCATTTTATCTGATGCATCTCCAATATCCTTTTCACCAAAATCAAGGCCTCCAGAAGATGTTAATAAATTTCTAGGAACATACCATTCTCCTGCAGTACTTCTCTTTACAAGCGCTCCTTCCTCGTCCTTTTTACCTATTAAATGAATCAAACCACCTGTATCTACTCCATATTGATAATTACCTTTAAAAGCACCTTCCTGATAGGCAGTTTTTACAATTGGAGTTTTGAAAGCGTCCTTATCGTAAATATACTTACCTACTCTATCTATATTTCCAGCAACAGTAGAGAATATTTTATGTATTTCTTGATTTTTTAGTTCCTGACTATATCCAACGCCCTTACTTAAAAAGTCCTTTGGAAACTCATGTTTATTTAATGGCTTAATTAATCCCTGCAAGGGAGTTGGAAGGTTAGAAAAAGAAACCACTCCAGATGCAGATAATCTTTGCTTGAGTATATTCGAGTCTACATCCATATTTATTATGTCTTCTACAGATGTATTATATTTATTTGACTTATCTCCTAAGCCTTTAATTTCATCTAAATTCTTTAGATAGTTTAATTTTTTTGTAGCTGCAAATACAGCTTCTTCATCAGTAGGAGCTAATGACATAAATTTATCCTTAAGCCAAGGCTTATCAGCAGGAAATAAAGGTACAGCAGACTCATCTATATCAGTAGCAGGGTCATCTATATCAGCTAACATTGGATTCGTATCTACAAAAGCCTGATAATCTTCCACATCCCTGGCAAGCTTTATATTAGCATCCTCACCAACGCGATATTCGTGTTCTGCCATGCTATCAAGTTCTTTATTAGTTTTAGATAATTGATTTATAACTATATTTTGTAGTTCTATAGCATTTAATGTGTTTTGTATAGTTCCAGCTGAATCATTAGCAATTTTATAACGAACAGACATGTCATCCCTTATTTCAACACCTAAGTCTTTTACGAGATTTCCACCATCTTCAGTTAAATATTTTTCATCAAGATTTAAATATTCAAAACCAACATCAACAAAATTGCCAGCATCTTGAGCTAATTCTTCGATTTTTTTATTATTTTCTTTCCATAAGTCTTTAGTATTATCCCTCATCATATAAAAGTCATCACGCTGTTTTTGTTGGTCTGCTTGAAATAAACGATTGGCACTCCTCTCTCTTTCAACTGATTCCAACCTAGCTTTTGAGAGTTGAGTATTAGTTATATCATTTGCAATTTTAGTTACAAAACCAAGAGCTTTTAAAATATCATCAAGACTCTCAGACATTTCCACCCTCTGCTATAGTAACTGCCATATTTTGTGCTGCATTTTGCAATGCTGTAATGAACTTCTCAGAAGACTCTATGCGTTCTTGATGAGTTTTCGATTCAGGTATATCCCCATAATCTTCTGTAAAAGACCCACCAAAAGGAGTATTTTCAAATTTGTCAGCCATAGCTCCACCAGGAAGAGAATACCCATAATTTAGATGAGTTTGAAATAATGTAGCTAACCTTTCTCTAACTTTACCTAACTGGTCTCCAGCTGTAGTATATATATCTCCTAAAGTACCAGCATGGGCTACTTGTTGGTCTTTCCAAGTTGACTCAGCAGTTTCTCTTTCAGTTTCTAATAAAGCTAATTTATCCTTGTAATCACCCTTAGACTTAGTTTCCCCTCTAGCTATATCTTCGTAAGTTCTACCCGCTCCAACCTGTAGAGCTTCAGTTTTTCTTGCAGCAGGGGCAGAATAAGCCATTCCAGTTTTAGCCTCAGAAACTTGAGCAGCTTGACCTGCAGTAAGAACCTTCTCACCTACGCCTCGTCTTGCAATTCTAGCTTGAAGTTTTTCCTCTTCCCTGACATCTTCAGTAAGTTCTTCCTCTCCTTCAATTCTTTCTAATTCTAAATCATAAGCACGTTCATCAGCTGCTCTTTGACCCTCTGTTTCTAGTAAATTTCCAGTCATTGCAGGGTCCATAGGAATAATTGCATCATCACCACCCATTATACTTTCTGCTGTTTGATAAGTACCTCCCATAGATTCCTTTTCTATATCAGATAAGGTTCTAAATTCAGATAAATGACCAAGTCTTCCTCCTGGAGAACCTTCAGTGCCAGTTCTTACTTGAGACATTGCTTCCAATGGTTCCCTTACAGCTGAATATAAATAAGGAGCATAAAATGCACCACCTAGTTGAGGTGCACCAGAACGATATAAAGAAGCCCTTCTGCCTCTAGAAGCACCTGTTGGGCCCCAACCTCCCTTTAAAATATCAGTATACATATTCTCCCAACCACCCCAACCTTGACTGTATTGGGGGTCACCTAACCTTGATTTATAATCAAAACCTCCAACTCCTTCAGGTAATCCTGCATATGGAAGTTGTGAAGGAACTTCACCTGCCGTTTTTCCTGCACCTGGTCCCGCTTGTCTCCACCAATAATTTGATACTGATTTGTCTGCCATAATATATTTCCTTTATTAATTTATCTGTTTAAAATTTACATCTATCTTATTATAATCTACCATCTTATATCCAGAGGCTTTATGTATAGTTGTAGCTTCTGGTACATCTTGAGCTAGTACTCCTTGATACTTTGTTTTACTTCCTTTGTAATTAAATTGATATACAGGAATACCAGATGGAGACTTGCCTACTCTTTTTAAATTACTTTTTAATGCAATATCACTAAATATTTTACCTAAAAACGTATGCTCCTTAAATAATTTATCTCCAACTAAACCTAATGCAAGCATAGTCCATCCAGCTGGTCCCATAGCTAATGCTCCTGCTCCAGATGTCCCTGCCCCTGCCTTTAATCCTCCAAATAAACTTTTAATTCCACCTTTTCCTATAGCTCCAACACCCTTGGCTACTTGACTAATCTTTCCTGCTCCAGTACCAAATTGAGCACCCCAAGTTGTTGCCTGTCCACCCTTTCCTAAATTAGCTAAGGTGCCTTCTCCAGTTCCAAATTTACCAAAAGGAAGTTTACTTCTCGGTGTCTGATATGGAGCACTTGATTCTAAAGGAATATCCTTAGGTGATTTCAAACCTTCTTTAAATGCATCTTGAAAAGGGTCAGTTATCTTGTCCTTTGTTTTTTGAACTAATTCATCCTTTTTCTTACCGAAGAAATCCTTAAAAAATCCATCCTTTTCTTTTGAAGTTAAATTAGGGTCAGCAGAAATCTCGCCTACTTTATCTGATATAGTCTGCCTAGCTTTGTCTTTTCCTGTTGCCCAGTTTTGGTCTCCTTTTTTCCATCCATAATCCTTTAATTCCATTCCCTCGGTTTTGTAACCACTTTTACTATAATTAGGAGTATCGTCAATAAAACCACTAACAAGGTCATCAGCTTTCTTATCTACTACGGTATTATATTTTTCAACTCCAATATCATCAATTAATTCTAGCTGTTCGTTTGGCATAGCATTAGCTTGAAACTTTTGAGGATGAGTTTCTTTTATCAACTCCGCATTGGATTCACTTACTATTGTGTCACTCCATTCAGCAATAGCCTTATCTACCTTACCACCATCATCGCTCATTATATTAGTAGACTCTTCAATAGAGAATCCTTGTTTTGATAAATCAGTAAGATTTTTATGTACAGCATCTGAACTATCAAGAAATTGTGGTTTATATTCAGGCTTAAACTCCAATTCTGGGAGAGGTTTAAAATCTACTTTTTTGAAAATATTTACATTTTGAGGATGGTCTGGATTTAATGCAATTCTATTTTCCATTGGTCTTAAATAGCTATCAAAGAATCCTTCAGACGGTACTCTTTTATGTGGTGCAAAACCAGTTTTATCTGGAGTCAATAAACCGCTATCTAAAAGTTTTTTTTCTTGCATTTTATCATAAACCTCCATTCCTTGCCAGCCAACACCTATACCCTGAACTGCATTCACAACAGGTTGTAATTTTTCTTTCTTTGCTTTCGCATAAATATTGTCCCAATAAGCATCAGTAGCAGCTTTGTTTTGATTCATATCTAATCTTGGTGTAATTTTAAATGCCACAATTTATCCTTTCAATATAGTTTCAGACATATTAATATATAATCTATTGACTATTAATCCAATTAATAATTTCATTTTTATTTAACTTCCTTCTACTATTGTTGCAGGTAATGCTGTAGCTTTTAAATACAAATTAGTAAATTCACCAGCAGCACTTCCACCCCACTTTATTATGGGTGTTCCCAGTGTATTATCACATCTTGCTGCAATAAATATATCATTATTACTTCCTATTGCTTCTAAATGCTGTGATTCAAGTAACCATTTATGAACAATAGTTCCACCATTTCCTCTTGCTGGTTCACAAACTGTATTCATATGATTATCTTCATGATGCAAACTACTACTTGCAAATGTAGCATTATCTGATAATGCCAGTTCTAAATCTGATGCACCACTACCTGCACTAAAAAACAAACTTACTTCAATTTCTACATTTTCACTTGGAGGAGTTATAAAAGAAACTTTTATTTCTGTTCCTCCTGAATCTTGAAAACAAACAAAAGATGTAGTTAAAGTATAAGAATCATCAGCTACATCAGCACCAACACAAGTATATCCAAGTATCATTCCTGCATAAGCACTATTTGCAGCACTAAATTCAGTACCTGCAGTTTTAACTATAAATATTCCTGTATGGGAATCTAAAATTATATCACCATCTATATCTAATGTTAAATTAGCAGCAGCAGCCGCACCATCTACTGTACTTATTTCAGTTTCACCATGTTCAACAGTTGATATTTCAAAATAATCATTTGCTGATGCACCACCCCCTTCATACATTCTTAATGTTGTCCAACCATCATCTTCCACTCCTATTGTAAAACCATTTACTTGACCTGCTTCGCCACCATTAATAGCAAATCCTGCTAATTCTCCATCATCTAATTTTGCTGTCAATGTAGAAGCTACAATAGTATCTAATGATGTTATTGTCAAATCACCACTTGAATATGTAACATCAGATAGGTCATTTAAAGCTGCAACACTACTAGTTCCTCCTCCTAT
>Ga0098061_1000713_pt1 | contig 16206 bp, 27 predicted proteins | sample 22_taG_FD_92579 | JGI IMG/M metagenome (GOLD analysis project Ga0098061, IMG submission 92579) | Marine viral communities from the Subarctic Pacific Ocean - 22_ETSP_OMZ_AT15343 metaG | ecosystem: Environmental > Aquatic > Marine > Oceanic | place: Subarctic Pacific Ocean | collected 2015-01-20
ATGGGTATGACAGAGACACCAGCGGCTTCCATGGATATGTACAGAGGTACACCTACTGCAGCGGAAATTATTAAGAAAATACAGGAGAATATAGGATGAGTCTAGAAAGTAGACGGAGTAGATTCAGGTCATTCACAGAGTGGATTTAAACACCCATCTAATATAAAATTAGTTACAATGGATGATATGGTTAGATTGGAAGAAAATAAAACCCTAGCAAATCACACAAGATCTGCTATTGGTAACTTTATTAAGGATCAAGAGGTATAATATGAAAGAATTAGTGCCAGATGTACTATTTATAGAGCCTGATAGTAGTAGAGAGAGCTATGGAGACCTGGCTACTGATTACTCAGCCATAGAGCCACCTACCTGGTCACTACTCCTTGCTGAAAGCTGCAGATCTAAGGGATATTTCCCTATTATTGCAGATCAGAAGGCTGAGAGGCTTGATGATGAAGTCATCATTACTATGATTAATGACCTGAAGCCTAGACTGGTAGTTATGGTAGTATATGGTCAAAATCCTAATAGTGGTACCGCCAATATGACAGGAGCACAGAGGCTTGGTGATAAGATTACTAAGTCTTCTGCATACAATGTACCCATGGGTATGATTGGTAGTCACATCTCCGCCTTACCTCTTGAAACTATGGATAAGCATGGATTCATTGATATAGGGTTCCTTGGTGATGGTGTATATGCCCTCCATACAGTACTATCATGTGATCGTATAGATACTACCGATTTCAGTAGGGTTCCAGGAATAGTGGTAAGGAATATACTTGGTGGTCACTCTGAAATTACAGCACCTGGTAAGATGGTACCGCAGGAGAGGATGGATATTGATCTCCCTGGCTATGCTTGGGACCTCATACCTCCACTTAGTGAATATAGGGCACATAATTGGCACCCACAATACGACCCCAGTCGCAGGTCTCCCTTTGCTGCAATTTATACTAGCCTTGGTTGCGCATTTAAGTGTGAATTCTGCATGATTAATAGTATCAATAGAAGTAGTAGTGATAGTAGTGTATATGCTGGTATGTTTAGTGGAATGAGGTATTGGTCTCCTGAGCATATGCTAAAAATATTTAAAGAATTAGCAGAGATGGGAGTGGAAACACTAAGATTATCTGATGAAATGTTCTACTTGAATAGGAAGTACTATGAGCCTATATTAAATGGTATTATTGATAGAAATTTGAATTTTAATATGTGGGCATATACCAGGGTTGACACGATGAAGCCCAAGTTCTTGGACCTCTATAAGAAAGCTGGGGTTAATCTCCTCTGTCCTGGTATTGAGGCTGCAAGTAGGGATATTAGGCTTGAAATTACCAAGGGTAAATTTCAAGACGTGGATATTGTTGACCTAGTGAGGCAGAGTGAAGACCATGGCATTGAGGTAGGTGCTAATTTCATTGTAGGCTTCCCTAATGAGAAGATTGAAGACATGCAAGCCACAAGGGACCTAGCATTTGAGCTCAATACACAGCATATGAACGTCTATACAGCTACAAACCTACCTGGCTCTGAATTACACTACAATGCTACGAGGAATGGGTGGAAAGAACCAGAGACTTATAGTGGATACTCCTTCCTATCTTATGACTACGAGGCACAGCCTACAGCTCACGTACCAGCTGAGGAAGTACTACGATTCAGGGATAATATGTGGCATGACTACTTCACTAGTGAAAATTACCTCAGTATGATGAAGAGTAAATTTGGTCAAGTAGCTGTAGATAATATTAATAATATGACAAAAATTGATATGAAACGTAAAATGTTAGGAGATTAATATGGCATGGCGTACATGGGAATATACAATTGGTACAACTGTTGATATATATGATGCAACTCATGATGTATCTTGGTCAGATGCCCTTGAAGATAGGCGTAAAAATGCAACAGAACAGGATTTACAGCGTGATATAGATTGGGGTTTACCAGAGTGTTCTGTTTCAAACGCTGATATAGAAAAGTATTTGAACCATATGGGAGAATTGCGCTGGGAAGTAATAGACTATGAACAACTTGGTGGTGTTAGAATAGTATTCAAAAGGTAGAATAATGCCCAGAGGCAGAGGCAAAAATAAGAAGAATAGAGACCAGCATAGGGTAGTAGGTAGGACTACTGATGGTAAAGTTGTTATGACTGGTCTATTTAAATTATATAATTCCCGTGGAATGCCTCTCGAGGATATATTAGAAAATTGTAAAGATCATAATATAGTAATAGATTGGATAGCCTTCTACAGAGAAGCCAGGGATAAAGGTTGGACAATGGATACATTTGTTAGATTACTGAGTGACCCACTTACTGATGTATATGATTCAGAGTACAGGGATACAGTCATCAGTACATTAAAAACTATAGTGAGATAATATGGCATTGAATAATGTAGATCTACTACTAGTCAATCCTGGCAATAGAATGGCACAATTTGCCAATCTAAATCCATTAGCAACAGTGGCTCCACCACTTGGTATTGCTATGCTTGCCGCATATGTACGTGAACATGGCATATCTGTTGCAGTAATTGATGCAGAGGCTGAGTTCTGGTCCCCAGAGCAGGCAGTAGAGGAAATTAAGAAGTATAATCCCCTAGTTGTAGGCTTATCAGCATTTACTACTAAGATGGGTGCTAGTGAAAAGATAATGGAACTAGTGAAGGCGTGGAATAGTGAAATATATACTATAGTAGGTGGTCATCACTCATCTGCCATTCCCATAGAAGTATCACAACTACCCTATGTAGATTTTGCTATAGCCGGAGAGGGATACAGACCAACATTAGAATTAATTGAAGATCTAAAAGCAGGTGGAAATGGTAATAATATAGAGGGAGTATTCAGTGAGATTCAGGGTAATGGTAGAAGTATATTCGAAGGTAAGATAGACACATTACCACCCCCAGCTTGGGATCTCCTACCTATGGATAAATATAGGGGACATCATTGGCAAGGTTGGGGGAGACCTGATGCTGATCTTTCTAAATTTAGTCTATTACACACCAGTGTAGGCTGTCCATTCAGCTGTGCTTATTGCAGTGTGAATATGGTATATGGTAAAAATTATGTAAGGTATATAGAAATAGAATCAGTAGTAGATAAGTTAGAAGTATTAGTACGTGATTATGGTGTAAAGTTTATTGAAATTATCGATGATACATTTACTGTCAATACTAAGAGAGTTCATGAATTATGTGATGCTATCATTGCAAGAGGCCTTGGTGATGAGGTAGAAATGTGGGCATTTGCCAGGACAGATAGAACTGATGCTGACCTTCTTAAGAAGATGAGAAAGGCAGGCATTACTTGGGTATTCATGGGCCTTGAGAGTGGTGCTGATGAAATACTACAGGGTGTGAATAAGAAACAGACAGTGACACAGATAAAAGATGCTTGCAATAAGGTATGGGATGCAGGTATATATATTGGTGGTAATTATATGTTTGGGCATAGGAAAGATAATCATGATACTATGCAAATCACACTAGACTTAGCCCTTGAGCTCAATACTGAGTATGCAAACTTCTTCGTAACTATGGCATATCCAGGTACTGAATATTATGACCTGGCTAAGGAGGAAAATTATCCATTACCCCAGACATGGGATCAATATGGATTCTTTGCTCCAGATTCCATACCCCTTGAGAATGATCAACTAACATATAAGGAGATCTTATCCTTTCGTGATGATGCATTCATAAAGTATTTTTCCAATAATACCTACCAGGATATGATACGTGGTAAATTTGGACAGGGTACTGTAGATTATATCAATAATCATATTCTTAGTAAAAAACTGACAAGGGTATAACAATGGATGAAGATGAAGTACTGACAATGACCACTACAGCCCTGATGATATTAATCAAAGAGCTATATTCTAGAAGCTTTGTCTTGGAAACTATACTTATAGGTCATAATTTAGTAACTGAAGAAATAATACAGGAGATGACAATAAGGGCTGCTGCTGAGATAGATAGTGCACTTATAGATAGATTTAATCAAGCAATGGACATTGCAAAAAAGGAGATGTAATCATGGAATACGTAGTATTAGTTGTTGGTGTAGGTGGTATGAGTATAGGTGTAATTTATATGGTAGTACGGTGGTGGAAAAATCGTGGCAAGTGGTGGGGCTAATGGAATTAGATGACTTTGTAGATATGGCTATAGTTGATGTAGCAATGCTTAAGAGAAAGATTAAAGGTAGATCTGATATTCCAGATGAAGTAAAGGATACTATGAATAGTATGCTTGACCACAAAGGCATGGGCCTAAAGGGTTTGGTATGAATGTAAGTGTACATAATTTACTATCTATTAATATTTCTGATGATCATTGGAGTAGTATGAATATGCCAAGTATTATAACAAAAGCGCATATACGGACTGCTATGGATTATGTGGGTAGAAACATAAGAAATTGGCATGATGAATTTACAATTCAATATGCAAATGATAATTTAGGATCATCACTATCATATAATCTTAAAACTAATAATGGTAAACTAATTATGGAGTGTTCCATGGACTTACCTAATACTACCTCCAATATAAGTAGTGGAGTTATTGCCTTTACCCAAGTAGGGAATCCTTCATTATGAAAATATTAATTACTGGTGGAGCTGGATACATTGGATCTATGCTTGTCCCTGCTATATTGAAGAATGAACACCATCTATTACATTACGACATGGGTGAAGCTAAGTTACATGTGGCTGACCTGTTCTTGTATGACCAGACTCCATTCCTAGACCATTGTATGGATGAAAGATTAGTAGTAGAGAGAGTAGATGTCACTAGTAAAGAGTGGATACAGCGTATCACTCAGGAGCGTTGGGATTACGTCATACCCCTGGCTTGCTACACAGGAGCTGGTCTTAGTGAAGAGCAAGTCAATGGTGCCTGGGATGTAAATTATCACGCAGTAGCTAATTTATTGGATGAATTAGATGAAGATACCAAGGTGATATTTCCTAATACTAATAGTGGGTATGGTCAGACTGATGGTACTACTATCTGCACTGAAGAATCCCCTATGAATCCTATCTCTGTCTATGGAGAGAGCAAGGCATCAGCTGAAGATAGAGTCAGGGAACACAGTAAGCATGTCTGTTTCAGGCTTGCTACAGTATTCGGTGCCAGTCCCAGAATGAGGATGGATCTACTAGTTAATGATTTCGTACATAGAGCACTAAGAGATAGAGTAATTGTACTATTTGAAGAACACTTCATGAGAAACTATATACACATCAGGGATGTAGTGAGAGCCTTCATATTTGCCATTGATAACCCAAGTATGTTTAATGGTGTATACAACCTTGGTAATGACTCTCTCAATATGAGTAAGAGAGGATTGTGTGAAGAGATTAATAAGTACTTAGATTTTGAAATAATCGCTGCTCCATTTGCCAAGGATCCTGACCAGAGGAATTACATAGTGAGTAGTCAAAAGCTATATGATGCTGACTATTTCCCACTATGGGATTTAAAGACAGGTATTAAGGAATTAATTACAGCATATGAAATAATTAAAATTACTCAATATCGAAATCACTAAGAGGTGACCGACCATAGCACTGAGAAATAACAACCCCCATCCTATCTTCTCCACAAGGAACCCCATGAGTGAACCATACCCTGAGTGGGCTAGAGGCCCCTGGAAAGTAAGGCATGTCCCCATTAATCACATCTTTCAAATACTAACAAAAGACAATAACAGGCTAGTTTGTGATACACCATTTGAAAAGATAGCAAAATCCATTGTAGGAGAACATAATGAACATACCCCTGGTTAATGATACTATATCAAATAATGATATGGATAAATTAGCTGACTGGATTAAGACACACCCCAAGCTTACCATGGGTGAAGTCACTAAAGAATTCGAGGAGAAGTGGAGTCAGTGGATAGGTAGGAAATATAGTGTATTCGTGAACTCTGGATCTTCTGCTAATCTACTCATGTATGCTGCAGCCAAAGAGAATCTTAAATTAAATGTAGACCATACTGTAGCAATACAAGGCATGAGCTGGGCTACAACTGTGATGCCAGCAATGCAACTAGGGATGAAGCCAGAGCTCATTGATGTCTCTCCACTATCCTGGGGTATGGATGTTAGTGCACTCAGAAAAACCTTTAATGATAGATTGCCATACTTCTCTCCAAGAGTAGTCACTGTAGTCCATACTATTGGTTGTCCAGTGGATATGAATGAAATAGTAGGAGTACAGAGTGATCATGGATTCTTATTACTCGAGGACTGCTGTTCTTCATACGGTAGTACCATTAATGGTAGGAAAGTAGGCACCTATGGTGATATGAGTAGCTTCAGTATGTACTTTGCACACCAAATGTCTACTATTGAAGGTGGTATAATCAGTACAGATAATAAGGAACTCTATAATCTTCTACTCATGATGAGGAGCCATGGTTGGGCTAAGGATCTTGATCAAGAGAGTGAGGTCTCACTTGCTACTACACATGGGAGATTAGATTTCAATAGGAGCTTTACATTTTATGTACCAGGGTTTAATGTAAGGTCAACAGACCTGCAAGCATACCTAGGCCTTATGCAACTAGATAGAATTGATGATTTTGTATCTCGGAGGATACAAAACCATAATCTATATATTGATATAATTAAGGAATTAAGATTGGATGTCTCCTATCAGATGACACCATACAATACAGAAGTCTGTTCTATCTCATTCGGCTTGAAGTTCGCTACACATGGTGAGAGGAAGAGAGCGGCATGGGCACTGCAAGAAGGTGGTGTAGATATACGCCCCCTGGGTGGTGGATCAATGGGATCTCAGCCATTCTGGGTGAATAAATATGGTAAGATACACTTACCTATCTGTGATATACTACAAGAGACAACACTTATGGTTCCTAATCATCCAGAAATGAACGAGGAGAGTATTAGATATGTTTGTAATATTCTAAGGAGTCTACAGTAATGGAAGATGAGTTTATAGACATTAGAGATGTAACCATAGCCGGTACTCCTCTACCTCAAATCAGAGTAAGGCAGTTACCAATTTTTCAAGATACCCGTGGTGCTAATATAGTAATATATGAGGATCAAGTCTATGATGCTATACCATTCGTACAGGATAATCTATCGGTAAGTAGATTCAATGTACTACGAGGCATTCATGGAGATGATAGGACATGGAAAGCCATTACGTGCCTTACTGGTGAAGTGTATTTCGTAATCATAGATCTAAAGGAGGGTTCCAGAACCAAGGGTAAGTGGATGGCAATGCCACTATCAGATGAGAACAGGTACCAAGTACTGGTACCACCTGATCATGGTAATGCTCACTATGTAGAGAGCGCCTTTGCTATGTTCCACTATAAAGTCTCAAAACCATATGATGCTGGTAGTCAATTCACCATCTCATGGAACAGTTCAGAATTTGACATAATCTGGCCATGTACTGATCCAATACTAAGTGAGAGGGATAGCTAAGGAATTATATGACCTTTAATAAAAGTACAATATATGGCGCTATACCAATAGCGCTCTCTGCTGGCATAGGAACAGCTGTAGCTATATTCTCTGATGTGATTCAGAAGTTAGAAATTCAATTGAGTTATAAACTCAGGAAAGGATCATGGTTATATGTAGAACACCGTTTCGTGTAAGCTTCTTCGGAGGAGGTACAGATTATCCTATTTGGTTTAATGATCATGATGGTATGGTCGTTAGTACTACAATTAATCAATATGGATACGTCTTAGTTAATATTCCTCCTCCAATATTTGATACTAAGTATCGATTAGAATATGCACAGAGAGAATACGTAGATAATATTAATGAAATTAATCATCCCTCAATCCGTGAGACACTCCGTCACTTCAGAGAAGAGTGGGATTGGTCACCTGAAAGAATAAGCATAAATTACAGTAGTGACCTACCTAGTATGAGTGGTATGGGTAGTAGTAGTTCCTTCACTACAGGTATGGTAAATGCTTTCCATGCTATCATGGGTGACAATCATTACAATAGGGGTGCCCTATGTGATGAGACCATTCATGTAGAGCAGAATAAAATCCAAGAGTCAGTAGGTAATCAGGACCAGATAGTCGCTGCATTTGGTGGTATGAATGCTATAGAATTTACAAGGGATTCTACTAATATAGTTCCTATAGAATTGAGTGCTGAGTCCAGGGTAATACTAGAGAATAATTGTTTCTTAATATTTACCAAGTTACAAAGACAAGCCAGTGTAATTGCTAAGGAACAGATTGATATCACTCACCAGAGAGTGGATGAATTATCTAAAATCTCTGAGATAGCAAAGCAAGGTAGGATAGCACTGGGTAGAAATCCTATTGATATATATGAGATAGGTAGGTTACTTGATGAACATTGGAATGTTAAGAAGCATATCACTGGTAGTATCAGTAATGATTTCATAGATGATATATATAATTACGTATTGAGTAATGGTGCAATAGGTGGTAAATTACTAGGAGCTGGAGGTGGGGGGTTTCTATTAGTATGTGTAGATCCTAATAGATTGGAACATTTCCTGGATGCTACCAGTCATATGGCTATCATGAACCTACGCTTGAGTGACACTGGTAGTACCATACTAAGTAATGGATACATGTAATGTACTCATATAAATATCATATAAGTAGACACAGTATATATAGTTTACAGGAGCTAAGTCTTATAGTGGGAGACCACTTAATAGACAGAGTGCAAGCCAAGGCCGCATATAAACTTTCCTATCGTAGTGATTGGGTAATGCCATTTACTTATCCAGTATTAGACCAATTATTAATCGATAGAGGAATAGGGAGATTAACATGACAAAAGATGATTACACAGTAGAATTAAGCGAAGATACCCTGGGAGAAATCAGGGGTAAGGTTACTGGTTCTTATATGAAGCTAAGAGCTAATGTATATATATTCACAAGCAGACAAATGGATGAATTGAGATTAACCGGAGTCACTTACCAGGTACTTGAGGATGAATAGAACACTATACACGCCACTGGAAGTCAGTGACATTATTGAAAAATTAGAATATGATGGTAAGAAGAAGCTCACTGTAGTACAGGCCTCTGGTTGCTTCGACCTTCTCCATCCAGGACATGTCGTATCCCTGCAATACTCTGCCTCCCTGGGTGACCTATTAGTAGTATCACTTAATGGGGATAGAAGAGTACAGGAGCTCAAGAACAGAGCCACATTGACACTGCGTGAGAGAGCTATTGTTATATCAGCACTGAGGTGTGTAGATTACGTTACTTGGTTTGATGAAGACCTACCTAGTGATGTGATACGAATTCTTAAGCCTGATATATATGTAAAGGGTTCTGACTACAAGGATAAAGCTATACCAGAAGAGGATGCAGTGAATTATCATGGTGGTAGGAAATTTTCAGAGCCACTATTCGGTACCCATGGTGAGGGTGGTGTTGTGAGATTAGTACCAGACCATATTACAATACCGATGAGTAGTACTGATGTTCTTAATAGAATTAAGGGAATAGACCCTGAGGAATAACTGATGAATATATGTATACCATTTGAAAGAGGAGCTCACCGCAGAGCCCTACCCCTATTCCTGGAGATTGAGGCTAAGAAGAGAGGCTGGACAGTCAATGCTATTGATGGTCCCCATAGGCACCAGGAAGAGATAGGAGAAGCGGTAAAGAATTGCGACGTACTCGTTACTACATCCCCATGGTGGGACTACATTAATATGTGGGTACATGCAGCAAAACACTACGGTAAGCCATGGATCTACCACCCAGAGGGATGGGATAATTGTCATCCAGTAATTGTACCAGGTGAAGAGGCACATGCTAAGAACCTGGGCTGGCCATATAAGCCTGATGCTATCTGTGCTCACGGCACCGCCATGGGTAGAGTACTCATTGAGAGACAAGATATCGATCCTAATACTATAGTCTATACTGGGTCACCTAGGTTTGATATCTATGGGGAGTACTATGATGAAATTGTTAAACCAATAGGTCTACCATTTGATCCTGATGGATGGGAACATATAATATTAGTATGTACAGCTACACTATGGAATCACGATGAAATCATATCTAAATTAACCCCCTTACATGGAACCAAGGTAGTAGTAAGACAGCACTTCACTGACCCAGTAGACCTTTATAAGCATCATGATTGTACTGTAGTACTTCCTGAGAGTATAGATGTAAACTCTCCAGAGAGAGATCATAATTATAATCCTGATATAACAGATCTGATAGCATATGCCAGACAACTATATCACGCTGATGTGGTAGTAAATGTAGCAGGTACTAGTAGCCTCGAGGCTATGATGCTAGAGGTACCAGTAATTAATATTAATGAATTACCAAAGGATGCCCCACCTAAGGAGCACGCTAAGATTTTTGGTCACTATGGCCCTGGTGCACACTATGCTGATGTTAGAGCTGGTGAGTCTAGCCTAGTAGGTTCAGTTGATGATCTCCCCGATATGGTTGAACACGCATTTGATAATGATCCAAATTATAAACACACTGAAGCAGTCCTCAATGATATACTCAGTATTCATATGAATAATCATAGGCCTTCATGTACTGCTATGTCATCTATTATGTCAGTAATTGAGAACACAGGGAATAAGTAATGATAGGTATAAGAGAGGATAGGGTTTCAAAGAAGCCACTAACTTATTATAAGACAGCACTACTAGCAGCTGAAGTTGGATATGAGAGTATAGAGTGCATAGCCACTAAGCCACTCAGGAAGAGGTGGCATACCCATATGAAATATAGTGGTATCTACTCACTTCCTGTAGAATCTATGTGCTTAGATTATTGGCTTAGTAGTAATAGGCTGGAAGATGTAAGCCACACAATCACCTCTGTATGTCAGAGTCATATATCTAATATTATACTCCCATGTTTTGAGGAGTCAGCTATTGACTCTAAGGAAAAATTAGCTTATCTTAAAAAGATGCTTTCTGGTATTCCTATTGATTTTAGGAAAAATATATTATTAGAGAGCGACATATCTCTCACTACAATGATAGAACTATGCACTAAGTATGGCATAAAGATATGTTACGACTTAGGTAATGAGAGAACCATATATAGAGAAGAAACAAATATCATACCAAGATTAACACAACACATTGGTGAGATACATCTGAAATGGAGAGAATTTGGTAGCTCAAAAACTATTCATCTTCCCGACGATGAAGAGAAACTAAATTGGCTCAGAGAAAGAATACAACTTATATATAAGTGTGGCTTCAGTGGTAATGTTATACTCGAAACTCCAGCTAGTAAGACAAGGCTGAAGAGTAACCTGAAAAAGGCTAGGTATTGTTGTGAAACTACTTAAAGAAAAAATATATAAAGCCATTCCTAAATTTGATGGTGAGAGTGAAGATTTTAAAGAATGGGTAAGGCGTGATAATGGTCCTGGTATATGTTACATTAGCTTGTCTCCCTGGAATATGAATCAACCCCCCATTCTATGCTGGTAGATGGCATTATACATGTAATGCGCCGATAGTTGATGATAGACTGTGGTTTGGTTCATTGAAAGAAACAGTGGAGAATAGTATATCGCATGGAGAATAGTGTTGTTGCAATAGTACCAGCCAGGGCTGGTAGTAAGGGTATCCCTGATAAGAATATGAAGGAGATTGCAGGTAAGCCACTTGTACAGTGGAGTATCGAGACAGGTATTGCTTGTCGTAGTATAGATACAGTAGTAGTAACTACTGATGATGAGAGAATATTTAATTTAGCTGAAGATGAATTAGGTGTCCATGGTATATATAGATCTAAGGCTATCTCTCAGGATTGGAGTACCGATTACCAGTGGTGCCTTGATGCAATAATAACACTAGAGAACCTAGGTATGAGACCAGAGCTTATAGTACAACTAAGACCTACACATCCAGATAGAGACCCAAAGGTTATAGAACAAGCAATATATAAGATGAACCTAAATCCTAGTGCTGATTCACTGAGATCAATAAGTGTTGCCACACAGACTCCCTATAAGATGTGGAAGAAGGAAAAGAATAGTAGATATATATCCCCCATTATGGAAAGAGGACAAGGCGTAGAACTATATAATATGCCAAGGCAATCCCTACCCAGGATCTATTGGCAGAATGGATATGTAGATATTACCAGGTATGATACTGTTATGAAACTTGGTAATATGAGTGGCGATACTATTATGGGTTATGAGATACATGAAGAGACAATAGATATAGACTATGAAGCTGATTGGAAGAAGCTGGAAGGAACAATACAGGATGACACAACAAGAGCAGATGGTAATCCCTGGCCATCCTAGGAGTTATAATGGACTCAGACGAATCCAAGGAAGAATCAAAAGAGCAACGCCCACATATCATGAACCCATTCTCTACCATAGGGCATGATGATATGGACGCACTTAAGAATATATTAGTACCACAAAGTAATCCTCCACCTGAAGCAGAGAAATTAAAAACCTGTGTTATAGGTATAGGTAAGGTTGGATCTGCTCTCTGGCGGATCTTGAGTCAGTATTATGATGTCATACCACTAGATCCTGAACAGGGGTATGGCTTACCAGAGACAATAGAAGATGTTGATCATCTTCATATTTCATTTCCCTACTCGGATATATTCGAGAGGCAAGTTGTGAGTTGGATTACCCGCCTTAACCCCACTTGCACTATCATTCACTCAATGGTCAAACCTGGAACAACGAGGCACATAATATCAAAATTAGAAGACAATGCTGAACTATGCATAGGAGATAATGTTGTTCACTCTCCAGTGATGGGTAGACATCCATTCCTGCTTGAACAAATATCTTCATTCATTAAGATCGTTGGTGGCGTGTCAGCCTCTTCTACTATTATTGCGTCTGAAATACTAAAGAAGGTTGGCTTTACAGTAATGGGATTTGAATCCTGTGATGAGTCAGAGTGGGCATCTGTACTACTAAGACTGAGAGAAGCCAGGGACTGGGCTTATGCTAAAGAATTACATCGATGGACCAGTAGTAAGGAATTAAACTTTAATCAGATCTATGGAGCATATACTCAGGCCTGGAATAAAGGTCAGATGGGTATGGAAAATGTTGACGATATGCATAGTATTATGGATATTCATAGTACTAATGCAGAGAAAGATATTATAGATGCTATGGATATTCTCAAGAAATCAGTAAAGCCGAAAGAAGGATTGAGACCTATGATTCTAGATATTAATATAGACGATATATAGGAGGTATGTATGAGCTCTCCCGTGGTACATATAGGAGATCATCCAATTGGAGATGACCATCCTATAACACTAGTAGCAGAGATAGGTATTAATGCTAATGGTGATAGGGATAGTGCCTTGAAGTTAATTGAAAAAACACGTATGTGTGATTGGGATGGTGTAAAATTTCAGAAGAGACATATTGATAGTGGAGGTGGTGGTTGTTACACAGAAGCATACCTCAAGGAAGAGAGAGATTCTCCATGGGGTACAACACAACTAGAACAGAAGCAAGGGTTAGAATTTGACAAGGATGATTACCAGGCATTCATAGAAGCCAGTGATGATCTATTCTGGTTTGCCAGTCCATGGGATTGGGATAGTGTTGACTTCCTGGAAGATCTTGATATCCCAGCTTATAAGATAGCATCTCCAGTACTACTGAATGGAGATCTACTTAAGTATATTTGTAATAAGAATAAGCCAGTGATATTGTCTACTGGTATGGTTGATGATGCACACCTGATTAGTGCTATTAATGTCTTCTATGAGAGGGTACCCCTGGTACTACTACATTGTGTATCAACATATCCATGTCCACTATCTAAGCTAGCTCTTAATTCAATAGAGGACCTCAAGGAGAAGTACGAAGTACCAGTAGGATATAGTGGTCATGAGCAGGGTACATTTGGATCACTAATGGCAGCACAAGCAGGAGCATGTCTTATTGAAAGGCATATCACTCTTGATACTACTGCCTATGGATCAGATCAATCATCAGCTATGGAACCAATAGAGATGAATCTACTTAAGTCCAGGCTGGATAATGATATAGATCGATCCACTACACTAAGAGAAATGTATAATAGTCCTAAGAGTAAAGCTCATGAGAATGAGGCGTTCTTAAAATTTGTAGCATGTCATAACTAGGAGAGTAATACTATGGTAGATTTAAGTCGTTATGGTGATGTCAGTGTAATGTACCTGCAGTTAGATCCAACAAAGGATACTCAGAGTAAGATCAGGGTACCTAAGTTTGATGATAATATACAATATACTGCGGAAGATATTGAGGCAGAGATACTGGCTCAGGTAGATGCTCATATGTCATTCGATTACAGAATTCTTGAGGCTATATTGGGTAGAGAGAATAAGATAATTAAAAAGGGCAATAAGGAAACAGATTTTGATTCTGGTCAAGTTGCTCATGTCATTGGTGTAGAGAGTGTAGGTAATAATACCGTAATGCTCTATTGGCAGACAACAGAACAGGTAGCTACAAATCCAACAAGTGGTGGTTATAGGTAATGCCGATTTATGATTTCAAATGCGATGCCTGCGAATTAGTAGAAGTAGACAAGATGCTGAAGCGATGGGATGATCCTAACATAAATTGCCCAGAGTGTGGTAAGATTATGGATAGGCTCCCCAATGGCTTCGCAGTCAAGATGAAGATGCCCTGGCTTAGTAAGATGGAACAGAAGTGGGGCAAGCAAGGTCATCCATATAAGAATGAGGATGGTAGCACTAAGGCTGGTGTAGATGATTCTCCACCAATAGTACCAGGACCGAAGACAAAGGCTAGGTGGAAGGATGCCACTGAGAAGGGACCACCCAAGAGAAATGAATAGCCTAAAAAGAGATATACAACGTATGCGTGATGTATACGGTTGTTATGTTACTGATGGACTTATGTTTATGTATGACCATCGTAATAGAATATATGTGAATTTTAAAAATCCAGGAGAGTATGATAATGATGCCATGAGTGTTGATATGCCAGTACCTGGGATATTATATGGTATACTGAATAGTATAATATTACATATCAGAGTCAATAATGTAATAGTATATAAAAAATCAAAACTCAGAAAGGCATGGTCATGGATAACCAAGATATAATTGCCTTCATCCTAGAGGGGGTTGACCGATATATACCTAAGATCCTGATATCTGGTAATGGGCTTTGCATATATGAACAAGAACATATGCATAAATTATTAATACGAGCTACTGTGCCGATTCATGGGGGTCTACAGCCTATGGTATCATTTATAACAAGTAAGAATGAGATTAAATATAAACAACCAATACTAAGGAGAATGAAGGTATGGATACAATCACAATTGAGGTCCCAGTAGTTACTGAGAAGTTATGGGGGACTGAGGAAGATATTGTTACCAATGAGGGGTACACTGGTAAAATTCTACACATTAATCCTGGTTTCATCTCTAGTATACACAAGCATGATATAAAGCTCGAGACATTCTACATAGCGAATGGTAATGTTAGATTAACTTTCTATGAGATACCTATTGATAATATGGCAGACTATGGTATCCAGCCAAAAGAAACCCCACAAGTATTAACTCCAGGCATGGCAGTAACCATTCCAGTAGGACAATACCATAGCTTCGAAGCACTAATACCTAGTGATGTATATGAATTCAGTACACCACATAGTGATGAAGATGTTACCAGGTATAAGGCTAGCGAGAAACTATAATGGGTATCATAGTAGAATTAGATGGGTTCTGGGAATACGATGATACATATTTATCTGTAGTATGTGTATCAGGTGGGTATGACCCTATTCATCCAGGCCACATTGGTCAGATGCAGGAAGCATCTAATCTGGGGGATATACTTGTAGCTATTGTGAATGGTGATTCTTTCTTAGAACGCAAGAAGGGAGTTGCATTCATGGACCTAAGGACTAGGTGTCAGATCGTTGCTGCAATAGACTATGTAGATTATGTAATTCCATATGAATCAGAGAATGATGATGTGACTGAGGTACTAAAATTTATAGGCCCTGATGTATTCTGTAATGGTGGGGATGTTAATGACCACAAAGATACCAGGGAGTATGCATACTGTAGGGATCATGGCATTAAGTGTGCATATGATATAGGACCTAGTAAGGAATGGAGTAGTACTGATATACTATCATCATATAC
>Ga0098061_1000714_pt1 | contig 16205 bp, 5 predicted proteins | sample 22_taG_FD_92579 | JGI IMG/M metagenome (GOLD analysis project Ga0098061, IMG submission 92579) | Marine viral communities from the Subarctic Pacific Ocean - 22_ETSP_OMZ_AT15343 metaG | ecosystem: Environmental > Aquatic > Marine > Oceanic | place: Subarctic Pacific Ocean | collected 2015-01-20
ATAATTTATTCACACCGATAGACGCAGTGGCTCTTTCTCAGGGCCCCGGCGCGCTCTCGGATCAACAGGCGGACGCTCTCGGGAGTGCAGCGGGAAGTCAAAACTTACCGTGTTGCACCTTTGTGTCTATTTGGGTCTTGACGCAGCGCGCCCTGATACCATCCAATCCAACTGATGTCCAAGCCTGGGCTGCCATGGCTCCCTCGATTGCTTGGTGGGGCGCCGCAAACATTTACGATGCGAAAAGGATTTGGTCTAATATCACGGCCTACAAGGCGGCTCTTGGTGGCACCGAGATGACAGTTGACACCGATTATGCGCCCGAGCTGGAAATAGGCCGTTGGCATATCGTTCAAAAATGGTGTTGGTCAGACAGCCCCATTACAAATCCTTGCCAAACTTGTCAGAATCCGTCACCTGGCTCTGGCCACACTTATTTGGTATACGCAAATCCTAACGGGTCTTTTAGAATAATGGACTCTTCGTCTGCGCGCGGTTTTAGAGATAAAATAGACTCTTGGTTCAAGCCAGGGTGTGAATATCGCGTCTTGACACTTCCAAGAGAATCAGTAGTTGAGGACGAGCTTAGTGGCGATATCTATGGTGAATCAGTAGCATAAACGGAGAAAATAATGTCTGGAAAGCTTTTAAGACAAATAGATAATTTATCAGATTTAAAAAAGAAAAATATAGATTTAAGTAATCCGCAGATTGGAATGAATGGTGCCGGTATGATTGAGGCCGTTCCCCAATTAGATCGCGTGGACAGCTCTGTTGTTGTAAAAAATGATCACAATTCTTTTATTATACTTGGGAAAGACCGACCTTCTGCCCCCTCTTCTGGCTATGGCGGCGCAGGCTCCACTCAGTGTGGCTCAATTGACCTCCTTGTTGGAATGCAATCAATGGCTCCGGGAGGGCCCAGAAATAATACCCTCGCCAGCCCCAGCATGATGATGGATTCTGCAAGAATATTGATTTCACAAATGACAGATGTTGACCAGAATTTTGGGATTGTAGACGGAAGGGTAGGTTCGCTCAAGGGCGGTTCTGCTGCTGTAATTAAGGCTGATTCTACAAGAATTATCGCCCGTGAAGGCGGCATTAAGCTCGTTACCGGAACCGACCCGAAGAATTCCAAGGGCGCCCCCCTTTATTCTATTTCGGGAATTGAGCTAATAGCTGGCAATGATGACAAAAAACGCGGCATCAAGGGATCCAAAGAAATTAATAATTTACAGCCGTTGGTTAAGGGTGAAAATTTAGAATTATATTTAGATAAAGTTATGAATCGTATTGATTCCCTGGCATCGATACTCGCAGACTTTATGAAAACACAATCACAGTTGAACACACTTTTGTCGGCCCACATACATGTTACGGCAGTAGGCCCAACTTCTCCGTCCATTGAATTAATGATTGGTACACCACTCCTGGGCGCCGTTAAAGCAGCGTTTGTTTCGATACCCAATTATATTAACAGAGTTAATATGAAGACAACTAAAATTAATTATGGAAAGAAATACGGCGCCTCGCTGCTAAATAGCAGATATAATAGGACAACATAATGGTATCTAAAAATGTAGAAATGCAAGTGGAAGCAAAGGCATTATCCGACGATGCTATCGCTACCGTTGTAGAAATAGCCTCCGCGAAGAAGTGTACTCCGCCACCCCCGCAAGATGATTTGAGTTCCCCATATGCAGAGTTTCAGCAAGCAGCCGCTAAATATGACGCCTCCGTTGCTACCTTCGCCAAAAAGAAGAAAAATTGGGAGGCCGCGAAGAAGGCGGCTACCCAAGGAATGTTCATGGCCGCCGCTGCCAAAACAGGAGATCAGACTCCGGCTGAATTCCGCATAAACACTCTTGATGCCAAAGGGGATGCCGAAATAGAGTTCCTCGCAGCGCAGGCTGAAATTGGTTCTGCGAAAACAAGACTCGCCCACGCGAGAGAAAAGTGGGAGAAAATAAGAAATAAGCGCTCCCCGCTTCGTAAAAGGCAGCCGAAAAAAAATCCAAATGCTATAACTCCCGATTGGACAAAATTGTGTGATAAGGAGGTGTTCTTTAATGGCAAAGACAACGAGTGGTGTATCGTCTTGTTTGATCGCAACCAGCTTGTTAATCAGCTATTATCGACTGCAGTCACGGAGATTTTTGATCAAACAGGGCTATCTTCGAGGCTTACAACTGAAAGTATCAACAAATATATATCCGAGAAAAAAGTTTATGTGAAAGACACATATGTGCCCACAAAACCAAATTTAGATAGAAAAAATTTGTGTGTGATACCCCTTCATTCTTACAACGAGATATACGAAGATTTATTAAAGACGCCCGACCCGGATCCCGACGACGTTTTTGGCAGAATTTGTCGCGGATATTTTGTTTGCGTTTCCAGAAACGATTATGACAAGCTGTTCACTGGTTTAGAAAACATTTTAACTAGCATTGGCAAAGACTACGAATTTGCATATCAGTCCGGAACCTACCCAGTTCCAAATTTGAAGTTCTCAAATGAAATAAAAAAGACGAAGATTTTCAAAAAGCAATTAACTAATCTTTTGACAAAGAATGAAGCTGATCTCGAGGACCAAGCATTGGAAAAGATTGGAATCATGTTCAGCCCAAACCCAGTAAAGATGTACACAGAACTCGCATCCGTTTGGGTAAAATATATAGCAGAACAATGGCGCCCACTCGATAAGGAATTTACTTCTTTCTCCAAGAAATACCCCGCAAACGATAAGACAACTCTGTCATTTATCTTGCATATGCCAACGATTTATAGAAAATATTTATCTGAGAACTCTCCTCCGTATAATCAATTTATAGAAGAGTACTATTACCCACCAGTCGGACCACGACCTGCCGGCATTAAGTCGGCAATCGCTTCAAACCCCGCCGCGCCGGCAGACACCGATGATACTTTTCCCACTCCCGGAGATCTTCCAGAAGAAAAAGAGCCCGAACACACACAAAATTCTTCGCAATTAACACCCGACTCGATGCCTCCCGGTAACGAAATAAAGGGTCTTTTGCAGAGCTTTTTAGAAATTTTTAACAAAGGAATCTCGCCAGAGTTTGACGTGGGGTATAGTTGGGATAAACGACTCGAATTAGAAAAGCTTTCCATCGACAAGTCCATAATACCGCGCCGGACGCAAGATTCCCTAAACAGAATACAAAACATTGCGGATCCGATCATAGATAAACTTATTGATAATCTGGAAGAGGCAGAAAAATTCCGTGATTTATACGAGCTTATTTTAGATCCTCTTTCTTTAGAAGGCCTCATGTCTCTTTTGAGCGCTGCAATAAGTAATTTGGCGAAAACAATGCCATTAGAAGATGTGATGCAGCAGATGACATCAGCTATGTTCTCGGTTTTTGAGGAATCTGATGTTTTTGACTTTTTTTCAAAAACTGTTGGGAGCGAATCTATGTCTCCCACCGCAGCCAAAATCGAGGCTGCCTTTGTTGAAGTATGCTGGCCAGCACTCTACCCAGACATTGCTATGCCGACCACTTCTGAACTATTTTCTACTTTAACTAGTCACACGCACTATAATGAATACGACCCTACGTTGGATTTCGATATTTGTTTGGGAACTCCTGGTTTCCAAACCGATAATAATTTGGAGCGTGTCAAGGAGGCTTTCATCTGCATGTTGGATAGGGAATTAGTCCCAGCTTCGGAAATTGCAACCGTGCTAGAAGAAATGGGCTCCTTGGGGGATAAAGACGTTTTCAAACAGATTTTAGAATTCAGCCAGACGGCACAATCCCCGGATATCCCTGGCGGCCTCGGCGCTACCGGAAATACTGGCCCAGGAAGCACCCTTGGCGCCCTTGGATCTCTTGGTGGCCCCGGTGGCTTCGGCCCCATCACTGGGGGCTCAGGAGGCGGTGGTATGGGCCCGCTAGGAGGCGGGGGCTTTGGTCCTCTCCCTGGCGCCGGAGGCTTGGGCCCAATTGGCGCCGCAGGAGGCAGAGGTCTCGGTAGTATTGGGGCCCTCTTCGGCCAAGGCGACGGAGGCGGGGGCCTCGGAGGATTGGGATCCCTTGGCAACGGTCTCGGCAACGCCGGACGCGGCTTTTCTCCCGACTTTAACAAAAAAGCTGTCGATGTGAAAAAGCACTATGATAAAAATAGAACAAGAAAGAAGGCCAGACTGAATGATCTCACGCTACCACACATACCGGAGCTTCCCAAAGTAGGTCTCGGAGATGTGAAAAAACTTCTTCTCAAAATAATTGTGCAGAAACTAGAGGTTGTCTTCATGGGCGTCGTTAAGAAGCTTTTGCAAAAGATAATGGACGCGATCACTGACGCAGGTGGTATGAGCGGCCCCTCGTCGCCAGATAATGTAACTGGCTCGGGCCCCGATGCCATAAAAGACACCATAAAAGAAGAATTATTGGGCCCAGACGCGGACCCGGCGCTGGTAGATAGGGCAGTAAACGACCTTATGGACTCTTTTTCAGTGTGGGACTTAGAACAACCGAGGCCCTCTAATGGGGAAGTGGGTGATTTTCTAGACGATCTTTCAGCCGGACTAAGCAATCAACAAATCATCGACCTTTTTAGTGGAAACGCCCGTGATGAAACTTTGTGCGAAGCACGACAGGTGCTCGACAACCTACCGACCCCGACGATGGCAAACGCTCTGCCAAGTAATGGTGATATTGAAAACTTTTTTACCAGCATCGGTCAGCTTGTTGATCGCAATATGCTGCAGACAATAAAAGATTTAGGAGACCTTGCTTCTATGTCGACGCAAGAACTCCTGTGCCTAACTGATCCGGAACTCGACGCCCACGCCAAACTTTTACAAGATGCTCTCGAATCCACCCCTGTCCAAAAACTCGGAGAAGACGAAATTAAAGATCAACTTAGGAAAATCCGAGACCGCAAGAACGATGATTTTAACCAATTGTGCAAAGCTTTAATAAATCCAGACAGAATCTTGACAGATGGAGCAGCGCTCCCAATTAAGGAGACTCCCAATGGTCCGATAATCCCCCCAGTTTCAAATGATCCTAGAAAGCCGGAAGCAGGACTCTTTCCGATGCTTGATGAAGACACCATTAAAGACATCAAGGACATGTATAACCAGGCGGTGCATGCGCTTAACGCACTGGTCATGACTGATCTGACGGTTGGAAACAAATCAAAGATAGATCAAAGTGGCTTTCTGGACATGGTGCTCGCTGGCTCAAAAGGAAGACCTTTCAGCGAAATAGCCGCAGATCTTCTTATCGATCGCGGCCAATTTGAAATTGCCACGTTTGAATACAAAGATGGAGATAACAACACGCACACGATTAATCGTTTTCCTGGTGATGTTTATGTATACGGCACCGGCGCCGTCGGCGTCACCGCCAATGATGAAGATTATTGGTACGAAATGCCTCCTCCCCGATCGAGCGTCGGGCGCTTTGGTGCCCCGGTTCTCGTCACCGACGCGGACGACAAAATCGTTTCCGATTTAAAATTCAAATTTGTTAATTCAGATGATGAGCCAAGAGTGCCAAAAATTGAAGTTACCGCTGGTGGAAGATGTACGATACAAAAGAGTTATACAAATACTGGCGCCCACTTTAAGCTGTCTGCTGATATGGATTTGGGTGAAAATTTTACATTAGAACAATATCAGCAATTGAGGTGGTGGAAAGAAGAGTCAAAAAAGGACGGAATAAAGAAGAAAAAGCGCCAGAGTTACTACAAATGGACCGGCACTGGTACCGAGGATGAGAAAGACGACCACCCTCTTGAATGGAGTGGTGATCCTGTAAAAACAAAGAATTTTGATATCGCAATCCCCACAGAGGCCGCCTTGGATGATATTGTCAATTCGTTGGTACCCCCCAAAAAAACCTTGGGCCAAAAGGCTGAGAAACAAACACCCGGATTAATTTTTGCCAATTGGGTTGCCGAGAACTGGATCCAGCACACGAATTTCCCACAGTGGGTGTACACCAACGACGACGGCCAAGAGGATCTGCAAACGGCAACAAACGCCCTAAAAACTTTTATACTCAAATCGCCCGATAGTCTCCCCGCATATGACGACGACTCGATAGTGGATTATTCTGAAGAACAGAAAAAACCTGGCGGCCTTTTTCAGCAAGTTATAACTTCAATTTTTGGCAGCACATCCAAAATGATCGGACTTAATGATCGGGGCTGGTATGCAATACCCAAGGGGCAAAAATACGTCTCAGAGGGAGTCGGCGTGCCAACACAAGTCTTTTTGGATGAGACCGAATATGGAGAGGGTTCTTTTTATATAGATTTTGTAAATGAGCAAGACGACGATGGGAACGAAATCGGCCCATCTAATTGGATAGAATTATATCTTAACGCGGCGCCAATGGAAATACTTGGAAAAAAAGCCCCGCTTTTTGATTTTAATGATATGGCGACGGATCAAGAGGAATATTTTGACAACATGCCAGATGATTTAAGGCTGTCCTCGCCAAGAGTTGGTGAAATGGACGAACCGCCATTCTGCAGGATAAATTCTAGAATAAACAATGCTGGCCTCGCGGGCCTTATTCGAGCGACTGTTCGCCTCTATTTGTACGACGCACAGCTCCGCGCAGTACCTGCTTTCCAAGTTTTCGCAATGAGCAATCACAACTGCAAAGCTCTGTTCAGGTCCTTCATCGTTGATCATATTTTGAGGGACGTTTTGGATGAGAGCATGAAAGTCAGAAAAATAAAGCCCGACACGCTGGGATTTAAGGGATATTATTATCTTTTTCTTGAGCAAGTGGTACAAACTTATTCGAATCTAGTCGCCCTTGGGTTTGAGGTGGCCGATGAGAACGTTGATGCAGCATTCGCGAATATTAAGAATAGACTAAGATACAATTGGAATCCAACCGAAACAGATAGAAATTTGGATTTTAAAAATTTTATAGATCTGACCCTCTCAGATATAAAGAAGGTCTTGTCTACGATCGTAAAAAATGAGATGGATCTCGTTAACGAACATACAAAGTGCACATTCCGACCAGAAACTTACAACATGATGCAATGGGTTCTTTATAATAGTGATTTTATAGCCGGGAATTCTACGGACGTAAAAGCTTCTAGTCCGGACCCAAAGTGGATCGGCGACGAAGTTCAGTCAGACCTTTTAACCAGGGAGAACCTTGGAGACCCGATAAAGCCGTTTATACTCGAGAAATATATTAAACTTGTTCATCGCACAACCGGCGAAATCTCTTATCTTACTGATAAGGAAGCTACCAAGGAGTTGTCCCTCGTCGTCGCAGGCTATGAAGCCCCCACCGGAGATGCCACCAAGGGAGCCTTCGTGGAAACTGATCTCGAAACCCTCCAATTATCGCCAGAGCAATTCGCAGAAGCATTTTCGTCATATGAGGTATTCGGAGGGGTGAGATTGTCGGCTGTCATCGCCGAAACCGACTGGGAAGGTATGTCTGGTGTCAAGTATAGTGTAATTCCGTTGGTTTTTCACGAAATTAGCTTTATTGGCGACCAAGTCCAAAAATTTGATGCCTATGAAGTCGCCATGCTCCTCGGCGGCCAGAACGGCATGTGGAATAGTCCACATTTTAGAGTTTTATTTGAAAGATGTTTTCCGATCGCGGATATAATAGCTTTTGATTCTATTTATATAATGGAGAGTTTTAACGAGTCCTTGACCAATAGAAAGATTTTCTTTGAGTGGGGCTTCATGCCACGACTATCAGAGTTTTATTTTTGGAATGGAAAAATGTTCCCATCAGCCAAAGCATATTTAAAGTCAACAATACAACAATATTATTATGGAAGAACAGCGGATTTTGTCGAAGAAACTATCGAAGAAATGTTTCCGGAAAACAAAGTAGCCGCAGCAGCAACAAAAGCAATTGTGACAGAGGCCCAGAGAGAATTAGATTTAGATAGGTATGAAAGAGATCGAATGTTTACGATGCCCATCGCCGAAGCGGGCGCATATCAACCATGCAAGAAGGACAATTAGAAAATGGCAGGAATTTCAGCAAAATTACCACTCACCACAAGTCAAAAAGATGGTGTTTACGGCCTCACGAAAACTATTACCGAGGCTCTTTCTCAGGATTTGAAGATGATTGTCTTAACAAATCCTGGCGAAAAAATGATGGATCCACAATTTGGCGTGGGCCTTAAAAAATATTTATTTGAACAATCTTCGCCTTCTGTTTACGGGGAAATAAGTTCTCGAATTCGTGAACAGGCTAGCAGATACTTGCCCCAGGTGAACATAAGAAATATCAAATTTAATAAAGCAGATCCGGGCCCCCAGGGTAAAGATAATTTAGTGGATACGGGCATACTTTCGATAAGTATTGAGTTTTCCCTCAAACCATCAGCTAAAGTTAATAGTTTAATTATCCCAATATCCTAAAGCGACCTATTTATTAATAATGGGGAAATTTTAAAATGGCAAAGAAAAAAACACCTATAAAATATACTAGCAGAGACTTCTCTTCGATTAAGCAAGATTTGGTTAATCATGCGAAAAGAAATTACCCGGAAATCTATAAAGATTTTAACGAGGCTAGCTTTGGATCCTTGATGCTGGACACTGTTGCTTACGTCGGCGATATGATGTCTTTCTATGTTGACTACCAGGTCAATGAATCTTTCATGGATTCAGCAGTTGAATACAAAAATGTTACTCGTATGGCGAGACAGTTTGGTTATAAATATGAAGGCGCGCCAAGCGCTACTGGAATAGTAGATTTTTATATAACAGTTCCGGCAAATTCGGTTGGTATTGGACCAAACTTAGATTATGCGCCGATACTTAAAAAGAATAGTCTTTTTTCCTCGGTCGCCGGCGCTTCATATGTTCTTGTCGACGATGTTAATTTTAATAATGTAAATAATGAGGTTATCGTCGCAAAAGTGAATAGCACTACGGGCGTTCCAATATCATATGCCATACGGACTAAGGGTAAAGTTATCTCTGGAAAAATGGTGGAGGAGAACTTTCAAGTTGGCGCATATCAAAAGTTCCGAAGATTATACTTGAGCATCCCACGCGCAGCAGAAGTTATGTCTGTTTACGACGGCGACGGAAATGAATATTACCAAGTAAGTCACTTATCACAAGATGTTATCTACAAAGAGGTCGCCAATAGAAATTCAGATAGTGACAATGTATCTTCCTTGATACGACCGTTTTCTGTACCAAGGAGGTTCACCCTAGAAAGAGATGGTGCCACGAGTTATCTTCAATTTGGGTATGGATCACAAGATCAGGCCACCTCAGTGGCAGATATAGCAGAGCCATCCGACTTAACCCTTAAAATGAATGGAAGGGGATTTATAACAGATATAAACCTGGATCCATCAAAGTTTTTAGAGACAGAGAGCTTCGGAGTAGCCCCGGTGAGCACGACACTCAAAGTAAATTACAGGGTAAACTCCGTAAATAACGTAAATGCTCCAGTTGGCGCGCTAACAAATGTCAATTCGCCATCTTTTTCTTACAGAAATCCTCGCCAACTGAATTCAGATTCTATGCGCTCTGTCAACACCTCGCTAGAAGTGCATAACCCTTCTGCAATTGTCGGCGACATCATCGAGCCAAACTCAGAAGAACTGAAGATTAGGACTTTGGATGTCTTTTCCACACAAAATAGGGCTGTCACAAAGAAGGATTACGAGGCTATGGCATATGCAATGCCATCAAAATTCGGCGCCATCAAAAGATGCCGCATAGTGAGGGATCCAAACTCGTTTAAACGAAACCTCAACCTTTACATTTTATCTGAGAGCTTCGCTGGCTATCTAACTCTTGCTAATCCAACTTTAAAAGATAATTTAAAAATATGGTTAAATAGCGTAAAGATGGTAAATGACACCATTGACATTATTGATGGAAGAATAGTGAACTTAGGAGTTAATTTTAGCGTAATAGCTGATCCTGACAAAAACAAATTCGATGTTCTTGGGGCATGTGTGACAGCAATTCAAAAGAAGTTCAGACAGCCGCTTTTACTCGGAGAATCGTTTTACATCACAGATGTATATAATGTTCTCAACAGCGTTGTCGGGGTTGTAGATGTCACCAGGGTGAATGTTTCCATAAAGAACGGGGCACTATATTCAGATACGCGCTTTAATCTAAATGACCGCAAATCTGCTGACGGAAGATATATATCCGCACCAGAAAACGTGGCTTTTGAGATTAAATTTCCAGACAAAGATATCAGGGGAACAGTTAAATAATGGCTATCAAAAGATACACAGCTAATGCTGACAACACAATAACAAACGCCTTTAGAGAAAGCTTGACCAGTAGAGGCACTGATGCAAATATGGGAGCCTCTGATATTCTAGAAACATTTTCAATATATGGTCAGGCATCAGCCGGCTCTACGGAGTTGGAAAGGATTTTAATCAAATTTCCCATAGCGGAAATCATTACAGATCGCGCTGCGGGAGTCATTCCAGCCTCCGGAAACGTTAATTTTCGGCTGAAAATGCATAATGCTAAAACCAGCCAAACGGTACCCAGAGATTTAGGGTTGAGTGTTTACGCGATTTCTCGTTCATGGCAAGAAGGAACCGGCCTGGACATGGATGAATATAAAGATGTGGTCGCACAAGGGGATATAGGGTCTACTTGGGTGAGCGCTTCTAGTACTGAAGCTTGGACAACGCTGGGCGGCGACTATCACGCGACTCCGGTTTATAATCAGACTTTTCCAAATGGAACTGAGGATCTCAATATTGATATAACTTCGCTTGTCGAGGAATGGATCGCTGGCACTAAGGATAATTATGGTGTCGGAGTGCATTTAACGGCTAGCCAAGAAGCATACTACTCGAATTATTATCCCCGCGAAGCTGTCTCCTTTGATGGCGCAGCATTTCTTTCTGGCACTGCAACTATGACGAATCAGGTTCCAAACTCTTTCAGTTTTTGGGTCCAGGCCCCAAACGCAGCCTCCAATGAGCGCTTGCTATACTGGGAAGAGACAGGCGGAGGCACCGACGCGGTAAAAATAATCTATCTTAGGTCTGATAACACACTTAGATATTCTAGGCTATATGACAACGGACTCGGAGTCCCAACTCCGTGGATAGTTGATACGACTGTCGCCATCCCTTCGTCGTCCTGGACGCATGTAGCAGTCACCCATAACGATGTGGCCAATTTTCTTAGTACGCCACGAGTTTACCTAAACGGCGAAATCGCGATGACCACTACGACGTCCCCGATTCACGGCGTATTCGCATATTCTTATGGTGGATTTTTTATAGGAGGGTCAAAGCAGGGCCCAGCCCAGAATTACACGGGGTTAGTGGATGATGTTTCTTACTATGACAAGGTGTTAAGCACCCCAGAGATTGAAGAGATTTATAATAGTGGGTGTCCTACTGATTTAACCACGCTATCGACATCAGATAATTTAAAACACTGGTGGGTATGTGGAGATGATCCTCGGGATACAATTAGGCTTGGAACCCCTCCCACCTCACCTAGCATTTATGACCTCGTAGGATCTATGGAGATGTATGCCACTGGCTCCGGAGCTATCGCAATCGTCCCCGGCGCCTGCTCGGGTACAACAGGATTCCTCCCCGATCCTGTTGGGGATCAATTGATAAACGCCGAAGGATCCAAGACTACATATTACACTAAAAAGTTTTTTGGGAGGGGAACAGAGTTTTTCTTTAAGAAGCCGACAATCGAAGCAGCCTGGGGTAGTTCCATAAAAGACGACAGGGGAAATTTTTACGCAAGTAGTTCATTGCTCCCCTCTTCTGAGAATTTAAGAACTCTATATCTTTACAATGAAATAGGAGGAAACCTCTACAATATTCCAGCCATCGGATCCGGCAGTATATATTTAAAAACGTACACTTCATCATCGGGCGGAATTTTAATTGGCTCGGCGGTAACGGGAGGATATGTTTCTCGGGGGATATATTCTGCGTCTATTGCCCTCGACACGGCGCGCACGACGGTATACGATCGCTGGTTTAATTCTACATTTTCTGAATGCTATTATACGGGAACTTTAAGTGTAAAATCACACAATATATCTGCATATAGTCCGTATCCGTCATATGTTACTACTTTGACAAACTTGAGGTCGGTATACTATCCTCATGAGACGGCAAGATTTAGATTTTATGTGAGAGATAAGGATTGGAGCCCAAATCTATATACGGTTGCCAATTCAATAAACGATACCCTGACTATTGAAAGCTCGTCATATCAGGTCCATAGGATTATTGATGATTTGATAATCATTCCATTTGATACTGGAAGTGTTAGAAGCACCGAAGCTTCTTTCGACGTAAGTGGGAATTATTTTGATTTAAGTATGGACCTATTTGAGCCAGGATATTCATATGGAATAAAAGTAGCCTATTATAACGAGACCGTACAGAGTTACGTCGAGCAGCCCTATGAGTGGAAATTTAGAGTAGAAAATCTGGAAACACAATGAGCACAAGAGATCTTTTCGATAAGAAAAATAAAATATTGGCCAACAAGAGCCAGTTTGAAGTCGGATCCCAGGCAGAGTCTTCGGGAAACGTTAATCAAACTATCAAGGAGAAAGATAGGTTTCTCCCAACAGTCAATTATACATATCCACAGAATTTTGCAAGATATGGTAAGGCTGAAAAATATTATACTGATTCATTCAGCCGAATTTACAATTATTATCCTTATGATGGTTCCTGGAAAGACAGAGTTGAATTTCGAAATGAATCTTCTTACCTCGACCTTTATCTTTTAGATAATAAATACCCGAGGTCAACTGGTTATGCTAGAATCTCACCAGCCGGCTGGGGTACCCTAGCTGCTACTTCATCAGTCGGCGCCGCCATGTGTGGCTTATCCGATAATCTGGAATACATACAGATATTTGGAGGGCCCCACGAGGCACCCGCAGAATACATAAATGATTCCCTGCAGAAACAATTTGAGCATGCAAATGTGTACGACCCCGCAGCCAACCGCGAATCAAATTTAAAATTTGATTTTAGTGAAGGTGTCACAGTTGAAACGTGGATAAAAAAGGACGCCATGGTCGCCACGGGTTCCACGGGGATAGAAACAATCTTCAATCTCACCAATGCAGACAACGGCTCTGGATCTTTGATGATCCTGTTAGAGACCAATAAGTCCGGCTCTTCGCAATATCCCCTATATTTGATATGGACCTCTGGTTCTGATTATGGATATTTGGAAGGGGCAGACACCACCTCGATTGCGGGCTCGGAATTTACTGATGGAGAGTGGCACCACCTAGCTATTTCGTTTAAGAACACTGGCAGCGATGTCCGTGTCCGCCAATATTGGGACGGCGCAATTAGATATGACGGGATCCAAAACCCAAGCTCTTCCAACCCCGCCATCGGGGATGTCACTGGCTCTTTGATAGCCAACATCGGCGCCATGAGGAAGAACCACATGCCGCTAATGGGGTTCTCTGCCTCGGTCGATGGGTACGGAAAACTTTCGGGATCCCTTGATGAATTTCGCTATTGGAAAACTGAAAGAACCATAGACCAGATCGGCAAATACTGGTGGACCCAGTTTGGCGGCGGCACCAACACTGACGAATCAAATTCTGATCTTGGAGTATATTTCAAATTTAACGAAGGCATAACGGGCACATCTTCGGTTGACTCGGTAGTCTTAGATTATTCAGGAAGAATCTCGAATGGAGAGTGGACGGGATATACCCTCACCGGCCGATCAACCGGCTCCGCAATCGATGAATACCTTGGGAAAGAAAGTGAATTCAAGGATCCAATTATATATTCCTTTAATCCACACGTCATCGCCGCACTATCACCATTGGCAGCAACTGGAAGCAATTATGATCTTACCAATAACTCTTCGATTTATAACTCTATACCATCATGGATAACGGAGGAAGATGAAGTCGGCAGCAGCGATTTGCTTCATTTAACCCAGATTATGGGAAGCTATTTCGATACGCTCCATTTGCAGATTGAAGCACTCCCTCGTCTAAAAGACAAGGTGTATACAGATCCGGCGATTTATAAACCAAAAACATTTAGCAGTCGACTTTTAGAATCACAAGGCTTTGTGACACCAGAAATATTTGCCGACGCTGACGTTATGAATCAAATTCTGAATCGTGACACTACGCAAAAATTTGATTTAGATTTGACTGACGTCAAAAATACTATTTATCAAAACGTATACAACAATTTAGTTCACATTTTTAAATCAAAAGGCACTGAAAAGGCTTTTCGCAATGTGATCCGCTGCTTTGGCGTCGATGAAAGACTCATCCGCCTGAATATATATGGAAATAATGTAAATTATGAACTCAAAGATAATTATCGAAACACGGTAGTCAAGAAAAGATGCGCCGATTTTAATGATCCGGACAGATTTTATGCCACAATTTATCAGCAAACACAAAGCGGAAATCCAAATTCCGTCTCATTTATCACTGCCTCTGGGCCCCCCCACTATGCCAAGGAAGGTCACACCTCTTTTACCTTAGAGTCCGAGATCTTATTTCCCAAAAAGAGAGAAATAGATGATTTAAATTATTTTGATATAGATTTTCAAACTTCTTCTCTGTTCGGGTTTCATAGCGCCGATAGTTCTGATAGCACAGATTTTACTTGGCCAGTCAACGACTATAACATGAGCGTTTACGCCATCCGCGAAAAACCCAATTCTTCCAATGTGAAGTTCATGCTGACTAGTTCAGCACTCCTAACTGGTTTTTCGGTTGAGAGCACCTTTTATGAGAACGTTTATGACAACCAAAAGTGGAACTTTGCGGTTCGAGTTAAGCCAAAACAGGGCTTCTCCGGCGCCGTATCTGGCACCCTGGCGACGGATGCTAGATTTGATATAGAGTTTTATGGAGTTCACTCCGACGCCGGCGTCGTTATGGACGAATTCCTTCTTACTTCTAGCTACGATGGTTGGCAGCCTGCCAACTATTTGTCGCGGCCAAAGCGCATTTATGCAGCCTGCCATCGAACTAATTTTACTGGCTCCATTTTGGAGAAAACAGATGTAAATATAGCATCTGTTAGATATTGGGCAAGCTATCTTGATAATGATACAATAAAAATTCATGCCCGCGATCCCTCAAACTATGGAAGTATGGCGCCCTACAAGAGCACTTATCCGTGGGTGCCGGCAATGACGGTACCAGAATCCGCCGGAATCCGCGTTCCGCAGGTTGCTACCCTTGCTTTGGACTGGAATTTCACGACAGTCACTTCATCCGACGCAGGAACTGCCGGCCCAAGCTTCAGTGACGCGGGATATACAGTACCTGATTTTTCTTCGGGCTCGATTGACCAGATTGATCGCTATGGATATTTCAGCGCCATAACAAATCTCCAGCACACCGGTCGAGGAGACTTTTATCTTCCAAACGATACCGACGCCACTACTATTAAGTATATTTATTCGGGAAAACAGGTCGCCCCGGAGGTCATTCAATCTTCGGACGCCATTAGCGCACTTGGCGAGTCCGATCTTTACTTTGATAGAGAGACGCGCCCGGTTAATTTCACCTATATGGTAGAAAAGAGCATGTATCAGACGATAACTGATGAAATGCTCAACATTTTTTCGACAATTACCGATTTTAACAACTTAATTGGTGAACCCGTCAACAAATATCGCCCAAATTATAAGAATATGGAGAAATTACGCCAACTTTTCTTTGAAAAGGTTGAAAATACTCCCGATTTAGACAGATATGTGGACTTTTATAAATGGGTTGACTCTGCTTTGAATACAATGCTCCAACAGCTTGTTCCAATGTCTGCCGACATCTCCGATGAAGTCAGAACAATGGTTGAAAGTCACGTTTTGGAGAGAAATAAGTATCAAACCAAGTTTCCAACCCTAGAAATGATCCCCTCAGACCCAGAAACTGGCATTCGAGGCATAAATGAGCTTCTTTATAATTGGAAATATGGACATGCTCCGATACTGACTTCACCGGCACTAGCCTTGGCTTTTAGTGACGCCGATCGGGATGTTCTCATCATCGAAACTCCATCATGGAACTCTGGTTCAGCAGATCAGCTTGGCGGCGCCAACGATCCAGATGGCGGTTATGCTATTTCAATGTGGACGAGTTGTTCCGTGCTTGAAGCCGACTGGGACTACTTCATCAAGCTGGGACCCCGCATATACAGGGGCGCCGCGAGCACCCACA
>Ga0098061_1000715_pt1 | contig 16197 bp, 28 predicted proteins | sample 22_taG_FD_92579 | JGI IMG/M metagenome (GOLD analysis project Ga0098061, IMG submission 92579) | Marine viral communities from the Subarctic Pacific Ocean - 22_ETSP_OMZ_AT15343 metaG | ecosystem: Environmental > Aquatic > Marine > Oceanic | place: Subarctic Pacific Ocean | collected 2015-01-20
AAAATTATTAACAAAGTAAGCAAAAGCATTAACAAATTGCAAGTAGGTAACAATGTTAAAGAGATCAAAAACAAGGTTACTAAGGTATTCGAGAATACTGAAGCTATAGAACTTAAAAAACAGCTGGTGATACAAAACGATATTAGTTTTGGTCTCCTTGCTGAAGTAGAAACTTTAGAAGAAAAGGTTAAGTCCTATAGAGGTAAGTATGCATACAGTTGTAAAGAAGTTAATAGCGCACGAAAGATTATTGAGAAGCAACGTAATAAAATAACCCATCTTATAGATGATTATGAAGAAAAGATAATAAAGAGCAAAGATGAGTTGGAGCATGCGTTCACACTTAATAAGACTTTAGTAAATGATAACAAAGACTTGGAGTTAAAGAACTTCGATCTGTCTTGTAATGTACAGGCTATATCCGGAGGTATAACAAAACTATACGATTCAATAAGACAGCTGAAAAATAAGCCTGCGCATAAAGAGTCATTTGCTAAAGTTACTGAACTTCCTGATGACATCATTAATATTCATTAGTAAGATGAAATTAGACTTTTTTAATACAGTATTTATTTAATTATTTATTCACATTTAAAATTTTAAGATCATGTTTTACATAGTAGAATTTATGGTATTCTCTGCATTGCAGATTAGTGTATTTAGAATGTTACCGAATAGGTTAAAAGACTGGATAGTTTGCTATCCTATACCGGCGTTCCTGCTTAATATGTGCGGATCATTTATGATCCTGGACTTTGCAGGCCAGACACATGGTGCTGGTGGTATTAACTTATGTGCTTCAGTAACATTTGGTTTATACCTTTGGCTTTACAGGACAGTATATGGTGTCATTAAGACACAAAGCGTTGTATCGTTTTGGGGTATTAAGATAAGATATACTACTTGCAAAAGAACTAAAGACATTATTCGTGAGCAGAAAGCTAAAGATTATAAAGGCTCTGCACAGGATAAAGAAGATCAGGATTATGCAGACTGGTTAAGGAATGCTCCTAAAATTTAAAGACCCAAGATAGTAGGGTAAAGATTAGTTTAATTCAATAAAAATCATTAAATTTAATAAGATGGACACACAAAGAAATTACATGACAATTAAAGAAATTATTGAGGATCTGAATACACAGTTATTCGGTGTTCGTAGGTGTTTAAAAAACGCAATATCGAACAGAAAGAAATCCTGGAGAAATTATAATAAATACAAAAAGAATAGCAGATTACGTTTTGCTGTTCAAGCAGACGAGAACGTCAAAAGACTTCGCAAAGAAGTATTAGCAATATCAAGGAAGGCCTTTAAGTTAGAGACACGTAAGGTTAGTGTTAATAGCTATGTCGATAATAAAAAGTATGATATTAAAGACAAAGAGATTAATAGCAATACCGCTAAAGCCTGTCTGAAGGTCTTTGATATGTTAACTAATATAGAGTATCAAATCAAATAAGATTATGAGTAGACTATATGCTAAACATAAGACAGAAGAACACAAAGAGATCGTATATGGATACGATATGTTTCCTCCATCATATTTCTATCAGAAGATAGATCACAAAGAAGGTGATCGTGACGAAGAATATATTACAGAGTTTGCTGGTTATGTAAATCCTATATCAAATGGCACGATGTTAGATGCCATTCAAGATTACGATATACCTGAGTCTGATATTCAAAAGATAGCAATGGATTTGCCGATATGAAAAGGCTATGGAATTGTATCAAACGTATGTTTGGAATTAAGACTACTGACAGATCAAGGAAGTGGTATAAGATAAAGAACCAATGGTATAGATATCAGAAAGGTAATTATCAACCTGAGATAAAAGAATATACCGGTGTTAGTAAAGCCGGTATGTATTCATTCAACTATTGGTACTACAATAATTTAAATTAATAATTATGTCAAACTATAACGCATCATTCGAAGAAATTAAAAGTGTGGAGTTACCACAAGAAACCGCTACCTATAAGCCGGTATCACATGAACAGGCAGTAAGTCTGTTAGCAGATAAAATAACTGAGTCAGGATTAACTGTTACATCGTCTAATTATCAACTATCTAAAGAAGGACAAGTTATGTCTTTCAAATTAATAGTTGAAGACCAGAGAGTCTTGGAAGACATGATACAAGATATAGATTCTATTACTAATAGATCTCAACAGTTGATGTTTGCTGGGTTAAATAGTTATGATAAAACAACCAGGTTAGCTTATGCGGCCGGTTCACAAGTGATGGTTTGTCATAATGGTATGATCTCAGGAAAGATACACAAGCTCCGTAAGCACACCAAAAACGTCTTTATAGACATTAGAACGCTTATAGATGAGGTTGTAGTCGAAAGTACTGATATCTTTAGTCAGAACAAAGTATTTGCTCAACAGTTAACTTATTTACATCTTAATAGTTATTTCGCTTCTAATATCTTAGGTGATATGGTGTATAACCAAAAGATACTTTCATCTAATGAAGGATCAAAAGTATGGAAAGAGTTTAATAACTCTACTTTGTTTTCTAAAGATAATCAATGGGGTTTGTATAATGCATGTACTGAGGTACTGAAGAATACAAGACCAGATATCTATCTGAAGAAACATAGTAAAGTACATGACTATTTTGCAAACACTTGTGCTCAGAAATTCTAAAATAATGAAGAATAAGAAAATTATAAATATGGAGATAATGACTGATACTGATAAAGAAACAGTAATAAAGATAATTGAAGGAGTAGGTTACTACCAGGCTCATAATATTGTGAGAGATGTGTTTACTACTTGGACAGATGAAGAAGTAAAGAGTAGATGTAAGGAATGTTTACAAATCTCAAATAGTAGATATAATGACAATGAATAAGATAGGAAGATTAAATGAAAGATAATGATACAAGGATTTGAAGATATTACTGGTCATCTTAGTGATGAAGAAAAGTCATTAATACATTTAGTTATTAAAGGACTTAATGCACACAAGGGCGAAGACAGGGCTATTAAGACAGAATTAATATGTTTTAAACTCTGTAATAAATATAAAGTTAAGATTTCACCACCTCGATTAAGAAAGATTGTAAACTTTATTCGTTCTAATTCTATCTTACCGGTGGTCGGGACATCTAAAGGGTACTATGTCGCTGATAATAAAGAGGCATTAAAGAAACAAATAGATTCTTTAACTGAACGAATGGATGCTATTCAAGCAGCAAGAGATGGGTTACAGACTATTTGGGATAATATGAATCTTGACGACAGACAATTAACCTTAGATATATGACACCGACAAGACATAAAGTAAATCCGGAATCAGTAGTACGTAGTGAATATAATTTAATTAATCATATCACTTGCGTATGTACTAAATGTAATAAAGAACTCCCTTGGACTAATGAATATTTCCATTGGAGAGCTTTAAGAAATCGGCATAGAATACAATGTAGATCGTGCAGAAAAAAACAACAGTTAGGTTATTATGAGAAAAATAGCATGAAACGAATAGCTAATGTTAAACAATGGCGAGAAATGAACATTGATTATATAAAAGAATTTGATTTAGAACGGAATGAAATTCCTGCTCGTAAAGCTGCTCTTAAAAAGTGTACTCAAATACGGTATCAACAAAAGTTGTTAGATCCAAAATGGGTTGCTAATGAAAAGAAAAGAAAAAAGACTGAACGTAGTAGGAAGTTTCAAAGAGAATCTTTTCAAAGACGAGCAGATAAAGATCCTTTATATAGATTACAAAAGAATATATCTGGTAGTATATATCAGTCTTTAAAGAAATATTGTAAAGATCCTAACTATAAGTCAAAGAGGTATAAAACTTTAGATATACTTGGTATAGACTGGTCAGGATTTAAAAAATATATAGAAAATCAGTTTGTAGGTAATATGTCTTGGGAAGAAAGAGGTGTATGGGATCTTGACCATATCATTCCTATTTCGTTAGCAAAGAACGAAGATGAACTTTACGAACTTAATCATTATACTAATTTTAGACCACTCTGGAGAACTGAAAACCGTAAACGTGGTAACAATATGGATTACAAAATAAATTGGAAAAAATACCAATGAGTAACATAACAAAACATATCATAGATAAAATAAATAAAGATCGGGTTGGTATATCTTACTGGGCGTGGCCAGGTAAACCCGATATTGTTGTTAAACCTTCATTTGAAAGTGTAATTGCGGTTGTTTCTGAAGTATTTGATTTGTCTGTAGAACAGATAATAAGTAAGACTCGGAAACGAAACATAGTTATTGCACGTCAGATGGTTTGTCTTATCTGTAGAGAGCTAACTGATTTATCTTATAAGTATATAGGATTAATTATCGGTGGTCGAGATCATTCTACAGTTATACATGCTGTCAATACAATGAGAGACTTAGTTAATTTAAATAGTAAAGAAGGTGAATGTATTAACCCGGAATTACGTGCTAAGTATGATGCCATTAAAAAACACTTTAAAAAGTAACATTATGGATTCTTTAACAAAACAATTCAAAACGACTATTAAGAGAGAGAATACAGAGCTCTATATTATGCCTGATAAAGAGAATAATGATACAAATAGGAAGAAACTCTTGTATATGGATTATCTCTTTAAAAAGCTATTAGGTAAACAAGACTACAAAACGTGGGATTCAAATGATATTGAAATAGATGAAGTGGTAATAGATTGGGAAGTCTGTTTTCATAATAATCTAACAGTATTAAATCGTTACGTAGAAGATGATACGTTAGATATACCACAAGAGAAAGGACTATGTTTAGAAATAGTCATTCATAATGTTCTTGTAGTTTATCGTATTCCTTTTATTGATACAAGAATAAAAGATACTGACGGTGATGGTGAAGGTGAGATGTTAATAGGCTGGTCTGAAAAGATCTTAAAAGACCACAATGTAAATACAAATCATATTAAGTATATCAAAGAACTTGATGAAGTCGGAGAGTGTCTTCAAAGTGTAAGTGATATAAAACCTAACTATGTGTCTGTAGTGTTTGGAGACAGTAAAACTAATTATTATCTTAACGAACACTTACAGGGGGTTGCAGAACCTGCTGATTTAGGTTATTTTATTAACATTGAAATACGATTTTAATCATGATGAATAACTGGAAAAAAAGATGTGAAGAATTGAAGTTGAGATTAAATCAACGCACAGAATTAGATGTAGCGAATAATGCAAAGTTGATTGCAATTTTCGAATACATAAAAAAGAAGTTAGAATCTTTAGAAAATTCTAAATGCGAAGCACATGATGAATATAGATATCATGAACTTGGAGCAATATTATATACTTATAAATTATTACTTGCGAAGTTTTTTCCGTGGCCCGGTGAAGAATTTCCTGAAGACGCTACTGATATAGAAATCATGCAGCGTATAGTTGATAAAGAAAATAAACAACAGATGTTATGAGTAAAATAAAGATTACTGAAGAAAACTATTACGAGGATAAAACACATATCTCTAATAGTATGTTAAAGCAACTTAAAAAGAGTCCTGAGCATTTTGATGCTTATATGAAAGGACTAACACCACCTATGCGTAGTGCTGCATTAGATTTCGGTAGTGCGTATGATGAATTCATACTTACACCGGATCTATATAAAGCTAACTATATCGTGATGAAAGAAAAGATCAATAGAAATAGTAACGCTTATAAAGATTGGTTATTAGAGAATGATATATTTCATTACGCTAAGAATCCCGGTGGCAATAAGAAAGAACTTTCTTTGGCAGACTATGAGAAACTCAATAGAATGAGAGATGCATTAAAAGCTAAGAAGCGTATCTGGGAGATGTTAGAGGTTGGAGAAAAACAAAAGATACTTACATGGGAAGACAATACATTCCATGTTAAGTGTAAAGGTAAGTTAGATAACTATATCCCTGGTCATGCGATAGTAGATCTTAAAACTGCACAAGACTGTTCACCTTATGGGTTTGAACGTGCTGTTAAATACTTGTGGGATTATGACCAACAAGCAGCGTGTTACATAGAAGGTGTACATGCGGACTTATTAGATGAAGGTAAATATATAGAGTTCTGGTGGGTTGTCCAAGAGAAAGAAGCTCCGTATATTCCGGCTCTATATGAAGCTACAGTAGAAACATTAGAGAAGGGTGCAGAAAAGTATTTTGCACTCTTAGAACAGTATTATAAATTATTTGTTGAAAATAAGTACGATAGCAAAAACAGTTTTATTTATGGAACAATTTAAAATTAGTAACTTAGTAGACCTAAATAAAAAACACTGGGTTTTGCCGGAGGAAACAAAAAATAAAGAGATAGTGACTGAGATAATCAATAAGTGGTTTGACACTATGAGAAAAGAAAATATCTTTATTACTGATATTCCCCAAGGTAATGTTCTTCGTACCCTAATAGAGACTTTGAATTCTTACGACATTAAGAAGATTAAAGTATAATAACTGTTTATTTATATATTTTTTAATTAAAATTTTTAACTATGGATAGTAGTAAACTTCCACATTTACATTTTTCTGTGAAGCTGTTAAAATATTTAACAGAGATGGCGAAAGTAAACCCTATTGCTAAGGTTTTACTTCAACGTACTAAAAGTAAATTTAAAGATGATCACCCAGACTTTTTTGATATAAGCAAAGAAGATAAAAGGAAATTATCTTATTTAAATGATGATAGGAAAAAGAACCTTAAGGTTAGTGAATATTATTCACCTAATCTACGGTACCATTCTGCCCCTGGTAAGTTGCTAAAGAAAATTCTTAGTAATGAAACTAAGGAATCTATTGAAGATTGGAATAAACTGGTAGAAGAATTCGGCAACATGTTTCAGTCGTTAGCCTGTTATGAAGGTAAGCGATTTGAAATATGGAATGGTGAGAAAGTTCGTATGGCCTATTTAGGTCAAAACTATGCTCCTGGCCATTCTACATTAAGTGGTTCTTGTATGAAAGGAGTGTCTTGTCAAAGTTATCTTGATATGTTTTGTTTTAACGACAAGAAAATCGAGATATTAGTGTTGTTGTCAGCAGAAGGTAAAGTTGCCGGTAGAGCTTTGTTATGGAAACCGGATAAGTTCTTTGAAGTTCAACATGATGATAAGAGTGATATAATACAAGAATTGTCTTGTCCACGAATTATGGATAGAGTGTATTGTGCTCAAGAATGTGATTTTGAATTGTTTTACATGTATGCTAAACAAAATAGATGGTGGAGAAAACAACAACAAAATTATAGGACACCTACTAAGATCATGGATTACAATGGTAATAGAGGCAATTATTACTTTGAAGTCAATTTACCTAAATATGATTATGATAAACATCCCTATATGGATTCTGTAATATTTATGGAAAAGAAAGTAAATGGTACAGGTGTGTTACATAATAATAAAGAGATGCCGTTTCACTGGGCATTTAGAAGCACCTCAGGTGGCAAACAAACTGTCAATTCCTGGAGTGAGTCTTTTCACGATGATTAAATAAATATACTATGAGTAGAAGAAATAAGAGAAAGAAAAAATATTCTTCTTATAAACCAATAAAAACTAAAACTATGGGAAGTGCATGGTATAATAATAGGTATGAAACACCTAAGGTTAAAAAGAGAGACAAAATTGATTTAAGTGATTTTTTCTCTAATGGTCAGTTTACTATGGAAATGTTCCATAAAGATCTTTTAGATGTTCTTAGTGTTCAGAGTTATTCTGGAATACAACAAGACATGGTAAAGTATATAGCAAGCTATATCAAGAACTATGATATCATGTGTGATATTTATAGAGATGATGGTAATTTGTATATTACTAAAGGCAATGTTCTTGAAGGAGAAGTATATCCTTGTGTTGTAGCACACATGGACACAGTTCACCAGATAGTAAAAGGATACAAAGTGTATAATCAGAACGATATATACTTTGCTTGGGCTGGACGTTCACAAAAAGGAACCGGTGGTGACGACAAGGTTGGTGTCTTTATAGCATTAAGTATGTTACGTTTTGTCAATAATATTAAAGTTGTCTTCTTCAGAGATGAAGAAATTGGTATGCTCGGTAGTAAAAATGCAGAAATGACGTTTTTCGAAAACGTAGGCTATGTTATTCAATGTGATCGCAAAGGTAACGATGAGGTTATAATAAAAGGTGCTGGTACAGATTTGTGTAGTAGCAAATTCCTTGATACTATATCGTCTGCGATGACAAAATATGTATACAAAAAGGCCTCTGGTAGTGTTACTGATGTAGTACAATTAAAGAACAACGGCATTGAATGTTCTGTTGTTAATATTGCGTGTGGGTATTTTGATCCACATACTTCTAAAGAAATCGTTGTTGGTAATGACGTTGTATATACTTGGTCTTTAGTTAGATCGATGATAGCATTGCTTGGTAATAAGTTTTATGAACATAAGAAGCCTGTATATCGGTATACACAAAGTCCTCAACAAGCTTTATGGAAACCAACTTCTTATTTGGATAAAGAAGATATTATCAAAATTGAGAAGGACGAATTTCAAGAGGAGATAATCACTTTTAAAGAAAAAGAATGTAAGGTGTGTAAAAACGATAAGTTTTACATAGACTTTGGAGAGATAACATGTTCAAGGTGTTATAACCCTACTAACACTTCTATAAATGATTATAGAGATGATTTTTATGACTAAATTTTCAAATTATGAGTAAATTTAAATTATTTGATTTTGTAGTAATAGACAAGACCAAGCTGCCATTAACGGCAGATGGTAAGATTGATGCTGCTGCTTCATTGCAGCATATAAATTGGGTCTATAATAACGGTAGATCTATAACAGATGTTTTAAATGTAGTATTACATATTAAGCGTATTAATGATATAACTATTGGTGACACGAAATGTGAATGTAGTTTCAGAAAACGTGGCATGATATATACTGAAACAGTAAATATATCAGAAAAACTTCTGAAGAAAGTAAGACTTAGACTTCCTACAGAATCTCCTTATGGTATAGATTCATATGTTAAACTTAATATTGATTATATGAATCGGTTTAAAGAAACGAAAGGAGATAATGTTTTATCTTTAGCAGATCCGTTTAATGACATTATGATGTTTTATTCTACCTTGGGTCTTAGAAAACCTACAAAAAGGAAGATAGATAATTTAATGGATAATGTTAAATACGAATTAGCAAACTGTGAGTTTGTTGTAAAGAAGGTGTATAGACGTAAAGGGTCTAATATTCCTTATTATAAGTTACATGTTCCTCAAGAACGGAAGAAAACATCGTTTATATATAAGGCCTGGAGGAAGGTTGTTCTTCCAGTGTTACCGGCTTCTTGTTTATCAGATAGTAGACTATTCTTTAATGAGGGTATTAATAAATTCTCATTAACTGATCTGGTTAAGTTAGAAGATTCACATTGGTTGTCAATGTCTACCTATCAAAAACAAGCAGGCAATATGTATCGAGTGTGGGATATTTCTACAGTAAAAGAAAGGTTATCGGTATCTAACGTAGATAAGTATGGTAGAAACGAACACAAATACACTTATAAAGAACATGTTACCTATACTTTAATGAGTATAAATAAAGACAGTAGTAATAATCTTGTAAAGATGCATAGGATGCGTGGTGATATTATGGAGATGTTGAAAAAATGTAAGCCAGTATATTATACTACAGACTATGTGTCTACAACTAAAATCAAAAAAGGGTTTGTTACATATAAACAAGATATGAATTTCTTGAAATACCAGGAGTGGCATTTAGAACCAGTTATGGTTAATGTCGAAAAACTCATTAATAGAAAATGGGAAGTAGAATTCAAGGGGTTTGATTTTGTTAGTAATAAACCTAATGTCGCTATAGCAAAAACTCAACTGTCAGAGATAGTACGAGAGTGTATTGATATAGAATTGGAAACGTGGATGCGAGGTAATCATGATGTAATAAAATCAAAAACTCGTACTGCACAAGCTTTATATTTCTTCTTCTATAAGCGATTACATAAATTGATGAAAGAACTGTTTAATAATACAGTTAATATTCATAACAATAAATATGGTGATCATGCCAGAATTGTATTACGAAGTAAAAGTCGAGTTACAACTACTAAATGATTATATGGATAAAGTAATAAATAGAGATTCTAAAGTAATTGAGTTTACTGAAGATGACCGGTTATTACAGCCATCATGCATAGATGATATATGCGAGAAAGTTCGTAACTTACAGTTATGGGACCTTACATCTGAAGATAAGGTATTAATACATAATCTTTCTGTTATGATAGAAAGGTTTAAACATAAATTTTCTAAAATAAACAATGAAGAATATTGGAGAAGTTACAACTGCTATGAAGGAATTAGCAGAAGGAAAAGTAGAAGCCTCAGAACTTAGCTTACTATGTATGGTAACTGTGGGTTTATTAATAATTGTTATTGTCTTAACCTCCTGGGAATTATGGCGGGCTCCGGTTATAGATGATGATGAAACATTAAATGATAACGATAATGAGTTTTATAAAAGTAATTAGATTTATAATTATTGCTGAAGTAGCAAGACAAGGAGTAAGAAAACTGTTTAGTACAGATATTGTTCCTAAGAATATTAAAAGGGTTAAAGACCTTCTTTTTAAAGGTAATAAGTTAAAATTTAAAAGTATTAGTATGAATATCTTCGATTATTATATAAATTACAAAGTCCTTACTAATAAAGAAATTAAAGACAGACTGAAGTCGCTGTATAGTTTTAATGGAGATCATCTTTTACATAGTACTCAAGATGAAAAGAAATATGATATCCAAGACTTACCTAAAGAAATGACTCTTTATGTTATTGTTAAAAGTACTGGAGAACATATTGGTGAGATAAAACTCAGAAATTCTTTTATTGCTAAAGAAGGATTAGGTAGAGTATGGATAGATATTAAAATAGACAAAATTTTATCAATGAAAAAGATGAATAATGGATAATATTCACAATACAGGAGACTGTTGGGACGATGTCCTGACAGATCTCACTAAGCGTTTGCAAGACATCACTAAAGAACAGAATGAGTTAGTGCAGTTAATGGTGAAAAACAAAAAGGTTTCCTTTATTGATGACGATTATTCTCAAGGAGTGATGACTACCATATATACATTAGTAACATTACATTTAAAGCTTATACAAGACCTGAAGAATTTAGAACAGGTATTATCAGTAAATCATAGTATTTATTCAATATGTCAGAATTAATCGGTAAGGAATATATTTTAGAAAGACTTGATCCTGAACAAATATATGAACATTATATAGGAGCTCAAGTATTCCCTGGTAAATCAATAATTTCTCCATTCCGTAAAGAAACACATGCGAGCTTTAACATTTACTATAATGGTAAAGGCCAACTTGTTTGGAAAGACTTTGCCGGTGAATGGGGTACTGTCTTCGATCTTGTTATGTTGATGTTCAGGTGTTCTTTGTCGGAAGCATGCAAAAAGATAGCTAATGATTTTGGATTAGTGTCTATTGCCGGTTTGCCGTCAGTTAAAGTTGTTAAACGAATTGTAGATAAACCTGTGAAGAAACCAGTTGAGATAACCTATAATGCACGTAAGTGGAAATGGGAAGACATTGAGTTCTGGAATACCTATGGTGTATCGTTTGAAACTTTAAAGGAATATAATGTACTACCGATTCGTGATTATATTCTAAAAACACAAAACAATGGTGAATTAAGGTTCAGAGAAACTTCTTCGCCTATGTATTTGTATGATTATCGCAATGGGAGATATAAGATCTATTCACCCAAGGCCAACGATAAGAGATATAAGTTCGTTGGAAATACTAAAGGTGATGACATCTTTGGACTCTATGAATTAAAGTACACTAATCATAAGTTGTCTTTAATAGAAAAGAGACCTTATATATCTTGGATCGCGATATTGTGTGGTGGCCAGAAAGACGTAATGAGTCTTTATCACATGGCTGGTATACGTGCTGTATGCCTTGGCTCAGAAAGCACAAGGTTGACAGAAACAATATTAAGTAAGATAAGACCTTATTGTGAACACTTGATAGTGTGTTATGACAATGATAAAACAGGTAAGAGTTGTGCAACTAAGATTAATGAAGAATTTGGAATACCAATTCTTGACATTAGTAAGTTTACTATTAAAAAGGATATATCAGACTTTTTTATGGCTGGTGGTAATTATATGCCATTGCATAAGGAAATCCTGAAGTTAATTAACCTACAGGAATCTTTGATATAGTCCTTAAATTTTCGTATTTTTAATTATAAAATGTTTTAATTATGGCAAAATCAAGAGAGTTATTAATTGTTAAACAAACTGCCGGTAAATGTGCAGTAGAATTATTTAAGAACACAGTTGTCAATGCTGAAAACCTTGACGAAGTGTTAGCGTTAGTTAAGAAAGCTACTAATGCAATATTCGTAGACTTTCAAGATGTACCTGAAGAAACAGCGTCATCTTCTAATTCATATTACAAGAGTGATAATAAACCTTCTTATGAGAAGAAGTCTTATGCTCCTCGTAATGCATCAGACAAACAATTAAAGTTTGTTAAAGATCTGTTAGACAAAAAGACAGATATTGATATTAACAGAAAGAATGAGATCACCGGAATAATTCAAGGTGGTAATGTTTCTGCTAAAGACGCCAGTCAGCTTATTGACGAGCTTCAATAGCATATAATATAGTCTATGCTTCGGTATCATCTAAAACGTGTGTGTCAGCCGAAGTGTAGCTATTAATAACAGATGTTGTGGTTATGCATAAAGAGGAAAGCATATTAAAATATTCCTGCATTCACAAATAGTCGTAAGACAACGGGAACACATCATTGGTATGTATGGGTGAGATAAACAATGCCATATATTTGTTATTAAAATTGCTGACTATGAAAACAAGAAAAGCAATAAGCATATTAATGAAAGACGGAGATACATCACATTATAAAGATACAGGAGACGGAACATTACGAGTTATAATGAACCGGAAACGTTTAAACTTCATGGTAGAAGATAAAAACTATGAAGAAATTATAATACTTGCATCTAAAATTACAGATGATTTTCTTCGTCATTTATATCGAGACCCGCTAATCAGCGAGTATAAACTTATGAAACAATTATCTAATAAAGACCACAGCTTCGATAAAGAAACTGAGGTATTATATTTTTATTGTTTTTATAATAAGTAATTATGAGAATGATTATATTAAAAGCACTTTCTGAAGCAAAGCTTACGGAAGATGTAAACGAACGCTTAGATGTTTTGGAGAAGCACTTAACTTCTCAAGATGAAGCGTATTCAATGGAGGTCATGAATATTGACGTTAAATGTATTCCTAAGACGACAAGGGTTAAAAATAGCCCAGCAGGGTCGTATGAAGAAGTAGAACAATTCTTATGGGTAGCAATAGTATCCTGGGAAATTGTTAATAATGATAAGTCATTAATGAGTAAAATTGAGGAGTTATGTTAAGTAAAGAAGAAGCACATATTATTGAAGTGGTGTTAAAGACTATAGAACTACAAAGAGTAGTTAATAATAATTCAGATGTAGAGACTTTAAAAGAAATTGTTAATTCTCAACAAGTTATCATAAATGCTTGGGGTCAAGAGGTTGACAAGCTTAAAGTTAAAGTGGATACATGGATAGATGATATTCTTAACAAAGATGTTAAAGAATCTACAGTATCTAAACGAGGAGCTGGACAACTTGGCAAGAAGCGTGGACCTTATAAAAAGAAGCAGAAAAAGCACGTTCTTACTAATACCAGGTTTGCAGGGTTTAAAACTAATGCTCAGTATTTAGCTAAGATTGAGAAGATGCTTAATAGGTCTAAGCTATATACTGCAGACCAAATAGAAAAAGAGATCTTTAAGAAACACCCTACTGTATTAGGGTTTTCTGGTAAAGATATGATTAGAGAAATCAAACAGGCAAGGTGGCGTTTATGGTATCATATGAATAAGAAGAAACAACCACCTCGTGATCCTGCCCTTAATACACCATTTTCGGCTGATGATATTGTTACGGATACACCATTTTAAAATAAGATTATGAATACAATTAAAGTGAATATTATTGATCAGGTTTTTAACGATCAAAATAATCCTTTGATAGAGAGAAAGGTCATTGGTTCGCTTTTAGCGGACCATGACTTCTATCTTAAATACAAGGATAGGATTGACGTAAACGACTTTTATCACCCAGGAAATAGAATGTTCTTTCATACTATAAAAGAACTTTCTTTGAAGTCTAACGACATGTCATTGTTGTTGGAAAGATTATTAAAAACAGACTCTTATTTAAGGAATAATGAAGTCTTTATGAAAGACATGGTTCTTGGTTATAAGAAATTGGCAACAAATTCTCATGATATTTTTAAAGACTATGTCAAGACGATAAAGAATTATCGCGCTACCAGGGAGATGTTGGTTTTTATTCAAGAAATGTATTTAGGCATCTTAAATAAAGAAAACATCTTTGAGCTGTCAGAGAAATGCCGGAAACAACTTGCTGACGCTTTCAGCGTGGCCGGTACTACTAAGACAGCAAAGGATATCATTGACGAGTTTCATAGTCATATGATGTCTACTACGAAAGTAGTTAAGTCTGGTTATCCTTCGTTGGATAAGATCATACATGGGTTTGAACCAGGGTCGGTAACTGTAATAGCAGGAAGACCGTCGATGGGGAAGACCGCATTTGGTGTTAACCTTTTCAATAACATGATAAATCAAGGATACAGGGTGCCTTTCTTTAGTATTGAAATGGCAACTAAGCAGATGATGAAAAGACTTATAGCCGTTAACTTAGGAGAGGATTTGTCTAATCTAAGGAGTAAAGACTTTTATTTAGATTATAAAGATAAGATTAGGCCTATCTTTAAGAGGTTTATGAGTAATCATTATATCATGGACGATGAAACAAATAAGCTGGAAGATATGATTAATAAGATAAGGCAATATAAGGTTCAGTATAATATTGATGCTGTAATTATTGATTATCTTCAGTTGATAAAGTTTTCAAATAATTCCAGGACAAGAGAACAGGAGGTATCGTATATCAGTCAAGCAATTAAAAATGACATTGCTAAAGACTTGGATATACCGGTTATCTTGTTAGCACAACTTTCCCGGGCTACGGAACAGAATAAGGCAAACCGGCCTCAGATGTCACATCTGCGTGAAAGTGGTGCAATAGAAAATGATGCTGACAACATCATATTATTACATAGACCTGACTATTACGACCCTAATACAATGTCAAGCCCAAATCAAACGGCAGAGATAATTGTTGCTAAAGGACGTAATTGTGGTACAGGTATTACTGAATTAAACTTCGCTTTGTATACCAATAGGTTTGAAGAAATAAGCGATAGTTTATATGATAATATAAAATTTGATAATGGAGAAGTATTTAATAAGAGCGGAAGTACAGAACTCGAAGATACTCCCTTTTAATACAACAGCATGGGATGTTATGCTTAATAATCTTAACGACAAAGAGATTATCGTTACGGTAGAGAAATTCTACAAGAAAAGATCATTGAGACAAAATGCGTATTATTGGGGTGTTATTATACCGACAGTATGTTCATGGTATAAAGAAGCATATGGAGAAGTACTCAAAAGGGAAGATGCCCATGAGTTCCATATGTCTAAGATCGCAGGAATCAAAGTCCAAGTGAAAGAGATCCTCGGTGAGATTATAATTAGTGAAGCTGGAAAATCAAGTAGCGAGATGAATACAAAAGAATTTGGTACCTTTATAGATGGGGTATACAAGTTCTGGGCTGAAGTAGGCTGCTATATTCCGGATGCAAAAGAAGTTGAGTTATGAATGAAGAATTAAAAGATTTGCTAAAAGACATGGCAGGAGAAGTGGATACTTTATTTGGATGTGATATCTTACATGAAGACACTTCTGCAAATTTATTTGAGATCCTTAAACAGACTAATGAATTATTAAAGGAAATAGAAAAAGCTGAGTTATGAATGAAGAGAGAAACGCAATATTAGATGATTTTAATGCTTTTGATGCTTTGCAATTAACAGAGTATAATATTGAGAAATTTAAAAAGCGTCATAAAAAAGCCATTGAGACACAGCATGATCGTTTTAGATGGAATATGAAAAACGATTATAATGATAATAAATGCAGTGTATCTTTTGCTCATTATATTATAGAGTATTGGGATGT
>Ga0098061_1000720_pt1 | contig 16170 bp, 23 predicted proteins | sample 22_taG_FD_92579 | JGI IMG/M metagenome (GOLD analysis project Ga0098061, IMG submission 92579) | Marine viral communities from the Subarctic Pacific Ocean - 22_ETSP_OMZ_AT15343 metaG | ecosystem: Environmental > Aquatic > Marine > Oceanic | place: Subarctic Pacific Ocean | collected 2015-01-20
CTTAATAGCTTTCTTGAATGCTTTACTGTATAATTTTCCTGATATAGAGTTTATAAAATCTGTTCTTCCTCTCCTATCTGCTTGTAAGCAATATCCAACATCTTTAAACCACTTCATATCTGCTTGGCTGCTACCAATACATCCCATTTCTTCAGAGTGAAAGAAGGCACATTTTATTTTATCAAAACTCATTAGCATTTCTAACGCTATCCATATACCTACCTTATCATCTCCACCTACACCCACCTGCTTACCTGTTTCAGCGTTAAACGCAAACAGACAGCCATCATCTTCAAAAACCTTATAGTATTTGTGTATGTCGTGTACTGTATCTGTGTGCGCAACAATACAAGGATATGTTTCAGCTTTTCCCTTTGTTACATATATATTGCTGTTCTTTATCACAATTTCTGCTTGCGGAACATTCTCTTGGCAGAATTTATGTATGTAAGCAATCATATCAAATTCATTCCCACTTGTGGATTGAATTGATAATACATCAATTAATAATTTTTTTCTTGTAATTTTTTTATTCATAAGTGTTTTCTGTTTTAGTTAATAATTAGTTAGTTAGAATTAAGAGAGAGTGGGCAGGCGTGGTTCTTGCTTTATCCTGCCGTTAAAACCACCCAACTCTCCTTAAATCCTATACAAAGATACGACAATTATCCGAAACTACCAAATAATTTAGTAGTTTTCTTTAAATAATTAGTAGTTTATAGTGATTCTAAATTAGAATGGTAAATCCCCTTCAGTTTCGTCAGGTTTTGCCTGCTTTGGGGGTTCGTAAGTGTTCTCGTAAGCGTAATGAGTAGCTCCTTTTTCAGAAACCTCTCTCCGCTCTGCAATAGTAATGTTTGCCCATCCTTTCTTAGCAATTTTTTTCAAATCATCTATTCTAATTGCTACATTAAATAGTTCTCCATATTGAGTTTCAACCCTTTTAATGTTAGTTGCTATGTAATTTTTCTCGTTTGCCATAATTTTATTGAAAATTTTTAGTTAATAATAAGTTATCTATTTGTTCTTGTATTTTATTTCTACTTCTTTCTAAATGTTGAAGCTCATCTAAAAAATATTCTAGGCTTGTTTTATCTATCAGTGCTTTTTTAATTCTCTCGTAATTTTTATCATAACCATCATAAATTTCAGTATATATGTCATGTTTCTTTACTGAGTGTAAAACAGAGGCGTGATGTGTGTTTACAAGCTTTCCAATAGTAGCTAAGGGTAATTCAAATATCTTTCTTAAAACAACACAATACAATCTCCTCGCTTCTATCATTTTTACTTTTCTACTTTTGGAGGTTATTTTTTCCCAGCTACTCTGAAAGATACTTTCTATTTCAGCTATAACCCTCTTGTTTCTCTCTTCTGTAAAATTTAGTTTAGATTGTTGAATAATCATGTTAATTGTTTTTGTTTTTTGATAATGATTCTATTGCGGAAAAACATTCTTCCCCTTGCACCGTTACAGCCCCACCCTCTAAGTCAATTTCTATAATATCTATAACATCTTTAACGTTTATGTTAAGAAAATGGGCTAGTCTTTGCATTTGGTAGTACCTTAAATAATATGGATTGTCTAAATATTTTTCAATAGTAGACCCTTTAATATTTAATATCCTTCCAAAATTTTGCTTAGATATTCCTCTGATTCTTAGAATCGCCTCAAGTTCATTCCTTGAGGTTTTAACCTTGTCATAAGTATTTTTCATTTTAAATAGTATTTTGGTTTAACAATCATTTTTCTTAATTTATTTAGAGGCACAAGAAATTTGGTTTGTTTAGCCTTATAAAACAACTTAACTTCATGGGATGTTAGAACCCCCATAATATCATCCTCTACAAGCTCTCCTAACATATTTTGCCCTCCCGCATTAAACACTATATAAGTAAATGGTTTGCTATGATGTTTTATTATCTCCACCATCAAACATTCCATTTCTTTGCATTTGTTCATACTGGTCTTTTGGGTCTGTTTTGATTTCATTTTCTTTTAGATATGGTATCAATTCTTCTGCTTCTATTTCAGTTAGAGTTGATAGTTTATTAAAAATTTCTTCTTTTTCTCTTCCATTTAAAGCTATGTATGGTAAGAGATTCTCAATGTATCCAATCTGCCAAAGCTCCGCTTCAGTAGGGTTCCCATCGACAACCTCATCAAACCACTCGTCATATTTAGTCAACGATTTCATCTTGGCCAAACACTCCTTGCTCGTAGAATCCTGCAATCTTTAAAACAACTCTGCTCATAGCTCTTTTTTCAGCCATAGCTACTGGGAATTTTTTACCACCACCCATTAAGTTATTATCACTTGCTTCTCCAAAACTCATCATGTTTCTAATGTCAGTTTCTTTACTTCCTATTTTCATGCTCGCTACCGCCTTGATAACTACCCAATCAGTTTGCATAATAACAGGCTCATAAATAACTTGTATGTTTTGTTTACTTACAATTTTATCAATTCCTGTCCTTGTAATAATCACAAAACCTCTTTTATCTTTGTAAACATCTTCTTCAACAAGATTATTTTCTGTAAACAATCTTCTTAAAGTTTCTTTTTTGGTTTCTTTTACTTCTGCTACGTCCTTAATGTTTGGTACTTTTTTCATATCAATTTGATTTTGTTGGTTAATATATTCTTCTTGCATTTGCATAAATTCTTCTTTCATTTTTCCCATAATTCTAATTTTATAAATTTGTTATTATTAAATAAATAAACAATATAATTATTCCTTTGTAAGCTAGAGATAATTGTCTTATTGAATTATTATAACTTCTATTCTTATCCATTCTAATAATTATCATTTATTATCGAATTAACGAATTCTCCCAGCCTACTATCAAAAGTTTTTCGTCTTAATTTATATTCAACTATATTAGCGTTTCTAATGCCTCCATTAGCGTTCCTGTAGCGTGTTGGGACATCTAAAGGGATAGATACTATATCATACCCTCGCTTTCTTAGAGCGTAAATTATACCTGACAATCTATACGCTCCATATTCGTTAATAGCTTCTTTTTGTGTTAATCTTCTACCTTCTTTTAAGTGTTGTAGAATATCACTTGTTTGAGTGCTTTCCATTTTAAAATAATTTGATTAATAAATTTATACTCTTTCTGTATTGTCGGCTACTGAACATTCTTTACTACAATAATATCCATCTTCTTCTAAATCCTCTCCACAAAAACTGCAATAATGTTTTTCTTTTATTGGCTCATCAAAATAATTATCACAATCATCACATATATACCCTTCAGCTTCCGTATGTTCTTTACATTCATAGCATAATCCTGACTCTGATATTTGAGCAGTACAGCAGAAACTCACATTATCTAATTTGTATCCTGCATTACAGCAAGGACTTGTTAAATTATCTGTCATAATAATAAGTGTTTTCGTTAATATTTAGTTAGTTTAAATTCTGTACAAAGATACAATAATTTTTTAAACCACCAAACTTTTTTGTAGTTTTTTTTAAAAAAAAATATAAAATGATGAATTTTAACCCTTAGTTAACCCTTAATATAGGGTATTTAATACTCTTAAAGATAAAGATAAAGATAAAAATAAAGATAAAGATAAATACCTAAAAATAATGTGTTAATCGTGCTACCTGACCACTTTCTTTATCATGAATGAAACCTTCACAAGCTCGTGGAACGCCACAAAATCCTTTACGTGAGTGCCAACTGTCTGCAGAAGATGGGCTTCTCATGTATTCTATAGTAACCCCTATATAATCTTTAGTATCTAAATATTTATGTTTTACTTTGTGATGGATGTGGTGTAAATACCAATATCTATATTTTGTTTCTGACCAGAGTAAAGGTTGCTCTTGTGCCATCAACAAGGGTAACTTATCCATCTTCGCCCCGTCTCCATGTTCAATTCCTATTAATGAGTTCCCAAATTTGTAAAATTTACGATGAGCAACAGTAATATCAAAAGTAACATCTTCTGCTTTTCTAAACCAACTTCTAAGCGTGTGTGCTAAATGAAACCCACTCTGATAATCGTGGTTACTCATTGAGTGTAATACATCAACAGGAGCAATAAAACGGAGAATCTCAATAACCTTAACATACAACATCAGGGCCATTTCATAATGTTCCCACCATTTTTTATCTGATTCGACATAAGTGCCTTTCGTTGTGGTTGAGTAAACATTATCTATATGCAGCACATCATTCCCTATACAAAATAATATGCGTTGAATATCAAATCCTTTTGATTTTTGTATAAGGCCCTTAATCCCTTCTAATACTCTATCTACAGCAGTTTCACAGTCATATTTTTCACCAGTCTCTAATTCATTAGCATACTTACCTATGTGAATATCTGCTGGATTAATAACTAATAGATGTTTTCTTTCTTTTTCTTCTCTCTCTATAGGTTGATAGATTGGGGAATATCCTTTTATAAATTTATCTATACTCTCAAATATTTGTTGCTTATCTAAACCATAATCTTCTTTTGTAACTATTGAAAACCTATATTCCCCACCAGCTGATTGCCAATGTTTTACACTAACAACATCTTTTTTGTCAATCCCTCTATCTTTTAAATGGCCATCTAAAACAGAATTGTTATTTATATTTTCTACAACCTTAGCTCTGTTTTGGTAGATAAGGTTTTCCTCATCAAGAGTAAGCCTTAACCTTCTTCCGTACTTCTTCATAAAACAAAGATATATAAAAAAAAATAATATATAAAAAAAAAGTGAGGAGTTATTAACCCCTCACTCTTAACTACTAAATAGTCCAACCCCGAAAACACTCAAAGAAGGAACCGCAAAGGTATATTATTTTTTTGATATATCAGCAATCCCCTGCCCTAAAATAAGCACAAGAATAGCTTGATAGAGATTTGTAGCGGTCTGTTCGTCTACCCCTAAATAAGTTACGATAGCAGGAACCACTACAGCAGAAACTGCATACCAAAACTTTTTACTTTTAATCATTGTTAAAATAAGCCAATTTTTCATTTTTTTGATTTTTTATTAATAATAATGCCAAACAACTTCTTGGTTTTTGTTTTTATCAGTGTCCAAATGTATGAAATTTTTACCAATTCCAATACGATTAAACCCAATTTTTATTACTGCTTCTAGTATTTTATATCTTTCTTTACTTCCTGCAATATGTATATCTGCTGCATTACAAGGTATATCCATGTGTGAAGAATTCTTCACGCCTCCCACTTTACTGTTATGAGCAGGAGTTCTATATCCTGAATTTATTTTAAAGGGTATTCCAGCTAACTCTCTTGCCTTGTCCAGTTTAGTTAAAAATATAAGACACATATTGTTACCTGAACTTATATCATCTGGACTGTCAAACTCTGATAATTTAAAATGTTTTATTGACACATTTCTTAGTTTATCATTATACCACTCACCTCCCCTGCCCTCTATATTTCTTTTTATAGCCATTTTGAGTTTTTGAAGAATTTTTAGAATGAACGCCCTTCCTCTTCCTCCTTTTACTCTCTCTACAAACAAATCCTTTTATTTTCACCCTAAGCAGTTACTATCACATATTCAATATCAACGTTGGCTGTATCTGCCTTAGCAGAAATACTTGTAATATCTGCAAAAGCTGAAAAAGACGTGCTTACGGATTTAGCCTCCATTTCATTATCCATTAGTATAAAACTCTCTCCCGCTTTCAGTTTAATCCAATAAGAATCTCCTGAAGTTATCCGAAGATTAACAAAGTTTGTGTCATCAAGATTTGTGATTCTAAAATATGCGTAATCATCTGTAACTCCCTGTCCCTTTCCATCCTTTGTAGAGAAAGAAAATATAGTAGTAAAAGAAGCCTCTTCCCCTGACTCTATTTCCATTATCCTTTGGTCAACCTCGCCTTGAGTTTCAAAGGTCTTTGTAATATTATTTCCATATTGCACCCCATTCAAAGTGATAGTTTCGTTCAAAGAAACACTTAAAGTTGATGCTGTTACTGTACTTGCCATATTGTGTTTATTTTTTTAATCATTATTAATCTGTAAAAATTTTTATTATTGCTCCTATTGTTATAGTATAAATAACCCACATAGCCTTTACTAAAACCTTCCTCATAGCGGTATTTCTGTTTACTCTTGCTGTAACCCCTGTATCTGGATTTAATAACTTGTCAGTAAGTTTATCTAGCTTACTATCTAAATTATCTATTTTACCAGTCATTGTTGTTATATCTTTCTTCATTGATACTATTTCTTCTTTTGTTGTCATATGGCTTTTTATCAATAAGATTGATGTCCTATTAAATATACTTTAAGTCCAATCCCTTCTGTTCCTCCCCCACCTATAGTTGTAATGTCTATTGTTATTTCAGCTTCATCTAATAAATCTGCATTTGATATTACTGCAGCTGTTGCTGCTGAGGTTGATGTTTTTTCTGTTGCGTCTATTGTCAGTAAGGTAGATAAAACCGAAACCCCTCCACTTTTAATATCTACTGTTACAGTATTATCCGCAACAGTAAATAGACTGGAGCGCACATCTGTTAATCTAAAATTATAAGGAAGCACAATGTAATCTGCGTTAGAAGTTACAGCACAAGTAGTACTAATAGTACCGTAAGATAAAGCAAAGCATTTACTTACTCTTCTCCAATTTAAAGTGCCGTCTGTTCCATCTCCACCACTACCATCCCCTTTAGAAGGAAAGCTATTATTTTTAGAGCCTTCAAACCCCATAGGGTTATGTCTATTTATATCTTTTAAGTTTTTATGTTCGTTTGCTGCCATATTTTATTTTTAACAATTTGTACACCCTTGACATTTGCAATAATTATAATAATTACCACATGAAGAGCAGCTATCAGTTCTACTATATATACTATCATAAAATATCATCCCATGATTTTTATATGTGTCGCTCATACTCTTTGGCCTGTTACTCTCAAATGTTGCAAACATTCCATCTTGGTCGCTTCCATTCAAGTAATCTATCATATCTTCTGCAAAAATCCCTGCCTTTCTGTAGGTATCCTGCTTGAAAGAGTTGTAATCATTATCATCTACAACTCTTGAAAATTCATCTAAATTATGCACTATTCCGCTAGATGTAATATTACTCATAATATCATTTATAACTTCAAACCTAACAAACCAAGCTAAACAATCCTCTAAATAATAAGTCATAAAATCCGAATTATTTGAAGTTAAAGTTCCATTATTATGTTGTAACTTTAATTCACCATAAAAATCTTCACCCAAAAGAGGTCTGACATGCGCTAATTCAGCTAAAACAATAGTGTTCTCAGAAACCAATATAGGGTCGGTATTTTTATTGGTAAAAGTTTTATCTATTACCTCTCCCGCAGTAATTAAAGGTATATATTGTCTATAGTTTGCCATATCTTATTGCTCTATTTTTATTTCTTTTTTTTCTTCAGGTTCTCCGTCTCCATCTTCATCGCTTTCAGTAACTATAATTTCCCTATCTGCTATAAACATATCTCCATCCTCAAGCATTGGTAAGTCCTCGTCTATCAACATTCTCTGTTCGTTGATAGTAAGGATATCTTTAATATCTACATCATTAGCGTATGAGATTGGAGGCTCGTAATGTATAGTTAATCCTTTAGGGTCAAATCCCATTTCTTTATACAAAACATTCCTTATCCCATTTAACAACAACTCTGAAGTATCTTTAATAACAGTTGTCATCACTAAATCATAAGCAATTCTAATCTCACTTCCTGTATTATTCATCTTACCTGAACTCACGATACCACTCAATGATGGCTGCCACCTATTAGCTGTAATAATATTTTGGTCAGTAATTTGTTGTAAATCAATCCAACTTCCCTCTTGGTCGTCTTTTATAATTTGAACATTCGCTGGGGAGGTATCTCCATTTTTAACAATAAACAATATTTTCCCATTATTTCCCTCTCCAACAAATTTCTTTTGAGCTTCTTTTACCATTTCCTGAGCTTCTTCTTCTCCCATATCCCCATTTATTTCTACAATAGCAGAAGGCTGAAAGCCGTTCATAAATTTAGTATGATTCCATTTACCAATCTCAAAATCAACACAAATATGCTCTAAAGCGGCAATATAGTCTGGAAGCCCATAAAAACTAAAGGTTGGCTCATAATCTTTAAAATGAACTACAAATTTATTTTGAGAAACGTTAGGATAAATAGGTATTTTGTATATCTTTTTTTCCTGATTCCAATATCTACACCAATCAGGATTAACAAAAACTTCACTTTTATTTTTAGATATTCTAACTGTAGTTGTATCTAAATGATAGATATTTACCCCTCCATCATAAAGAACACACTCCATATAAGCATTACCAAAAGTGTAATAATCGTCTGCTAATTTTTTAAACACATCTCTTAAAGACTCATGGTCTGCATTTACATCTTCAATAAATTCTTTAAGAGGGTCGTTGTCACAAACAAATTTAGCTCCACTTGTGAAAACAGTTTTTTGAGCTAACACACTTCTATGTGTGGAAGATTTTCTTTTTAGTTCTGCCAGGTACTGAGGGAACAAATTATCATCTCCAAATGGAATCCACTTGGTATTAACATTTGTTAAGTTTTTAGGCTCAGAAATTTGAGGGGGGACGCTTAAATTGAATACCCCAAACTCAAAAGTATTACTCTTCTTCGCTGTCTTTCTTGTTTGATTTACTTTTTTTCTTGGACTTCTTGATGGTACTTTCATTATTTGATTTATTGGTTTTGTCAATTTTTTCTACATAGTGCGACCCATTTTCTACCTCCTCGTACACCCAAGCTAATTCCTCTTCTGTTGCGCTTTCCCAGCGAACACGCCTTCCTTTAAAAAAAGTAGCGCAATTTTCATACTGTTTTTTTGCTTTGTAATTTGCCATAACTAAATATATTTTTAAGTGCGCTAAATCTACAACTTTTTTATTGTCTTGACATCCACACATACTAAAAAGATATTAGCAAGGGGTGTTTATACCCCTCGCTATCATCTAAATCAAATTAATCCGTTGTTGCAGTTAAATCTCCAGCCACAACAGTAATATCCCCCGTATATTCAAGAGGTAATTCAAATTGTTTTGCTGTTAATGTAATTGTCAAACCATTATCATCTGCATATGTAGCTCCTGTACCACCTTCTATAGTTGTAAGGTTAGCATATGTTTGGTTTCTATCCCAAAAAGTTGAGCCTTGCGATTGATTTGCATAAACATACGACCATCCCACCACTAACTTTGTTCCATCGTTCATTTCAATTAGAGCAACGGGACAAGCAGAAGTTAATTCTGTATCTGTCCATCCTGCTAAACTCATTATCTCATTGAATCTTGCTCCATTCATTTGAGGAAGATAGAAAGATAAAGCACACTCATAAGAGGTACTTCCGCCTTCTTTAGTTCCTGAAATTGCTAATGAAGCAGTTTCGTTCTTAAATTCAAATCTAGCCCAAGCTGCTGTTGTAATAAAACTCGTTAAAGTATGTGATGAGTTTGATGTTGTAGGTAAAACTGTAGCAACATTATCTAAATCTGTAAGTAGGATTTGTCTAATTCCCCCGACAGCATTAAGATTGCCACAATCTACCAGTAATCCTGTATCTATTGCCATTTTATTCTATTTTTTAAGGTTAATTATTAATTTAATCTACTAACATTGACCCATTCACTAATGAATCCCAACCGTATTGGAAGCCCATTGTAAAGTTAGAACGGATATACATGTTGTCAGAAACCTCATCATAGAACATCTTCAACTGATTATCAGGGTCTGTTACATTTGTTCCTATCATTAAATTGTCTTTTGCTGCATAAATCACTCCATTCGTACATTGGATACTTGCTGTTGCTGCCGTAAACAATGGTGGTAAATCCGCCCCTGTTAATGCTGACAATGCTGTGTCCCATTCATACATAGGTACCAACTCTACACCTCTAAAATATAATCTTTGTTTCCCCGACTGAGCTTCACTATGTCCATAATTAACTGAACCTGTTGAACCTACTGAAGTTAAAGCGCTATACCAAGAGTTGTAAATATTTGGAGTACAGAACAATCTTTTTTCTGACGCAGGAATTTGTTGTAATTCTGCTGGGGCAGTATTCCATACATCTTCTAATACTAAGCTAGAATCTGCTGCAGGAAGTGTTGCTCCTACAGTAACGTATTCTGTTGCTGCCGCTCCCGCTGTTCCTGTTACTTCTCTCATTTGAGTTGCTCCACCAATAGCTGTTCCTACTGATAATTTTTCCCAAAGACCATCTCCCATTGATTGATAAGAGCAATCAGCTACTCCTGCTGCTGAATCTCCACCCCACATGTTTCTTATTGTATCAGTTTTTATTGCATTTCTTACTCTATTAAGAATAACATCTGCGATTTGAGTTCCTGTTAAGTCAGGCATATTTAATCCTGCTTTGTAAGACTCTGCTACAAATAAATTTTCAAACTCATTCCAGCATTGTTCTTGTTTTACTGAAACTTGTGAAACTTCAATGTATTTTTGTTCCATTGTAAATCCTGCAGGGTCACAAGTGTTAGTTGTTGCACAACCTGTGTTTGCTGCTGTGATACTCTGAAGCTTCGGAGCCATCGTAATGAAATGCTTGAATTTCACATTTGGATATACTGTGTAATTACGCATAATTTCATCAGAATGAAACATAGGCTCTAATAAATATTTTGAAGCGTTAGTTCCTGCGAACGATAATGCTCCTTGTAATGCTATATCTGCCATTTTTTTCTGTTTTTTTAATTATTAATTAATACTATTATCTAACAAAAGGGGCTTTTAATGCGTTTGCAATATTGTTAAAAAACACTGCATTCTCATCTAAAACTTTTTCTTTCGTAATTACAGTAGGGTCTCCCTCAGTTTTTACTTCAGTCCCTACCGCTTCTGCTTTTGCTAACAAAGCAGTTAATCTATTTACCTCTTCAGTTAGAGTTTCTTTTTCTCCCTCTAAATCAGTAATAGAATTATTGAGTTCAGTTACAGTTGATTCAAATGTAGAAAGTTTATTTTTTATTTCTTCATTATCAGCAAGAGTTACCTCTACCTCAATACCCTCAACAGTTTCAGCAGTTTCATCACTCTTTTTAACTTTAGCGATAATCTCATCAACTTTTGAGTTAAACCAAGATTTTAATTCTTCTGTCATTTTGATTTTTCTTTTTGTGTTAATACTTAAAGTTTTTTCAACTTCCTCGTTTGTGATGTTCTTAAATTTAGAAACATCATATTTTGCAGCGACTTTGATTGGCTTTGATATTGAATCTGCAAATCCAAGTGCTACTGCTTCTTCTGCTGTCAACCAAGTCTCCTCACCCATCATACTCTCAATCTCATTGTAAGGTAGGTTTGTTTTTTTAACATAGATTTCAGCTATTTCGTTTGTTATTTTATCAAGAACATCAGCTTGTTTTCTCATTTCATCAGCATCCCCATTACTTCCACCCCACGCATTATGTATTATAAGTAAAGAATTTTCACTCATAATAACTTCATCTGCCGCTAAAGCAATTACCGAAGCAATACTTGCTGCAATTCCTTCAATATAAACTGTTGTTTTTGCTTTTCTTCTTTGGATAATAGAGTAAATAGCCATCCCTTCAAACACTTCACCTCCTAAACTGTTAATGTGTATAGCTAACTCTTTACCTTCATACTCTTTTATTTCCTCTACAAAACTTTGAGCGGAAACCCCAAAAGTACCTATATCGTTAAAAATATATACATCTACCATTTTAGATGTACTATTAATTATTTCATACCATTTCTTATTCATAATTGCAAAAATATTTTTTACTTATGAGAATCTTACGCAGTTTTAGGAAAAAACTTTAAAATGTTATATTCATTGTAGGTGTTTCCTTCTTCCGCTCCTTATAAACTACACTTTGAACTTGTCTTTCGGAAATGTCATACTTTATAGATAAATCCATAAAAGTGTGAGTTCGGCTTCCCTCATTGAATTTTAATAAACAATCAAAATCATATATTATCATATAATTTCTTAATCTTTTTGGTTCTACAATTCCTCTTTCAACTAAATGTCTTAGAATGTCTTGAACGCTAGGCTCATGCCATCTTCTTAAAATTTCGTTCTCTGCTATTTTTAAATATTCAGAAACTATTTCTTTTTTATTTTGTCTTGCCATATTTACAGTGTTGACCCCGCATCAGGAGATAATGCTCCAGTTCGAGTGATGTGTTTTTTTTCTTTTTCTTCTATACATTCAGCAACCATTCTCCAAAATTTTGAAACAGCCTTTCTACAGCTTTTGCAATTTATATTTTGAGGAGATTGAGGGAAATACCGTTTCCATTTAAGGAATAAAAAAGGTAAAGCTGATGAATCATACATGCGTTTTTTTGCAGATATATTGTTTTTTTCTACAGCTTCTTTAATTTCTTGTTTTTCTTTTTGAGATAATTTCTTTACAATTCGCTCTATTACTTTCATATATAATTTAATTATTCTTTCCATTTATCTAAAGGACATTCTCCAAAAAATTCTTTTGTGAGCGTTGTTTTTGCATCTAAAAAGCAAGAACACTTACCGCATCTCGCTCCTTTAGTCCATTTAGGGTTCTTTAACATTAAGAAGTTTCTGTAAAAATCGCAATTTTTACAAACACTTAACCTCTCTTTTTTTACTTTTTTACTAACAAACATTTGTTAATTTAATACATTTAAAGTCTAGCTCCTGATTCAATAACATTTACTGTTTTTTGAGTGCTGGTTATGTCTGACTCTACAACAATCACCTTCTGTATTTGCTGCTCTTGGTTGATAGCACTGAATTTAGCGGTAGCAAATGAAGGCATATTTAATAACCCCCCATCAGCAAACTTATCTCCTCCTCCTGCTTGATTAATAGCTGATAATTGGTCTTTATACATAGATGTGCTTCTTTTGTTTATTACCGCCTCTCCCCCTTCTAACTCTACCACTCTACCACCAACCGCAAACTTCTCTCCTCCTTGTGCGTGAGATTTTCCTCGCACCATTCCTCCTGCTGCAAATTTCTCATCTATAACCCCTCCTTTCTCATACATACCCATAACCTTAGCTACAAGAGCTGCCATAGCTACCATACGAAATAGTGCTGAGTAAGGGTCGCCTCCCCCTTGATTTAAAATTGCACCTATTGCTTTTGGTATAAGAGAAAGAGTATCTGCTGCTGTTCCTGCGATTGTAGAGCTTGTATCTAAATTTTCTGATGCAGCATTTTTAATATTTGATATAGTTTGTAGGTTTGTGTTTAAAGTACTTATAGCAGATAAAGCATTAGCTACCATAGATATTTTATTCCCCGCCTCTTTTACAAAGTTAAGACTTTCATTCTCTCCCGCTAGTTCTTGCAAGGAGCTTCCAACTGCTGAATAAGCATTAATCTGCTCATCTAATATTTCCTTTTGGCTTTTTTGTAGTTTTATGTCATTTTTTAGTATCTCACTATTATTCTTTAATAATTTTACCTTATAATCTTTATGTAATTTTCCTTTTGCTATTAAATAATCTGCCTCTGCTTGTAATAATAATTGATTACCTGTTGCTGTGAGTTGACCATTAACTGTGTACTGCTTTATAATCTCATCTTGTTCTGCTTGGTGTGCTAGGTTTAAATCTTCAAGCTTTTTTTGAAAAGCCCTATCTTTTATTTGCATTTCTATGTTTAATGCTTGTGTTTTTATAGCAAGAATCCTTTTTTCGTTCTTTTTTGTGTCTTTTAAAGAGCGTAACTCTGCTAGCAATACATCAGCTTTGGTTTGTAAAACCATATCTTTATATTGTTCTTGGGAGATTGTATTGTCAAGATAAAGAGATTTAACCTTGTTTAATTGAATCTTCATTTCCTCTCCCCAATCAGTTATACCTGTTACCCCTTTAGGTGATGGTGGTTCTTCCCCTACTAGCTTTATAAAATCTTTAAAGTTTGGGAAAAGCTTAGTTAGCGTTTCATCTACAACGTCTAAATCTTTATTCATTGCCTCTGTCCCGCTACTAAAAGGCTCCATATATTTTACAAAATCCCCCATACTTAGCCCTGCATCATCTACTGCATCTTCTATTGTTCTCATCGCAGATATCATCTTTTCTGAGTCATCATTAAAAAGCGCCATAATATCTGCAGGCCACCCTCGAGCAAATTCGTCAAACCAATTAGCTGACATTAATGAATGTGCCATAGTCCAAATATCCACAGCCTCAATATCAGTTTTTGCCTTTTTAAAGTTAGCTATCAAATCATCAAAAACATTATCAACCGTCATTTTTACTTCTATAATATCTGCGGACATTTTTGACGCAACTGCGATTGCTGCCGTATTCCTCATTTGTATTGCTAAATCAGAAAACTTCTTCTGAGTATTTTTTATATCGGTTTGTAAAGTAATTAAGTCTTGCCCATTTTGTTTAAAGGCTGTATTTAATGTCCTAGTTTCTTGGGTTGCAATAATTAACTGTTTACTATACTTAGCATACTTTAAAGAAGTCTTATCCATATTTTTAACTTCTTCTTTGCTAAATTTATCTATAGTTTTCTTAGCTTTTACTAACCTTTTTAATGATATTTCTAACTCTCCTATAGATTTTTCTTCGTCCTTCATGCCTTTATTTAGCTTCTCTGTCCAATCTGTCGCTTCCTTTGCTTCCTTATTAAATGACATATACTTCGTTATCAAATCTCCCAAAACAACAATGAAAGCTCCTACCCCTGTTCTTGCTAGTGCGGTTCTAAACGTTACTAAAGCAGCAGTTGCTGATTTAGTTGTTGTTGCAAACAATGTTGTTGCAAGATTAGCTGCCATCACACCAACCTTATATATTCCAAGAGCAATCGCAATCTTTTTTATCCAACCTATAAGGGCAACTATCTTATCAATATTTAGAGCCAACTTGTTCATCCATTTAGCTGTTGCTTCAACGGCCTTTTGCATTCCTCCCGCATAATTATCCATTAATTGAATTGACACCCCTTGTAATGCAGATGTGAATTTCAAAAATGCTCCTTGTAATGTATCTCCAACAATTCCTGCCATTCTTGCTCCCTCTCCACCTGCCGCTAATAAAGCATCTCTTAACTCTAAAGTACCATCTGCTGTTGTTAGCATTTGTTCAAAAGCTGCTGCCTGTCTTAAATCAACCACTTCCATTACATCAGCCATACTCCCTCCTTCAGAAACAAACTTCTTCATAGCAGGAACTAAATCATCTAAAGGGTGAATTGTTCTTCCAAACCTCTTAGAAAGTTCTGATGTAGGGTCTTGCATTTTAAGTAAGATGTTTCTTAAAGATGTACCCGCAATAGAAGCTTCAATACCTGAATCAGTAAGTTTTGACATTATTGCTGCAGTATCTTCAATAGAAAATCCTGCTGCTTTTGCAATCGGGGCTACTTTAGTCATAGATGTTTGCCACTTCTCAATATTCATAGCAGAACTACTAAACGATACAGCCATAACATCAACCACTCTCTCAGTTTCGCTAGCATCTAACCCGAATCCTCTAACTGCTGCCCCTGCAACAGTTGCTGCTCTTGCTAAATCACTGCCTGTTGCTGTTGCTAAATCAAGTGTTGGCTGTACGGCATTTTGTATTTCTTGAGCGGTAAATCCCAACTTAGAGAAATTTAACATCAGTTCTCCAACCTGTGTTGCTGTAAAGAAAGTCGTTCGACCTAATTCTTCTGCTGTTTCTGTTAATGCTGCAAATTCTCTTTCTGTTGCCCCTGATACAGCATTTACTTTAGCCATTACAAACTCAAACTCAGTAAAAACAGAGACAATACCGCTTACAACTCTATTTACAGCTCTAAACGCCCCAATAATAATACCAATAGCAGCAGCACCTTTAATAAACTGCTTTGCCATAAAATTGTTACTTTTGGTGACTTTTCCTGTTGCTTGAGTCCCTGTCCTTAATTCTTTATTTAACTCTCTAAGTTTTTTAGATTTATTGCTAATCGCTTTGGCATTTTTACTATATTGAACGGCAGCATTTTTACCCGCTTTAGTATTTTTTGCAGTATCTTTCTCAATAAGCTTTTGCTGCTTCCTTAGTTTTTTTAATTCTTCTTTGAGTTTAGTTACTTTAGTAACATTCTTAATCTCAACTTCAAATACTATTTTTTTATCTGCCATATCTTATGCTATATTTAATTTTACTACTTTTTCTTTTTTATCTA
>Ga0098061_1000725_pt1 | contig 16105 bp, 29 predicted proteins | sample 22_taG_FD_92579 | JGI IMG/M metagenome (GOLD analysis project Ga0098061, IMG submission 92579) | Marine viral communities from the Subarctic Pacific Ocean - 22_ETSP_OMZ_AT15343 metaG | ecosystem: Environmental > Aquatic > Marine > Oceanic | place: Subarctic Pacific Ocean | collected 2015-01-20
TCATCAGGATTGCCCTGAAGTGGTTGAGTCTTTCTGTAGACTCTTTGAACAACTTAACCCGAATTTCAACCGTGAGCGGTTTGAAATGGCATGTAAAGAGGAGTCGTCGGGGTAATGCTCGGCTTCTCTCTTATCCTCAAAGTTAGTCGCTACGCCTAAGATACATTACCATATGGTTCTAACTTTGGTCAATGAACCTTGAAGAATGAATATAGGGAATAAGGGTATGAAAGCCAAAGATATAAACTGGGACGAAGAAGTTGAAGAATACAAGACTCAATATGATGATGAGGATGGAATCTTTGAACATATTGATAATTTGGTGCCTATCTATACGGGTGACATTCTGGTCCAGTACTGGACAATGGGGGGAGAAATAACGGCTGATGATGTAGGTCTTACTATCTCACAAGTCATGCAAAAACACATCTTCGATGCCTATCTTGAGTCATTTATGGAGGCGTGGACTCCCTTTGAAGATGAGGAGGAATAACACCCTTCGGGGTCAATAAACCCAAAGGTATGACCATATGGTAACAGGATTTCAACATGTCATGGGTGACATTGTTTTACTTTCACAAGCAGGAGATTTTTCACACCATATGGTTCTACTTTGTCAGCAACCCGTTATATAAAAAAGAGAGAAGTAGGGTTGAGAACCGGAGCAAACGAAACCCTTGAATGGAGTTGAAAAGAAATGGCAGATTATACAATGGAAGACGACAAATGGGCTAGCCGAGTTGCCCTCATCGAGAGTCATATGGCTCAAAACGATGTAGGCGACATGGCACCAGTCCTTGAATGGAATATGAAAACTGGAACCGCAGATAAGGAGAACCGCAAGCGATATTGGTCGAACATCACCAACCTATTCGCAACTGTTGACAATTCTCCGATTCAGATTGGGAAGAGGTCAACCCTCCCCCAAGAAGTGCAGGATTCATTGAACACGATATGTGCGGAATATGCAGCCGGCCACGCTGTGCTTTTTGCGAGTCACCCCCTTTATGGTGAAACGTTGAGAGCCAGAGGGAAAGCCGGATACACAGCATACGAATCGGGTGAATCCTACGGAGAAGCAATGGCGAAGAACCTACGGTCAAGGTTGACAGCATACTACAACAATTACACGAATGAAGTTGAGGGTGAAACCCAATGGGACGGAAGCATCAACAAGAAAGGTGTTCCAACTTGCATCACCTATCCGGGGGTTGAGGGGTAATCCTTCGGATGCTCCGGTTCTCATCCATCACGCTCACCCTCTTCGGAGGGTGGGCATTTTGGTCTTATCGGGTACGTTCAAAGCAGTACCATATGGTCTTAACTTTGAGTTCTTCTCAGACCCTGAAATAGAAATCATTCAAGGAAGGGTATTATGCCAAGAACGCCGATTAAATGGGTCAGACTTTTTGATAAGGAAGAAGGATTTCAAACGAAAGTGGGAGTATGGGAAAGCGGACAACTCTCAACCAAACCACGATGGATAAAATTAGAAACGCTGCTTGCCGCACCAAAACGTCATGACGCCAAAGCAAAGGATATGCTCCATCGTCAATGGATGGTTAAAGGAGATAGAAGGCATAGAAGAAAGAAAGCCTCCTTGTCGGAGCATTACAGAGGCAGTCTCTTCTATCGTGGTAAGAGGTGATTGAATATGAGCAAAATGGATGAGAAAGAAGCGATGTCAAGAGGGATGTTGAATCCTAAAAATGACGGTTCAGTTCCTACCGTAGATTGGGAAAAATGTGGGGCTAAGGCTTTGAGATGCGATGACTGCAAAAGCCGAGTGGTTCTTCATTCCTTCCAGCAGAAAACTTGGGTTGAATGTCCCGGCTGCGGTTGGACTTGGAATTTAGGAAATTAAACGGCCTTCGGGTCATTATTTTCAAAGTTATGACCATATGGTTCTACTTTGTCAGTAACCACATATCAACTAAATCATACCCCAAGGGTACTATGGGATTTTGGAATAGACAAACAAGCGTTGAGAACACGGTATCAAGTCAAGAACAAAGATTTGTTATCGAAGTTGGACATAATAGGAACAACGACCTTATCATTAAGAAACTCCGAGTGAGTGGAGATGATTTAGAAGCGTGTATTGCTGACCTTCAATTAGCATTGCAAGACTTCAAACTATTACAGGCTGAAGGTGGGATGCAGAAGTGAAGCGCCCCACTTTGAATAACATCATCAGAACAAAACGAATTAAGTGGCTATCAGAAGAAGAAAGGATGCTTCTACAAGAAATCAAGGATGTGAAACAATGCTCTACAGCGAAAAAGAATTGAAGCACATTTTTGAATTGATGCACTTCATTGAACACAGTGCTACCGGAGGAGATGCGTATGCAGCAAGAATCTATGCAGGGAACACCATGCGAGCATATTGGGAGTACGGAGAAAAGGGAGTCAGTATGCAAATCCCCTACGTCTTAGCAAATCTCCAACACTGGAGAGGCGAATTAGCAAGGCAAATAAAAGCACATTTGAAATCATACATACGTTGATTGGTTGGTCCTTACGGTCCTCGCCCACCAAGAAACGTCGTTCACATATCCCATCACCACCAATAAGAGGCGAGGACCACCCAATAGGGGTTATTGGCAAAGCAAAACCATATGGTCATAACTTTGGGTTAAATGACTCAAAATTGAATGAGCAGTTTTAGGACTTGCTCAGGTCGGAAAGCCGACCCGAATCCCCGAAGGGACCGGGACGGGTGGTGGGGTGAGAATGAATCAGCCCCATCGACTGTTGACGGACTGCCGAACAACCGTGTAAGGTGGTTTTGCCACCTCATCAATCATCTCACGGAAGCGTTGTTTGTTTGCTCCCCGGATTGCTCCGGGTAGTTTGTTCGCTTCCAACATGATGTTTGATATCACGCTGTGGTTCAATTCATCGGCGTGTTTCTCCGCCATTTGTTTATGCGTGAAGAAGGTGCCACCGTGTAGGCGAGCACCATCTTTCACCACTTCATATACTACGCTCATACCCTATGGATTGTTATTAGTCCATAAGGTTCTGTGGCCCAAAGTTTAGAACCATATGGTAGTGACTTTGTAAACTACCTTGAAAGACAAATAATGATTGTAAGGGTACAGCACCTCAATCGGCGTTCAGTTAAGTCAGTTCGTTAGTTGGGGGCATATAGGGCATGATTGACGACGCAACGCCACGACACGTCCCTCAACAGATGGGCGGGAGAGAGCCAACATTTTTCTAGAGAATGAAGGATGCAACTCAATTCTGAACCCTGTTCGCACACGTCCCTCTGGTCTTAGCGTCCTCTCTATCAGCATTCGTTGGAGATGGCCTCCCATCGAATGCAATTGTCCGGCTTGATATCCAAAGTTAGAGCCATATGGTTGTGAAAGATGTGAACATACCTGCGTAAAAAAACTAAAAAATAAATAATGTTGAAATTCTATTACCATATGGTCGTAAACTTTGGGATATATCGTAGACCTTATCATGAAAATCACGACTATATGATTATGGGAAGACGAGAAGAGTTTACCGAGGAAACGACCGCAGAAGTTGCCGAACTGAAAGGGAATATACATGAAATACATGAGATGATTTCTCAGACTTCTAATAAAACTGTGAAGAAGGCCCTCAAGGTATCAATAAAAATGATAGAGGAGAAATTGATACAATTGGGAAATTACCTCAAATGTACTTGCGATATCGAAGGCGGAGAAGAAGACCCCAACTGTAGGGCGTGTCTGAACCAGTGGCGAAATGAACGATATGGTTATGGCGTTCACGATGTTGAATGTGTCTGTAATGACTGCACTCATGGACAAGATGGTTATCCAAGAGCAGACTATTGAGTAAAACCTGTGATTCCTTCGGGATGAGGTTCTAATTTCAAAGTTAGAACCATATGGTTTGGTACGCAGTTAAAACAGAATTGATTTTTATTAGGAGTTTAACGTTCCGTTCATTTTGGTCGGACCGCTCTTTATATACTCCCCGCCGTGGTGAGGTTGAGCAGCGAATGAGCCGCTCGCCCACCTATTCTCACATGAAGAATCACCTCTTCAATACGAGTAATACCAATCCTCAACATAACAGCCCCCTATCACATGGGAGTCAATTCAACTACCAATTTTCGAGACTTTTTATTCTAATATGTTTCAATTGCACATATACAGTATTGTATAATGTGTTAATATAGAGTATTAATTACTTAATATTGTATAAAAGTTAAGAAAATCGTCATTATTATAGTTATTCTACTAAAATAGAATAATATTTTGAGGAAAAAGTGTGAGTGGTGTATATATTTATATTATTATTCTATTATTCTATTTATTATACATACATATCTTCTTCTTCTTCTTCTCTCTCTTACTATAACACACTCTATATATGTAAGGGTAGAATTAGTAGAATTAGTAGAATAATAAAATAATGTAGAGCAGTACAGCGGTTTTGATTATTCTACTACCCTGATAATGGGTAGAATATTGTAGAATAATGCAGATTTTTCAATTTGAATGAATATACATAACGGAGATGATGAAATGGCAGAATGCAAATGCCCAATATGTGAAGATTGGAAAAGTGGTGGAAAATTGTATCTTGCTTTTTTCCATCATGAGTGTAAAAGAGAACAATATTATGCTAAAGGTGAAGAAGAGTGATTGATGAAATACAAAAGAAAATAAAAGAAGCCGGAAAGGAAATTACTCAATTCTTATTAGGTAAAAATAAACAATACGGGAATTCCGTTTTTGAGCCGATGGGCATCTTTTCTAAAGGAACTCCACAAGAAGGATTGCGAGTCAGAATTGATGATAAGTTGAATAGACTTGTGCAAGGAAATGACTCAATAGAAACAGATGAAGATATTGTAAAGGATTTAATCGGATATCTTACACTATTATTGATAATGATGAGGAATGAAAAATGAATATACTACCAAATACTTCCTTAGAGGATATTGATGAGGTTTTAGATTATTTGTCCATAAAAAATTATGGTTCGATAAGAGAAGCGCATGAACATAGAATTGAAAATGCAGGTTGGTTGTATGCAATGGCAGCGGCATTATCCAAAGAAGTCAATCGCCACAGGCCACCGAGAATTGATGGAAAATACATGGCTTGGTCGGACTCACACCCGAAGCACGACAGACGCACATGGATTGAACAGGTGATGGAAGGTATCACCGATGTTGGTTATTGGACTTGGGTGAACTGGCAACTACAATATGGAGATGATGAAAAATGAATGGAATAGTTGTTTATTGGCCTGAGAGCCAAATGTTTATGTCACATCCAGATGTAGAATTAGCGGATAGCGATACTTATGGTCCCGCCGCTTATTGGGTTCCAGAAGAAGTTATTGCTGGTGAAATAAGTGAGATGCGTAAAGAAATAATTGATTTGTGCGAAATGGTTGATTTGTTAATTGACGAAATAGGAATTGAAAGAGTTAATGAAATTGTAAAGACCTATAGCGGTCTATGTGAACAGCGAAAGAAGAATATGAGAATTAATTTCGTGCTTAGTAATACTGAGGAGGAATGAAAAATGAATGATAAATACTTTACAAGAATAGAAACAGAACTGAACGATGTAATCAAAAATCTAGCAAATAATATGATAGATGCGATTAAAGATGATGAATGGGAAGCAGTATTACTTTCCGCAGGAGCAATAATGGATTGTGTAAAAACAATTCATCCAACAGCGTCCGGTAATTTACACCGAGTAATGAGTGGAAAATATAACGGACATAATAACGAACCAAATGAAGCATTATTTGGTTGAATAAACAAGTGGATGTAGCCAAGTGGTCAAAGGCGAGAGGCTTAAGACCTCTTACAGAATGTTTCGCAGGTTCAAATCCTGTCATCCACATCAGGGTCTATGGCGCAGTCAGGTAGCGCAGCGGGCTTTTAATGACGGTTTGTTTGGTAAAAAGAAGAAATCAACTCCAACCCTAGAACGAAGGAAGGGCCAAATTTTCTTCTTCTTTTCCGTCAGAAGATACCCGTTGGCCGGGGGTTCAAATCCCTCTAGACCCGCCTTATTTTCAGGAGAATACAAATATGGAAAAACAAATAGAATTTAGATTGATAGATAACGAAGATATGCCGCCAATTGTAATTACAATTGGTGAAAATAATGAGCCGAAAGTAATTTTAAATTCCCATTACAAGATTTGGATGGGATGGAAAAGAAAGATGATTGGAGGCGTAGCCAAGAGTCTATATGAAAAAATAGATGAATTGTTGGATGCATATTTAGCAGACCAATATGCCTTTATTCAGATGGAAGAAGAAGAGTATGGTGAATGAACATGAAAGAAGATAGAGAAGAATGGGATGGTATTAGAGGCAAATACATCAAGAAATATGTTATGTGGGATGGTAAAAAGCAAGAATATTATGATGCCCCTAAAGGAATTATGATTACAATAAAACCACCAAGAATAAATAAAGAAATAAATGTAGGTGATAAAGTAGATTGGGATACTCTTGATGATAATATTTTTGTCAGATGGCGAAATAAACTTATTAGAAGAATTAAATTAATAAAATTACTAAATAAAATACCATATGTAAATGCGAGGATGATAGAATGAGGAGAGCAAGACACGTAAGAATGCACGGAGCAGATTTCATGGCAACAGGCGATATTATCGCTGATGCTGTAGGTGGAAAGTGGCATAACCCAAGTGGAGCGTTTAACGTAGCACTGAAGGAAAACCTTACTGCACTGTCCGTAGCAGATGATTGGTCAGAAGCAAGGAAAGAATGGAAGGCTACAGGGAATGTATGGTACATTCCAATGAATGATGAGGCAGCAGAAGTATTACCTGAACCTCACAAGAGCAGCCATCCCCATTACTGTATTTGCGGCCACCCTATCGCTTGGCATTTTGAGATTGAAAATAGTGAGAATGGTCGAATAGAGATTGTTGGAAGTGAACACATTGGTTTCTGGATGATTGTCAGACATTTGATAGAAAATCTGGATATGCCTGAAGATATGGTTACTGAAGAAAGAGTCAAGGAATGGATTACTGAAGCCGTTAAGTCAATGAAGGCTGAATGGTGGTGGAAAACTAACGGAGAGCAATTTGAGGAATGGTTCGATGAAATTAAAGAACTTGATTTGATTATTAATACCAGAAAAGGTAAGAACTATTGGGATATTGATACTGGAAGACACGAACATCAACTATTGATGAGAAAGAAGTCTGAAGGAACGATAGGAACCCCCGATTATCAAATGGCCTCTATTGTTTGGAGATGGAATCATCCCGATAACAAAAAGACGGCTCAGATTAATACTAGAGGTTATCCGAATGACCGATTATGGAATGACTTAATGATATTCTACTTCAATCGGGAAAAGCATCAGAATACTTTCAATGAAGCGAATGTAGAACGAGAGGAAAGAATTGCCCACATTATAGAAGAAAGAAGGCAAATGGAAGAACGTCGTAAAAGAGAGCAAGAAGAATGGAAAGAAAGACAACGTATTCAAAACATTGAACGCACTCGGCGTGAAGAAGAACTACAGCAACGTAGAGATGTCGCTCTAGAAAATTTTTGTAGAGAAAATGAAATTAATGAATTTTCAGCGGAAACAGGGAGGAATGATTGGGAACAGTCGTTTTTAGGAGAAATGATATACAAAATTAACAATCTTCAAAATATATCTGAAAAGCAAAGGAAGAGGATAATTAAAATCATTAACCGAGAAGATGACAAGGCAACAGAGAAGCAATTAGCCTATATCCGTAAACTTGGCGGAACCCCTGATAAGTACATGACTAAAAGAAAGGCGAGTGAAGTTATTACGGAATTATTGGAGAACAGATAAGATGAAATGTAATATTTGTGGTAAATTTTATACAAAAATCATAAAGATGCAATGTGGAAAACATAAGGTTTGTATGTCTTGTATAGATTTTTTAATTAAAAGAGAAATAAAAGAAAAAGAAGAATGGAGTAAGTTGATGAAATGAAGAAAATAGAATTAGAAGCCGAATTGGAAAAACTCGCTAAGAGGAATGACTCTCTCATAGAAGAAAATGAGAAAATGAAGAAATCCTTTCAGGATGTAGGGCAAACAAACGACACTTATCGTACCGCAATTGTTCAATTACAGAACAAGTTACAAGAGGTGTCGAGTATTGTTAGTCATTACGAGAAAACCATCTTAGTGATGAGCGGGCGAATCCAAGAGAAGGACACGTTGATAAGCGAACAGAGAATGAAATTAGAAGGAGGAATGCAAGAATGAAATTGAGAATTTTGAACGAGACAGGACACACTGAGATGTCAGTGGCGACGACCGAAATCATGGACCACATTAACGAACACGCAACCCATTGGGTTTTCGTAGATGGTGAGATGATTAACCGAAGCCAAATCTCAGAGGTTGATTGGGATGACGTATCAGATGTAGATTTGGTTCCAGCCATTGTTGGTGGGAACTGAGAAGTCTGATGCGTTTGTGGTTTGCCAAGTAATAAGGAATTTATTGGTAATTATTTCCTTTTCCACCCCCATTAGACTTTCAACATTAAATGTAGATTTACAGCACCCACCCCCCCTTTTTTCACTTTCCTGAGAAAGAGGGGTACTCTTCATATAGAGTAAAAAAGGTAGAGAAGTTTACCTATCAGGAGTTTTGAAGATGTATAAGAGATTAGAATTTACGGGAAAAAAATCAAGGAAAATTGAAAGAATTGTTTGTTCTTTACATAAAATTGGAGAACAATCAACCCATGAAATAAAAAGTTTATTTCAAACAGGAAAATTATGTGCGACTATGAATGAATTAAGTAATATTTTACGAAAAAGTGGACTCTTCAAGATAAGTGGCCGCACTACCGTATCTAAATTAGACAGTAATACTTATGAAATTTGTAAATGGAAAATTAACTACGATGGCCTCGTTAAAAAATATAAAGTAGATAAATTCAACAGAAAAAAATCTAGAAGTCAATACATTCTGGACGTAGAAATGCAAGAACTATACTTTCTTCCTCTATTAATAAAAACAGAATTATGGGAAGAAATTAAAGTGGAAATTGGAGAAGAATAATAATGATATTTACAAATTTACAACAACTAAGAGACTGTATGGTAGATATATTATCTGAATTAATACCATCAAGTGATTATGATTCAGTAATATCATACATTGATAAAATTAAGAAATTAGACTTGGAATCAGAAACTAAAGAAATATTATGCAATACCGAAATAAGGAAAGTGTTGATAAAGAATAAAATTGTCCCATCTTATGAAATAAAAGATTGGTTGAGCCAAAGGCGAGAAGAATATCTCGAACTTATGGAGTATGTCAAGAGGGATAATGAATGGAAAACCAAACACAATATCGCTACAGAATAAGTATCTGTAAAGCGAATGGAAGTGTTTGGATGGAAGAGTTTGATAATCAAAACCTTTTAATTCAGCAATTAGATGAATTATTAGAGAAATATCCACACCTTCTTATCTCAAAACAAAAAGTGGTTGATAGAAATGAAAGACAAGAACCCTGATTATGTTAAAGGACCAAGAGGAAACATAGCAACCCGATGCAGAATATGTGGTGGGCAATTAACCCATCCTAAAGACATCAGACAAGAGATGCATTCTCCTTGTCTTAGGAAATACAAAAGTAACTTAAGGTGATATAAATGCCAGAATTAAATATTAAAAGACCAGATGACTCAGGTGAATACGACTCAACATTAGTGTTATTTAAGGAAGAAACCTCTTACAGAGTAGAAACCATTTCCCCTACCGCTCATAGGAGAGCGAACAACCCTATGATTGAAGCAATCAAGGCTTGGCTAACAGGAAAATTAAGAATATCCAGAAGACAAATCTATGGTGATTCTTGGAGAAGGAATCGACAGGGACGTGGATTCTATACTCCAATAGAACCAGAGAAACCAGAAGTAAAGGAATTCTCACACACAATTACTATTGGTGATGAAGGATATGTTGTACTCTTCAATAAAGTAGGTACGAGATATTTCTTGAATGGGATAATGGGAAACAAATCAGTATTGATTGCTGCATTAGCAAGGACCATTTTCAAGTCGTGCTTTACTGATGATGCCCTTGAATTAGATAAATTTCTAATTAAGCATATTCAACTACCAGAGAATGTTCATTACGCTCTAGAAAATAGAGCACCTTACTATTTCTACTTAGAAGGGGAAGACAGTTTTCATACTAAGAGGATAGAATGTAGATTGAGAACTAATTTGATTAGTGATACTAAAGTAGCCGTTGAAATTTCAGATGGTATTTGGGGAGAACTAACTATTCGACAAATGAATGTCTATATGAATACCTACCTCAATAAAAAGAAGCAAGGTAATTGGAGTAACCTCAGCCCTGCTGCACTATGGGAAAAGGTGATGAAGAAATTACCAACTGAATCTGAAGAACAATTGATGGTTGCTTTCCTTCACCAAAATAGAACTTCAAAGGTAGTGAAGGAACGAGCAAGAGATTTGATGATTCATATCCAATCTCGTTATTCTGACAGAATCAAAATTAATTGGGGAAGCCCTGACAAACTATTGGATGTTTCAGAGAAGCCCACTATCATGTATATTAATGGTAAATTGGCAGATTGGAAACTGACAGATAGAGGGATGAAAACTCAAGGCCAACAGAATGTTTCAACTTATGTTTGGGTCAAGGGGCAAGGCGACCAAGAGAAGGGAAGTTGGACGGGACCAATCTGTGTAGATAATCTCGATAATAAATCTCCAACCGGCGACCAATTCGTAACAAGAGCGTTGGGACTGCTGAACGATGACCTATTAGTAGCGAGAGTTTCAACCATCAAAGGAAGGTTAAATAGCGGCCATAAAGTGGGACAGACTGACCAAAGAATTTCGCTGTTCCAACGGGAATAGAGAAAAGAAACGGTCATCCTACGGGGTGACAAAATGAAATGCGGCGAATGCAAAGGCGATATCGTAGATATAGACGGAGAGTGGTCCTGTACCCGGTGTGGGTTAGTTACAGGCAACGTGATGGATGCTTCCTTATTTGAGAGCGAGGAATTAATCAGACATCGAGATGGGTCTAATCTTAAATTAGGAAGCCACATTGGTAAAGAAAAGATAAAGGGAGCAGCCAGATTGAGAAGGTTGGCAGTCATGCATAGTCTATCTAAAGAGCAGCGCCTCATGAAAAAAGCCGAGTTTTACATGAATATGGTTCTGAGTGAATTTCAATTATCAGATTGTGCTAAAAAGGACATAATGATTTATGATTCCACTTTAAGGAGAAAGGGAGTATTCACAACTAAAATGACATTAGAAGAAAGAGCAGGGGCTTTAGGTTACATTATTCTGAAAGAGTATGGACAGGAATACACTCTGAAAGAAGTATCTGAAATCTTGGAATTATCATCTAAAAGACTGAGTAAATTAGCAAAACTCTATGCGAGACATTTGAGTAAGTCATACGTGTTTTCTAATCCTAATGTGTCTTCTTTGTTGGAAAAATTCTGCCTTAAATTGGATAAGAATAGGGCATTCATTAATAATTGTGTAAATCTGTATTATTATCTGGATAAGATAGAACCTAAGCAACCTAATTCAGCCTACTTATCTGGTATTGTTTATTTCGTAGAAACAACTAATCCAACAATAACTACTTACCAATCAGAAATAGCGAGTACATTCAAAGTTGGCCTAACGTCACTAAAGAATAATTACAAAAAGATACTATCAGTTTTGAACATTGATAACACGTTTAATCTAACAGTGAATGATATAATAGAGGGAATAAGATGCGAGCGAAAACAGTAATACATGTAGAATATGAACTATTGAAGAATATATTGCAATCGAAAGAAATAGGGATGGTAATCGAGAGAGTGAAAGCCAATATGGTTCCACCGAATGACCCCGCTGCTGAGAAAAGATTCAATGCGGGAATTACTTCTGCCGCTCAATTGATTCGTAATATAGTAGATAGGAGAACACATAGAATACCACAGAATCATCCCGATTTTAAGGTGAAATCTAATGATGAGTGATGAGTTAAAAGATAAAGTAGAGTCACTAATAAAAGAATTAGATGATGAGAAACCGCCTACCTCAATTAGAGAAGCAGAAAAAGCAATCAAAACTAATTTGATTATTTATTTGAGGGGATATGTAACTGATGATTTTTGGTACAATGGGTGGAAAGAAGGACCGAAGAAGAAATTTGATTTAGCAAGAACAAAATTAATTGAAAGATTAGTTAGTGAGGTAGGGAAAACCCCTTTCACTACACCAGTTACTCCACTAATTAATGTGGTTAACGAATCAGATTCAGCATTTGAGTTTGATAGTAAAGAAGTAAGAGAAGATGTTTTAACATTACAAGATTATTTGGAGATGAATAAATGAAAAGAAAAATATTGATTATAGGAAGTGGAGGTATAGGGAGTTTCCTTATTCCTCTTTTAGACAAAACTGGATTGTATAATATTACTGTGTATGACCCGGATATTGTAGAAAAGAAAAATATAACTTATCAGAATTTTGACGAGTCAGAAATAGACCATAAGAAAGTAGAATGTATGCAAAAGAGGTATTCTTCTGTAAAGAAAGCAGAAGCATTTTTGGTCTTAACCCAAGGGCAAATTCAAGGCTATCATTTAGTGGTTTGTTGTGCAGATAATCTTGATGTCCGTAGACTTCTTTATAGGTCATCAAACGAGTGGCTGGATTTGAGAGCGCAGGGAAGGAATGGTGCATTGATTAGTTACAAAACTCCCAAGGATATGTTTGATGTTGTTCTATCAGGACCAAATGGTAGTTTTTCCTGCCAAGGTACTGAATGGGAAGGAGATAATTCTGGATTGCATTTTACTCATGTAGCAATTGCAGGAATGGCAGCAGAATGGATTCAACGTTGGTTCGTTGCTAAAGATGATGTGACTGATTATAAGGTTGTGAATATTTGAAAGAGAAAAGAGAATTCCGACGAGATGTTGGAGATATAATTGATGTCTTAGAAATAGATAGTGGGACATATTTTGATTGTGAAATAGTATCTGTCACTTGCCCCGCTTGTGGAGAATCATTTACAGGAATCATTAGAGAAGCAGGTGGATTTGTAGCCGGGCATCAGACATATCATGAATTTACAAATGCTCAAGACGCTATGATTACTGCTATGGGTGGTGCTTGAATGGAAACTTGGATGAAAGATATACAGGATAGGTTTGAAGATGGAAAGGGGTTTAAGAGTATATTCCATAATGAAAGAAATAGATTCCTTCAAGAAATTTGGAGTCAAAGTATGACTGCCTTTGATATCCCAAGAGAAGTCCAAGTAGTCATTGATTCCAATAATCAATTATTTATGAGTGTAGGAAGCCCTTCTTTTGTTTCGTTCATAGGACAGGATGAATCTCTTTATGGTAAGGATAATGAAAAGAAGATGAAACTACCAATCAAATGTTGGGTTCACACGCATCCTTTTGGTAAAGCATATTTCAGTGGCACTGATATCTCAACAATCAATACTTGGAAACCTCATATGATGTCAGCCATTGTTTTAGGAGACAATGAACATCAGATTTGGCAGAAAGTAAAACCGGGTATAGCAAAACACATCAGATATGTTACTGAAACAATAGTGGAATTAGGGACTAAAAATAGAGTAGATAAAATGGTGGAGGAATTAGTATGAAGTTAGAAGCGTATGGTGAAACGATAGTTTGTAGAGAAGCAAAGACCCAAACAGGTAACTTTGTAATGACTGAGAATAATAAAGCAGAAGTCATTTCAGTTGGAGATAAAGTTGATAATTTGAATGCAGGAGAATTCATCTTCTATGAACCGAACAAGAGAGAAATCATTGGTGAGTTTTTTGTCATTCATTTTCAAAGTGTGTTATGTAAGGTGATGGAATGAGTGAAGAAGATTATGGAGTTAGTAAACAAAGACAAGAAGACAAAGCAGCGAGTTATAATAAGGGGGAATAAGAATGATAGTGATAGGAAACGAAGCAAGAGAAAAGATGCTGGAAGGAATCAATCTGACCGCTAATGCAGTTAAACCAACGCTTGGCCCTATGGCAAGAACAGTAGTTTTGAAAGAGCATTCAAAACCAATCATCGTTAATGACGGAGTAACTGTTGCAAGAGCCATTCATCATGAAGATGAGTTTGTGGATATGGGAGCAAAGTTGCTGATTGAAGTAGCAACCCAAGCACAGAATTTGGCCGGTGATGGTACAACAACTGCTTGTGTTCTCGCCCAAGCCTTTTGTCAAGTAGGAATGGGACTGATAGAAGAGGGGGAAAACCCGGTGATGGTTGCGGAGAGCCTGAAAGAAATAGTACATGAAATATCAGGTCGTCTTTTAGAAGACTCTCATCCAATCGAAAACTCTGATGAAATTAAGAATGTAGCAACAATTGCTGCTAATAATGATGATTACATTGGTGGTTTAATTGCTGAAGCAATAGAGAAAGTGGGTAAAGATGGGGTGATTACTGTTAATGAATCTAAAGATATGAATACCACAATCGAAGTAGTCCAAGGATTAGAAATAGATAGAGGATATCGAACCCATCACTTAGCGACTGATAAAGAGAAGAACCAAACAGTTATGGAAAACCCATTAATTTTGGTGTCTAATTTTAACATTATACGATTTCAAGAAATTATTCCTATACTTGAGAAAGTTGCTGAAACTAAGCGTCCACTACTACTTATTTCAAGAGGACTTGAGCAACACGCAATCAGTAATTTGATTGTCAATGTTATGGGTGGAGTAGTACAATGTTGTGCCATTGAATCACCAGATTATGGATTCGTATCAGATACAATTTTGGAAGATATATCAATAGTGGTGGGAGCCAACTTCCTTGATTATCAAACTAATATCAAAATGGAAGAGGTAGAAATTACTGATTTAGGTGAAGCCGAGAAAGTCGTTGTGGGCGAGATTAGGACCACTATTATTGGTGGCTCTGGAAAGAGAGAGAAAGTAGAAGAGAGGGCCAATATGATTACTAATCACATCGAGGATGCCGATAATGAATTTATGGCTGATAAGATGAGAACAAGAGTAGCCAAGTTGTTAGGTGGAGTAGCCGTGCTAAATGTGGGCGCTGCTTCTGAAGTAGAGATGAGAGATAAGATGGAGCGAATTGATGACGCCCTTAATGCTACAAGGGCCGCAATGGAGATGGGAGTCATTTCAGGCGGAGGAACAGCCCTTGCAGAGACTTCTTTGTCTATGTTAGATAAAACCACTACCGCAGAAAAGGCGGCTCTATTAGAGTGTCTATTGTCACCCTATGAGCAAATATTGATTAATGCGGGTATTGACTATACTGAAAAGAAATATCAGAAAAAGAAAGTAGAGTTACCGCATATTAATGCTAAGAATGCAATATTAGGTAATATGTATGCTATGGGAATTATCGACCCAGTTAAAGTTACTATTTCTTCATTAAATAGTGCGGCATCAGTTGCAGCGTTAGTGTTAACATCAGAAGTATTAGTTGGAGAGGAAGAAAATGAGACTGTGCAATCACCGCCGATGTTTTAATTTAGCACATAGAGGATTTAGAAGATGTATTCCTTGTATTAAAGGGAATACACCAGAGAAAAGAGATGAAGATAAAAGGAGAGAAGAAGAATGAATAAATTAGAAACAAGAGAAGATGGATTATACATTAATGAAAAGAAAGTAATCAAGGGGTGGGAATCAATGTCAGGTTGGTATTGGTTTGCAACCGAAATGGAAATGGAAGATTATAATGGATATCCTATATGGTTTGGTTTTGTTCAGGGATTTGAAGACGAGTGGGGAAGTTTCACTCAGATAGAATTGGAGAATCAGCCGTCAATTTGGGAAATAAAAGAAATAGATTTACCATATTCAGGGAGGAGAAACTGATGAATAAATTCCCTACGGTTGCTATACAACTTACTACAGATACGGGAATTCCTATAGATATGCCTGACGATTGGTTAGAGGTAGTGGTGAGTGTAGCGAGTATGATTAACCAAAAATACTCATGCGGAGTAGATATAGTGTATGGTTTAGCAAGTAAAGAAGGATTTGAAATTATTAGTAA
>Ga0098061_1000726_pt1 | contig 16097 bp, 13 predicted proteins | sample 22_taG_FD_92579 | JGI IMG/M metagenome (GOLD analysis project Ga0098061, IMG submission 92579) | Marine viral communities from the Subarctic Pacific Ocean - 22_ETSP_OMZ_AT15343 metaG | ecosystem: Environmental > Aquatic > Marine > Oceanic | place: Subarctic Pacific Ocean | collected 2015-01-20
CGTACCGGAGAGACGAGCGGGTGGCCGCACGGCCAGAGGCACAGGGACACGGGTTGGGATGAAGACACCGATCTGTTGGCAGGGGGGAAGCGGGCAACAGCTCGCGTCGCCTACCTGACAGAAGCGGCAGAAATCGAAACCCAGGCCCGCGCTCAAACGCTGGCGCACCACGAGGCAAACGCAAAGGCCGCAGGCTTAGATGTTTTTGAGCACCTCTTACGACACAGCCACGGCTTGGACCGAGAGAAGTGGTCGGAGTATCTGGATAGGCTGCGCACACCACGGACACCGCTGGACATGGCGCGCTCCGCAGCCGACCACCTGGCGCTCGGTCGCTTGGAGCTCGGTTGGCTTTTCGGCAACGACGACCCGCGTGCGCTGGTGCGTTTGTCCATGAGTGACGTGTACGAAGAGGTAGACAGACGTCTTTTAGAGGATATCGACGATCTAGGGGATCCGGAACGCGTGGGCGGGTACTGGCGACTGGAAGGCGGCGATATCCAGGGAGCGGGGACGGGACGCCCGGGTCCTTTGCAGCACCAATACCCCGAAAGGTATGTTTTCCAGGGGCAGCAAATGCGTGAAATGCTGCTACGGGCGTTTCCGCAAGGCCCTACAATCATTCGCGGACGGGGGGTGCTCGATGACGTCACGACGTGAGTGGGAGATCGGCCTGGCGGTAGCGCGAGCCATGGCCGCGACGCCGATGCTCCAGGGACCGGACGGGGAGATCCTCGACAGCCTGGAAGATCTCCCAGATCCCGAGACGGATGAGCCAGAGGAGCCAGAGGAGCCGAGCGAATGACCCAACGTCCCCCGAAAGGATACACCCCGGTCCCCCGGTCCAAAGCAGGCGGCTACCGCAGGCGCGTGGGGGGAGCGTGGCGGTATTGGTATCCAGAGACACACGGGCCTGTCAGCGCGGCAAAGAAGCGACTCCGAGAGCTCAAGGTGGAAGCTCGCACCGGGGACTCGGAGAAAACCCAGCCGTTTGTCTACGGACAGAGCTCGCCTACGGGACGGGGGGCGCGGGTGCTGTCGCTGTTCAGCGGGATCGGAGGTCTCGACCTGGGGATCAGCCGTGCGCTCCCCGAAGCCGAGCATGTGGGGATGGTCGAACAGAACGACTTTGCGCGGGACGTGCTCGCGGCGCAGTTTCCCGGCGTGCCGCTTCACGAGGACGTGATCGACGTGGCGGCGGACCCGAGCGTCGTCATCCGGCCTAATATAGTGATCGGCGGGTTTCCATGTACTGATATATCCGCTGCGAAGCAGGGGGCGTGCGGCCTGGAGGGCGCGAGCTCGGGGCTCTACCGGCAGATGGCAGACATCGTCCGCGCTACTGATCCTGACTGGGTGGTGTATGAGAACACGCCGCAGCTGCGGTCCAGGGGACTCGAAGATCTCCTAGCAGACCACCGAGAGCTTGGATACGAACTTGCCTGGGACGGTGTCCCCGCGGAGTCGGTGGGCGCTCCGCATGAGCGGGACAGGATCTTCGTTGTTGCGCATCGACCCGGTGTCGACTTCGAGTTCACCACGCCCGAGCGGTCGGATCACTGGTCTGATCCCGGCAGGGTGCCCGTGCTCCCCGCGGGGGATCCCAAATCGAACCCCGCGCATAAAGAGCAGCTCCGCGCCGCGGGCAACGCCGTGGCACCCCAGGTCGGAGAACATATCGGCCAGCTGATCCGCCAGAGCAAGCCGGGGGAGCGGGACCTGTCGGGAGCCCAAGCCGTCGCGGTTTGGAGCGGCACCGCGTGGGTTGACCCGCAGGGCGGTCTGTTCGGGGCCGAGCCGGTGACCTCGTGGCCGCGTGCGGGCGTGATGCGTGGAGATACCGTCTACAAGGTCCCTACAGTTGCGCCGAGACGGCACGCAAGCGCGCCGTTCCCGGTAGGCCAGACGGTTTGGGTGCGAAACCCTGATCCCCGTGTCGAGCACCCAACGACGACGGCACTGACCGACTTGACGGATGCAGAGCTACAGGTGCTCCAGATGATTCGACTCGAAGGTGAGCCGTCGTATGAACATGAGCCGTTTCTCTCACGACTTGATCCCGAGACAGACGCGGAGCGTGCCGTGATGAACGCCCTAGTGTCTCGCGGCTACCTGTTGCCCGATTACTCGTTGTCATGGGTGGGTGACGCGCTCGGCGGGAATGAGGCGTCTGGAGAGGCTACCTGGCGACGGGATCGGGGGGGCGTCGGACACGAGAACCCTGGAAATGTTCTCGAATACAACGAAGCCGCAGGAATGGCAGCTGTGCAGATCGCTCATGGGAGCCGCGCCGTTGTGCCGCTAGAGTGGCTCTCGCGCTACCCAACACCCGCTACGACCGATTGGCATGGTGGGGCACCCGGCGATCGGCATGAGTGGCGAAAACGCGGCGGACAGTTGCGGCACTGGGTCACTCGACAGGTGTCGCCTGAGTTCTCTTCGCATATGATGGGGTTGCCCCCAGGATGGTTGGACGTGAAAAAGAGCTTTGACGACATACGCGCCAGCTCCTGGTTGCTGAAGGCAGCCGAGGGCAGAGCTGCGAAGGGCGCCAGCGAGGCCGCGGAGTCCGCCGGGGCGGCTCCGAAGTCAGACGGTAGCAAGCCCCCCAAGGGGTTCGTGGCGTTGAAAAACTCCCGAAAGGGTGGATACCGCAAGCGTATGGCTAACGGGGGCTACGTCTACTGGTACCCCGGCAAGGGCGGTGGGAAGGGCAAGGTCACGACCAAGAAACATAAATCCGACATCGGCACCAAGGACGTGCTGTTGTCGATCCTTGAAGCCGCGTTACCGCCCGACAAGCACCCGATGATCGTGAATCTCCGGGATCTACTCGAAGCGGGGGATGCAGACGAGCCGAAAGACGCACCTGAGAAAGAGCCCGCCGCTGGTGAGCCCGCCGCTGGTGAGCCCGCAGCTGGCGAGCCCGCCGAGCCGGAGATCCCCGCGGAGCTGAAGGGTCTGCATGAAGACACAGCGGCTGTCCGGGAGCGTGCGCAGACCGAGCTCACCCGGCACAAGCTAGAACAGGAGCGCGCGAGGCTCCAGGCGGTCACCGAGACGCTCACCGAGCTCGCACCGGGGATCTCGGAGACGGAACGGAACGCCATCCAGGACGCCATCGCGGATCGCTTCGGGGTGCCCACAGAATCCGCGCCCGCAGAACCCACAGAACCCGAGCCCACGCAAAAGGCGTTCGCCGCGCTTGTCGTGGATGTACTCACCAAGGCGGATAGGCCGCCGCCTGGGTACTCCCGTGCGCCGGGATCGAAGATCGGGAGCTACCGGCGGCGTGTAGGCAACGCTTGGGAATACTGGGATCCCCGGCACCAGGCGCGTAGTACCGTGGTGCCGAGTAAGGTGTTCGGCGCGATCCGCGAGGTGGCGAGCGCCCCCGAAGACCACGGCGTCTCCCCACAGCATGCGCAAGCTCTGGCACAGGTGGTGTCGCTGGTTACGTCGCTAGACTCGGGCACCGCCGCGAGCTTCGCCGTGGTAGAGACGCCAGGCGTGCTGGGACAAGCGCTTTCTTTGGCCGCGGGAGGCGTCAACCTGCTCTCGGCTTGCTTGCGCCTCGCTCGACAGGTGGCGGACTCACCAGATCGACAGCCCCAAGTGACGGCGTTTCTGAAGGCCACGATCGGCGTGGCGTATACAGCGGGGGCGCTGGGCGCGGCGGCGGCGATCTCAATCGTTGCTCCGGGTCACCCGATTGCGCGCCACGCACGCGAGTATTCGCAGGCCGTCACCGAGCTCGCAGAAGACGTGTCCAGGTTGGAGCGTGCTCACCGCCGCGTAGACTACATCGTGACGACGATGGGGGACGCCGACATGGGCGTATCTCTCGGGATCATCAGCGATGCTCTCATGAAGCTAAAACTGATGCGCCCACCGCCGCGGATCCCGCGCAACGTCGTGGAGGCGTCTCTCGGGATGCACCATGCGCTCCAGGGACTCCAAGATGTGATCCAGGGCCGCCCGCAGGGCTGGGCAGAGCTGGCCGCTGCTGCGGCGGCGAAGTCGTTTACTGACTTCATCGGTGAGATCTTGTGGAAGGCTCGGAGCACCAAGTATTGCCGGAGGGAGCCCACGGGGAACCCGAAACGACCCTGGCGGTACTACTACGGGGATGAGTGCGGTGTAGCGGCGGCGCGTGGGCTGAAGGCCGGTGACATCGTGGCGCTCGGTGAGCACAAGGTCGAGGTCGTCGAGGCAAAGGACGGCACGATCACGTTCAAAGCCGTAGACGGTGACGCGTTCTTTGGGCGTGATCCCGCGGTGTTCGCGGCGCACGAGGTCTCCGCGATGTTCGCCAAGCATTTTGGCGCGTCCTATCGGCGGTCGGCTGATCGGAGAGCTCGCCAGGCCGTCAACGCGGTGCTGCGTCATGTCCCGCCGCACTTGCTCGCCGATCTCACGGGGACGGACGCCGAGCGGCTAGAGCAGCTCAAGATCAGAGCTCCAGAGGTTCATAAGCGCTTACGAAAAGCGTTTGTACAGGCGGGCGTCGATCTGTCGCAGGCTCGCCAGGTCATCGTTGACACGCTGGCAACGGAGGGCTGGGACAGTGACGCGCGTGCTGCGCTCATTGGGAACCTGCTCACCAAGCGCGGGGCGTGGCTCGCGCACAACTACAGGCGCGCGATCAGCGCGGCGGGCAACTTGCGCACGTCGGGGGAGACGGTTTCAGCGACTCACGCGCAAGCGGCGATCGACATCATCAAGCCTGGTGGACCCGCGGACAACGTGGACAAGCTCACCGCCGCGGTGGACGCCGACGTAAAGAAGCTCCGCAAGACGCTCGCATCGCTCCGCGGATGGCAAGCTACCAACCCCACGCTCGGTGTCGCGGGAACAATCGAGGTGCTGACAGCTCTCGTGGACAATCCCAACATCGCGCAGCTGATGACCGTGGCGCGAGCTCTACCGGGCGCGCAGAACAAGACCACCGACGCCGTCCGCGGGATGGTGGAGTCTCTCCAGGCGGAGATCCCGCGTCCCCCATCCCGAGACGGTGCAGAGACTCAGGTCTACGTAGCAGGCCCGAACGGGCAACCTGTCGGGTTGCCAGGCCGGTACAAGCTAATGGAGGCAGGCGAGGCGATCCCGAGCCACAAGTCCGATTCGTTCGCGCCGCACCCAGACTATCCCGAGGGACTGCAAGAGCGGGCGTATCATCGGGACAAGTCGGAGCAGATGAAAGTAATGCGCAACGCGCAGCGCATGAAACCGGGTTTTCTGGTAAACACGAACCCCGATGCCTTGAACGGCCCGCCGATTATGATGGAGAACGGCGTGGTCTTAGGCGGCAATAGCCGCACGATGTCCATGCAGCGGGCGTACGCGGAGCACCCTGACAAAGCCAAAGAGTACCGCGAGTACCTGGAGACCAACATGCACCAGGCGGGTTTCAGCGCCGCCGACCTCGAAGGGATGGAGCATCCGATCCTCGTGCGCGTGGTCGATACAGAGGGCCACGATGTCAACCTACTCGTGCGCCAAATGAATGAGTCGTTTATCCAGCAAATGGACCCGCGCACGATGCAGGTTGCGATGGGGCGTCGGTTGACAACTGAGAATCTCACCGAGCTCGCGGGCACGATGGACCCTGACGAGACGCTACGTGCCTACCTGGACACGTCCAGAGCCAAGGGGTTCATCGCTACGCTGGGCAAAGCTGGCGTGATCGATGACCGCAACCGGTCCCAGTACCTCAAGAAAAACGGGAAGCTCAACGAGGATGGCAAGCAGCTCGTCGAGCGTATTCTCGTGGGGCACCTGATCCCCGACCCGGATCTTTTGAGCAACACCAACGCTCGGATGCTCGGCGCTATCGCCCGCGTGGTGCCGTATCTGGTGCAGGCTGAAGGTAGCTCGAAGCAGTACAACATCCGTGGAGCTCTCCGAGACGCACTGGATGGACATATCCGCATGCACGATATGGGTTTTCATCCGAAACAGGGCGCTACCGAGTCCGAGCGAGCTACATCGGTCAAGGATACCCGAGCGCAGATGACCGATCTTTTCACCGGAGATCACCCCGTGCTGGCTGATGAACGCACCGGGATGTTGTTCGATGTCATGGTCCGCCACGGCGGACCCGTGCGTTTGGCGAAAGTTTTTCGCGAGTACGCGGTGCAAGCCGCTGCGAACCCCGAGGGTCAACTGGCGTTGATCGGGGATGTCCCCGAGCCCGAGGACATTTTGCGCAACGCTATCGCGACGCTCGATAACAAGGAAGCGCGCGAGGAAGCTCGCGCTGCACGGACCAAAGCGGCGGTCGGCGGTGGGGGACTGTTTAGATCGTTCGCGGTAGCTAAGGCTAGACTGGAGGGTCTCCGATGAAGGTTGAGGTCCATGAGTCGTACCTCGGTGAGTTTGATCTGGGTCCACGAGAGATCGAGGCCAAGTTGTCGCGAGCCCTTGCGGCGACGCTCACCGAGCTCACCAAAGCAGACACCTACCAGAGCCACACGTTCGAGCCGAAAGTCGGCGACAGCATCAAGAACGTCAACCCGAAGTGCAAGCACTTCAAATCCGAGGGCGTGGTTACCGCGGTCAAGTCGCTATCCGGCGGGAAGGGGACGACGGTTGCGTATCGAACGACCAACGATGGACCGACCTGGAAATCTGGCGACATCCTCGAAAAGACCCTTGACCAGCTCGCGCCACGCGCGGACAAGCTCCGCAAAGCTCATGGAGGCGGTGAGGTCGACGTGCTCGAAGACCTCACCCAGCATGTCGCGGAGCTCTACAGGCAACGTGTGACGCAGCTGCAACAAGCCATCACCGAGGTAATCCGTGAAAGCTGACGTGCTGATGACGCAGATCTCCCGGCTGATTCAAGATCACCACGACGCGTTCCGTGTGCAGCTGCTTGGTGGGCAAGCAGGGATCACGCCTGGACGGATTCGACAGCTCATCGACAACGGTACGATCACCACTGAGCAGCTCGATGGGTTCCGCGTTCCCGGACTCGACAACAACGTGGATTACTACGAATACGTTCACATGGTGTCGCGGGTGTTCGATGACACGCCCCCCGAGCTCCGGCACGAGCTGCGGCGATGGACGCCAGAGCAGTGGGGCGCAGCCATCGACACCAAGTACGAACAGGTCTGGCAAGCCCCGCGCCCCGAGCCTGTAGGGGGCGAGGTCGTCTTTGAGCGACCTGGCGTAGAGCTTGAAACCGCCGTGACGACACCGACCGCCCCCGAGTACCTCGCGCAGAACGAAGCCTTCGCGTATGAGGCCGCGATCGAGCGCGCAGGCGTGTACGCGAAGAGGCTTGGGGAGACGATGGAGGAGGAGCTCGGGCAGTTTGTCGCGGACGCCATCGCGGATCACGATGATCCCGAGGTGCTGTCGCTGGAGATCATGCGTCGGACGGATGACTGGGAGCACAACTGGGAACGCGTCGCCAGGACCGAGATCCAAGGCGCGTACAACGAGGGCCGCGTGATGTCGGCGATCAACAACTACGGCACCGAGGCCCAGATCGCCAAGGTCACAGAAACCGGCGCGTGTAGCGCCTGCCGCTCGCTGTATCGTGACGGTGAGAACAACCCCAAGGTGTTCACCGTGGCCGCGCTCCTGGCGAACGGGAGCAACGTGGGCCGCTCACGCGCAAGCTGGGTACCGACGATATGGCCCGCGCACCCCAACTGCCGATGTGACACCATGGTGGTGCCGCCTGGTCTGGTCGTAGGAAGCTATGGCGAGCTCCGGCTCCCCGAGGAGATGACATGATCGATACCTTTGCCGTATGGACCCCGTTCGAGGTGGGGCTCGCGAAGTCAAACCCCAACCCCAACGGCGGAGACGCCGAACCGCTCACTGCCAGGATCGGCGGGATCATCTCGATGGAAACAAAGGACCAGCAAGGCGAGACGCTCCTACAGGACGGTCTCGACTGGAGTTACTTCTTAGAAAAAGGGTGGTTCAACTACGAACATCGCGCCGGACCTGACAACGTGCTCGGACATCCCGAGACCGTGACGTCTGTCCGCCACGGGGGCAAACCCGCTACGCGCGTTGAGGGGGTCTTGTACCTGGCGAAAGCCAAAGCGCGTGACATCTATGAGACGGCGCAAGCCATGCAAAAAGCAGGTACTAGCAGGCGTCTCGGGTTCAGCGTTGAGGGACAGGTGGTGCAGCGCGACGGCATGGACTCGAAGCGGATCAAAAAGGCGCGGGTGCTGAACGTGGCTTTGACCGCGCACCCCGTACATCCTGACGCGCGGCTTGAGGTCTTGGTGCGCAGTCTAATGGGTGCAGGTGGCGTGGGATACCAGTCCCCGGCGGTGCCAAGTGGAGATCCGGGTGCGGTGCTGTCACCGCTGATACCTCAATCCATTGAGCCCGTGGGTTCGCTGGCAGGGTATGCTGCCACAGCGTTCCGCCGTGAGCGGATGTCGCTTGAAGAATTAGCGCTTCTGCTAACCACCACATTCCCGCATGTGAACATGGCACAAGCGATTTCAATCGCCGTCGAGATCCAGCGGGCTGTCCGATAAGGAGCAAGAAATGAACCTCTTTGAACGCCTCCGTGCCGCTGGAATCAGCGCGTCCGAAGCGACGGACATCGTCCAAGAGCATGCGGATGTCGCCACTGGTGATATCGACGTAGATCGACTTACCAAAGCCATGGAAGGCGTCGCGTCTTCGTTTGGTGAAGCCGCGCCCCCGAGCGCGGTAGACGCCGCGGTTCAAGAGGCCAGCGACATCGTGGACGCTGTGACGAAGGGCGCGGATGCGCTCCTGGTGGAGCAGCGTAGCCAGTACGAAGCTCTCGCGAAGGGCATGTTGGCGCTCGCCGACGAGGTCCGCGACCTCCGTAGCACGATGCGCTCCGGCACTGCCGAGCTGCAAAAGTCGCTCACGGCAGTCGCCGATGAACCTGTTGCACGCCGCTCGATCTCAGCGGGGTACATCCCGGCTCCTGGCGAGATGGACACTACGGACGACGGGCTTGGCTATAACGAGCTCCTGAACAAAGCGATCAACGAGCTGAAGTCCACAGAGAACCGCGACCGTGCTGTCGAACTCCGCAAAGCGGTGGCGATGCTCGAATCCGGGTTTTCCGTCACCCACGTATCCGCACAGTTCGGCATCAACTAGGAGTCCCTGAAAATGAGACAGCTACCCCAGCTTAATGACATGGTCTCCGTAGGGGACCTCACCAGACTCAACCAGGCGCTGCGCAAAGCTGCCGTGGGCTACCAGACTAGCGCTGTGCCTTCGGGAGATAGCCTCTCGCCACTGGTTCCGCAGTCGATTGAAGGCACGCTTACGAGCGCTACTTTCACGATGAAAGAGCTCGCGCTCTGGCCCGCGATTCCGAAGACGAGTGTGACGAATACCGTCCATGAGTACAACGTGATCAAGAGCCACGGCTTGGACCTCGACCCCTTCATTTCTGAGGGCGGCGCGGGCGTGTTGAACCTCTCGGAATACAGCCGAGAGTTTTTGAAAATCAAGTTCATGGCAGAGCGCAGGTCCGTTACCGACGTCGCTACGCTCGTGAACATTCTCGGCTCGAACCCCAGCGCCATCGCTGAAGAGACCGAGCGCGGCACCTTGTCGCTCATGCAAAAGGTCGAGTATCAGCTTTGGCATGGCAACGAGGACATGAACTCGCTAGGGTTCGACGGTATCTTCAAGCAGATCGAGGATGCTGCCGGCGACAACATCACCGACCTTGCGGGTGAGGAGCTCACTCCCGATGCTCTCCAGGACATCCTCGCGCAGACCACCGCCGCTCCAAACTTCGGGCGACCGGACTGCATCTATGTCGAGCCTCGCGTGTACAGCTCGCTGATCCAACAGACCGTGAACTACGGTCGTCATGATCAAATGAGCTCGTCGAACGGTACTCTGACCTTTGGCGTATCCCAGCTGGCCATCAACAGCCCGCTTGGACCCGTCCCGGTCAAGTCCGCACCGTTCTTGTACACCTCGAACAAGGCTCCGGCAGCGAGCTCCGGCCATAGTGTCACGGCTGCGGTAATCTCGGCAGGTCCTGCGATGGCTGGCACGGGCGGCTTCGCCAGTGCAGACATTGGGACCTACTACTACAAGATCGTTCCCGTGGTCAACGAGAAGGGCTATGGCGCTGCGGTCACGTCTGGCGCGGCAGCGGTTGCTACCGCGGGCCATAAAGTGACTATCACCATGTCTGACGTGACAGAGCACTCCTACTACCGGGTCTACCGCTCGGAGAAGGACGCCGCGGATGCGTCGAACTGTACCTGGATCATGGACGTTAAGAAGACCGCCAGTGCTGTTACGCTCATCGTGGATGACAACTCGGCGCGGACCAAGACCTCCAAGGTTCTGATCGCGCAGCACGATCCCGGTGTGTTTCAGTTTGTCAGGATGTTGGACTTCCTGCGGCGTCCGCTCGCCGAGGTCGACACCCAACGCCCATTCTTGTTGATGCTTTTCGGCTCACCCGTCGTTAAGGTGCCTTCCAAGCTGGCGATGCTCAAAAATGTAGGTAGCTAAACGCGGGGGATCGATATCAAATGGGCATACGACACATTACGCTCAGGGGCTCTAAGCTGCACGCTGATGATCTCGTCTTTGCTGTGGATGATCATGGGCGCTTGGTGCCTGACCCTTCCCCAGAGCTCGCGGGCCGCTTGATGCAGCTCGCGAACTTCGAGGCGGTCGCGGATCCCCCCGCACCCGTCGCGAAACCGAAACCCGCACCCCGCACCACCAAGAAGAGGCGTGCGAAAAAGACTGAGGAGTCCTGATGGCTATCATCCCAAAGAAGACCGCGACACGGTTTGACGCCGCGAATCCGCCAAAGGGGCTCAACCTGGCGCAAGAGATTCGCACTGCGGTGCAGGGTAACGGGACGTCCCAGGCAAAGATGACCGGCGGACAGGTCACGATCGCCGACGGGGCGACCACCGCCACGGTCACCGGTCTGGACGCGTTCGATGATGGTTTGGTCTTTCTGACCCCCGCGCAGACCGATACGTATGCGTCGGTCCACTGGTCTGGCGCCGTGGCGAGCGGTACGCTGACGGTAACGGTCGATACGGACCCCGGAAACGCGGCGGGCTTGAAGCTGAACTATATGTTGCTGACACAGGCTACCTTGACCTGAGCCTGCCTCGGGAGGAGCCGTGGCCGACATCTACGATGCGTTGACACCTACCTGGCTGAAAAGTACATTTTTGCTGGGTATCGACCTCACGCTCGACGATGGCACGGCCTACCCCGATGTCATCTATGAGCAGTCGCTCAGGGCCGCGGTGGCGTACCTGGAGCACGAGATCGGGATCGTCATCGACAAGCGGGTGATTGTCCGTGAGCGCCACGACGCGCTCGACATCAACCGGGGATCGTGGTGGGGCTTCAGGCTCGATCAGCGCCCCGTGCTGTCGTTCGAAAAGTGGCAGCTCCAGTTCGGATCATTCAACCCTGTAGATATGCCGGTGGGTTGGCTCCAGCTGCTCTCAGCGATTGGTGGGCAAGTCCATTTGATCCCGACCCAGGAGCAGCTAGGATCTTTCTTGTATTCCGCGGGGGTGCCGCTGCTCATGGGCGGCTTCATGCACCCCTACCATTATCTGCCTGGGTATTTCGGTTTCGACTACACTGCCGGGTTCGACATGCGGGACGGGACGGCCACGATCCCCAGTGGTCAGACAGAGGTGACGGTTACGCTGGCGTCCGACATCGCCGAGCCGTACCAGGCGTCGAGCTTGTCGGGCGCGAGCGCGCTCGGGGTGCTGTCGCTCAAGGTGGTCTCTCCTAGCTCTTTTACGATTACGTCTACCGTAGCCGCCAGCGGGGATCAGGTCGTGACATGGTCTGCCACGACCGTGCCGTCCGACATCATGCACTGCCTCGGGCTCAAGGCGTCGCTGCTACCCATCGACATCGCGGGTGACCTGATTAGCGGGGCAGGGGTCGCCAACTTCAGTATCGGCGCGGACGGGATCCATCAATCCCTGGGCACAACTTCCTCAGCAACAAATTCGGGCTACGGTAGCCGCCGAAAATCGTATGAGCGGGAGCTCAAAAGCCTATTACCGGCACTTCGCGCAAAGTACAAGACCATGAACTTTGGCGTGATCTGATGGACTTTGCCTCCCGCCAACCGGACAAGCTCCGTCCCCGGATAGACTTCCGCCCCGAGGACTTTCGCAAGCTGCTGTTCATGCGCGGGATGGATCTGGTCTGGGAGCAAGGCCAGCTCTGTCCCTGTCGGCGGCAAGCGGTTGACTATGTAGGTACGCGGATGGGTCAGGCGGACGCGCTCGGCGTACAGGGGGAGAGCTCGGAGTCCCGGCCTGACTGCGACTTGTGCGAGGGCTCTGGGTACTTTTGGCACTCTAGCCAGACGATCAAGGCTCTTGTCACGAGAGCTTCCAGCACACCCGAAGCATATACCGCCTGGGGTGAGCGAGCTCGCGCTATGGTGTTCCTGACGCTGCTCCCCGAGCATGTGCCGACCTTTCTGGACCGCTACACCATGGCCGACTCGGTGATCACGTTCCGGGAGAGCCGGTTGCGTACGGCGAGCGCGGTGGAAGCACTGCGGTATCCCATCGTGACGAGATCTCTCGACCTGGCGGCGGGACAGACCGCCGTCAACGTCTTGCATCTCCAGGCGGCGAACAGCTCGGGCGTCGCGAGCTCGGGATTGACAAAGGTGCAGGGTACGGACTTCGCGGTAACCGATGGCAAGATCGATTGGACGCTCGGCGTGGCGGCGGGAACCGCTCCGGTGGAGGGAGATCGCTACTCGGTCGCGTACTACGCATCTCCCCGGTACGTGGTGACAGACCATCCTCACGCCTACCGCGACACGTTTGGCCAGGTGAAGGTGATTTCCCCAACCTTTACACCGCTCCCCGTGCAGTGTTCCGCGGTTCTCGATTTCCTGGGTGACTTATGACGCCCGCAGAGCTCTACGCCGCCGTAGGTATGGACCGTGCGGGCCGAGGCAGACGCATGCAGCGTATGGGTGACGCCATCGTCGCCGAGTGGGCAGCGCAAGCGCGCCAACATGGCGACATGAAGGGCTCTATCTCCACCTACGTCAAGGCGATCACGATCCAAAAAGTGACCGAGGACACGGTGGTGGTGGAGCTCCCTGGACGCAAGTCGCGAGGCAAGCGCGCACTGCGGGCTCGAATGTTGGAGTTCGGGCTGGGGCCGAGCGGTGTAGGGTCGGAAGGGCCGTTTGACGTGCGCAGGTGGCTCCTCACTCGTCAGAGCCCTACTGCTCGTGGTGAGATCAAGCAGGGGGCTGCCGGTCCGTATCGAAACGTGCCGTTCAAGCTGACATCGTCCGCGATCAAGCAGCTCGGTGGACAGAGCGCACTCGACAAAGCCAGGGGGCTCGCACCCACGCGGGTACGCGGGGGCTCCTGGAGTGGTCCGTCGCTCGCCCGTGGCTACACCGAGATCGTCAACAACCCGAACACCAGGATCCCCCACAAGACGGACAGGCTCCACGGGGTTCGCCGCATGGTAGGCAAGAGCGGTGGCACCTCGCGCTTCATCACATTCCGCCGAGCCTCGTGGGCTGGCGAGCCCTGGATGCACCGCGGCGTGCGAGCTCGCTACATCGCGAAGCGCGTGACAGAGCGGCTCCCGCAGATCTGGAAAAGGGTGGCATAATGGCGGCACTCTTCGATCTCCACATGCTTATCGCGCTTCAAAACGGCTGGCTGCGTATGACGGGGGCGACATCGACGACGGACAAAGGCAAAACCAACTTCCGCAACTGCTTTCCGATGGTCGAGACAGCGGTGATTGACAGCTGGTTCACAGAGCTCACGTCTACCACCAAGCCAGTACGGTTCCGGTCGTTCGGCTCGCCAGGTCAAGACGGGTTCCCGCTGGTCATCGTGAAGCTCGAATCCGAGACCCCACACACTGAGGTACTCGGGGATGTCCTGACGCCGTTTCTGGAGGGGACACCGGTAAAAGCGCGCGGTCGGTATCTCCTGGGGAACGTCGTCGCCCAAGAGGTGGATGTCTACGTGGCGACGCAGAGCCACGAGCTTACCCGAGCGCTGTACACATGCGTGCGGGCGCTGATTCACCGGATCGTCCCGACGCTACTCGAAGCAGGGTATGTCGACGTGCGGTTCCTGAGTGCCGCGGAGATCCTGCCTGACGAGCGGCTGCTCTCGGAAGACGCGGGTATCTTCACCCGCCACATGCGCTGGCAAGCCCTTGCGGCAATAGAGACGTATCCGCTCGAAGACGGTACGGCTGTCGTGGACAGCGGGACACCGTGGTATGTGAATATCGAAGATCTTACCGGCGGCGAAGTGTCCGCGATAGAATGACCCCAGGAGATACCCATGCCCAGTAGCGTCACACTCGACGGATCTCGGATCTACCGCCCTGGTGTCTATGGCATCATTGATGCCAGCTCGCTCGGGGGGTCCGGGATCTCCACAGGCAACCTCGCGGTGGTCGGCCCGTTCCCTACAATCGAGCAAAACACACCGTTGACGTTCACGTCGGCGCGAGCGGTTCGGGATTTCGATCCCGAAGACCTCACCCTCCAGCTGATCGCACGGTTGGCGTTTGCGCCGTCTACGGACTCGCGCGTGCCGGGTGGAGCGGGATCGCTCACCATCGTCAACAGCCAGACCACCGCGCAAGCGGGTCTTACGCTTCCCGATGACACCTCAGCGGGGTCGCTGGTGTTGGAGTCCAAGCTCTGGGGGACCAAGGGTAACCGCACGTACGGGAGGATCTCGGTCAACGCTGCCTCAGCGACGGCGGTGGACATCCTGATCACCCGTGGGACTACGTCCGAGAGCTTCGAGGCGCTGGAGTCCGGTCCTGTCGCGGACTTCTACCACGCCGGTACGCAGCTGTCCGAGGTGAAGTTCACGGTTAGCCCCACGCAGCTCCTCTGGAAGTGGCGCAAGGATCATGTGTTCACGGCTCCCGGTGGAGCACAGAGTACCGCGTACTCGGCGCTCACCGAGACGGTCATCCAGAACGGTGAGACGATCCTTATCGAGTCTTTCAACGGCACGGGCGGCGGAGTCTTCGCGTCCGGCAAGACGCTCACCGTGACCGTGGTGGGGCTGGACGCCGCCGGAGCTGCGCAGACGGTCGTGACTACGATCACCTACGCCGAGTTTAACGGCGGCACGACCTCCAAGACGCCCACCGAGACGTGGTCTAAGATCACGGAGATCACCTATGCACATGATGACGACGCGTTCGACGGCTCGGCACAGGTCACGGCGGCGGCGTACGATCTCGACCTTACGACGGATTTTGACTACATCGGACAGGTGACCGCGCTTATCGCGAACAACGCATCCAAGGGGTGGAAAGCCGACGCGCTGCACCCGCGGATCAACAAGATCCCCGCCAACCAGATCGACGCCGCGAGCGCGATCAACACGCAGAACGGGACGGGGGGCTCAACCAACAAGCACACCGCACGAGCGGACCTCTGGTACATCGTTGATGCGATGGCATCGTCGAGCCTGGTGACCGCCACGCGGCATGCCAACGCCACTACACGCCCTGGACCGGCGAGTCTGGTAAGCTTTTCGTCGGACGCCTATTTCGTCGGCGGCTCGGTGGGCGTGACAGGAGACGCGGACTACGACGACGCGCTCCAGGTGATCGAGAACAGCGACGTCCAGATCGTCATACCGATGAGCGAGAATCTTACGGTCCATAAGAAACTGATCACCCATTGTGTCACGTCCGCGCTCGCGGGCTACGAACGCAACGCGTACGTGGGGATCCCGAAGTCGCAGACTTTGGCGGCTGCGTTCGCGGACTACACCTCGAAGCTGAACTCTCGCCATGTGGCTGCGTTCGGTCAAGAGATCCAAGTCGAGAACGCCTCGGGTGAGCTCGAATATGTCGATCCCCTTTACGGCGCGATCATGCTCGCGGGGATGCAGGCGGGGACGTCGGTAGCTACGCCGTTGACCTGGAAGCGCCCATCGGTCTACGCGACTCGCGAGAGCTGGGACCGCAACCGCGACGCCAACGAGGCAATCAGCAAGGGGCTGATCAACCTGTCGAGCGATACCCTTGGGATCCGCGTTGAGCGGTCTGTCACCACGCACCTCGAAGAC
>Ga0098061_1000727_pt1 | contig 16096 bp, 3 predicted proteins | sample 22_taG_FD_92579 | JGI IMG/M metagenome (GOLD analysis project Ga0098061, IMG submission 92579) | Marine viral communities from the Subarctic Pacific Ocean - 22_ETSP_OMZ_AT15343 metaG | ecosystem: Environmental > Aquatic > Marine > Oceanic | place: Subarctic Pacific Ocean | collected 2015-01-20
GAAGGCGCAGTTGATCCTGATTACTGGGCGGTCCTAGATCCGGATACTAGTATTAAATTTGATACTACGGCTTCATGTTATGCTCTTTGTTTGTCGGGATCGACAGTTGTCACGGGTGACGATCCCGACTGCATCGGTGATTGTCACTCCCGTGGCGCCACATTAATGACACTCTTCCCTGCACCTCTAAATATTTCTTATGATTTCCTGGCCGGCATGAACCCTCCCTATGACCAGGCCGGCCTCAATTTAAGTCAACCCGAAGCATACCCACGGGAAGCTTTGAGATTGCAATATAGTCATGATCAGGTGGATTGGAGAGATGCCTCTATTCATCTGGGGTATGCCGGTGGTGCCGGCACCGGTATTTGGCATTCTCACACAACATATGTGAATACCTCTGGTCGTGTTTACCTGAGATGGTTCCAGTTAGATGCTAATGCTGTAGCTGGCGCGCATGACCAATGGGCTATAAAAAATATCAATATATCTGTTGGTAATATTACTAATCTCCATACGGATACATACGGATCCGACATGGATGTCCCGATGCAGGGCCCGTTTACGGAGGAACTGGTTGGCGGGTTGCAGTCGCGACATGTCGCGGCCCTTGAAGCGGTGGTATATCTTTCGGAAACGTTCACATCGCAATCCCAATACAACGCTAATAACGGGCTGAATCCTGCTATATGGGAGTTTAATCCATATATTTCTGACTACGGCACCATGTTGAGAACCGGCGACGGGACCGGAATAGATCCTCGTATGAATAATTGGATCTGTCGCCTCGGCGGCTCCGGGAGTGTGAGTCCTGCACGCTGGCTACGAACTGTTCAAAGTTATGCCCTCCCCGTAGAAATAGCATTTGGCTACGCGCAAGGAGAGTTTCAAGATGATGGCGACCACGATCCTCCTCCTTGTTATGGACTGGACAAACCCGAAGAAAGCCCTGCTGACGAAGATTTGGAATTCCAATACTCCTACGATGGCGTGAATTGGTTAACCCATAGTGTGTTTTTGGCCAATGATAATAATAAGGGAGACGATATTGGCTGGAGAATTCAGAGGGCCTTCTTCACACAGTCTGTCGGTCGTGACTCGATTGAATTTAAATGGTATCAAAAAAAGAGCAATAGCACTACCGGACAGGCCGACACTTGGGGTTTAGATTTTGTTCGTATTACCAACGGCCATGAGCGCCCCGAGGGGTGGAAATTTGCAAATAATAAATTTACTTACCCCGACGTTTCTTTTTATGAAACAGTTCCAGAATCAGGATACATATCGGGGTCACTGTTTAGCCCCCATGCGACCTATTACCGCGAGCCCCTCGCCAAGAGACCGGTAAATATTCAGAACAAGAAGGTAGCTTCATTAGGAAATTATTCTCAAGATTATGAAATCTTTCAAACGTGTGGAAGAACTAGCAACAATCTGGCCATCGTTAGCGCAACGGGATCGGAGGCAGCCAAATACAATCTTGGGCCCGTTAAAAATCCTTTTTTGTGGTCTAACCCAAATTGGCCCGTTGTCGTGAGCAACCCGGCCTGGGATCTCAACGCTGGCCTCTTGGGTGGCGAATTTCATGAAACTTTTGAACCTGTCTACGACACCCCAAATGCGCGCAACATTAATTCTATTATATGGGATTTTAACCCGGCCACCTCCCCAAGTGATAATTTAGAATTGGAGGTTGGTGTAGGCACTACGCCGGCCAATGACCCTCCTGCCGGGAATTGGATCCTTAAATTTAGAGGGAATGCGAGCACCCCCGACGCCCGTACTCTCACTACCTCTGGTTCTTTCCGGTGCCCCTTTACTCTTTCTTTCAAATATGCTCGCGGTGACTGGGAGAATGCCCTTGACCCCGGTTATGATCTCGAAGCCCCCGAGGTCAACGAAAATTTCGGGTTTTTCCATAGTGTTGATGATGGCGCCACATGGATCCAAACGGATGAATTTTCAAGAGGTACCTCGGGTTTTCCATCTTACAATAATAATATTGCTGGCGGCGAGACTGTTGGTTGGTATCATTATGAGCGCTATTTCCCCGCTGAGTCGGGATCTGTAAAACTAAGATGGCAACAAGTGCAATGGTCAGTGGCCAATAATGATAACTGGGCTTTAGACGATGTTAGAATAACCGTCCCCAATGAGGCCAAAATACAACGTGGCGCACATAAAAACATATTTGTCAACCGCTTTTCCGCCCCGGGAGGATGGGAAACACAAGGTGATTCGGATGGTGGACCGGGGCTTGATATTTACGCCGCCGAATTCTCGGTTTATAATTCGATGAATTGGAGAAACCGAGAAGTGCGCCGAAGTTTGAATCTTCGATTGGCTTCGCATGTTAATCAATTTGGATTTTTCTCTGCTGGAGCATATTCTTCAGGCTCTATTTCTTCCGCTGATAAGTTCGGCACATCAATAGCGAGATTTCCTTTAGGATCCGTCATCCAAGGTTCAAATATTAATCCTCTTAATTATTCGGGCACTGGGTCGATATCCCGAGTCAACCGAAATACAACTGTGCAAGGCCTCCAGTCATGGATAGACAATAACGCCGAAGGATTTGCGGACGCGTCCAATTGGTGCTCCGCCGAATTGGGCATCAGTTCACGTTTTTGTCAATATGACAATTATTATGTCCAACGCAATATTCCAAGTACTGATTTTGGTTACGCGTGGATTAGAAAAGTTTTTGGCCGCACCGCGACGTTATCGACATATCCGGACCTTGTAAATAATGTCTCCTCAAGTGACGTAGGGAGTTCTATAGCAAGTCCGCGATATTATGGAGACGAGCGCCTTGAATGCGGCAACTATTATACTCCCCCGACCTGGATGACCTATACTTATAACGCAGCTGTCAGCACCGCTACAATTGTGGTGGTGGACGTTAATTATGATTCATCGACTTCTGTCAGTGGTGCCCAAGATATAGCGGCGTTTCAGTTACGACCCAGGTGGAGCGTCCCCGAAAGTGCTGTCACTGATCCCTCGATCCATGATGATGTACCCCTCAACTTCATGGCGGGCGGTGAGGCCGCCTCCGCAGGTTGGACCGTGGGTTTCGTCGAAAATCGCTGTTACGGAGTGAGCATGGTCGGCACTCCCATAACCGCAATATCCGGGGTGCTCATCCAGCTTACTTTTCCCGGATTTGAGTCGGCTTTTGTATCCAGTCTCGTCGATGGAGAAGATATCTTCTCCATCGCTGGTTGCTCTGGAGGCGTTTATGAAAGAGTAATAGGATCAAACGCGGAAAACCCCCCGTGCATGGCGTCTGGTGAGTGCCATGGCCTGGGCGACATCAACGGAGATGGTAATGTTAATGTTTCAGATGCTATTTTAGTGGTCAATGACATGCTCATCGCGCCAGACGCGGCCACTGCATCTTATTATCCTTTCGGCGCGGTGCCTTTTAAGGCTAATTTCCATTCATATATAACGGGCACTGAGGGCCCTGGATACGCTTTTGCTGGAGCTGAATGTCTTTATGGCATCGTCGATGTCATCTGGGGGGGCGATTATACGGGATCCTTCGCATGGCCCCCTCTTTATGACACGATCGAACATATCAGCCGGCCTTTTTGCGGTGGGCCCTCATCCCAATTTATCCCGGTAGATTTTGTTGGGTTGAATTCGAATATATATGACCCTGTTGACATCTCCACAGACAATTGTTTGTTGGGATATGAGCCATTTTTCGATATATCACCTTCGGACTACGCCTATAAGGGAGGCCTTATTTACGAACTTGAAGCTTTGTCTGGTAGCGCTAAAATTTTAAATGGAATTATTAATCATAGACAAGGCGCTTATGGTTGGCCCAGTTGGAAACAGATTCGAGTTGGGGAGCACCCCATTGTAAGACAATGGAAGGGGAATTCTCTTATTGATGACGATGGTTTTGGAATTCATCAAAATCGCTTTTGTTGGACAGTATACGAGGAAAAACCATGGGGATTTAGCCCAAAAACAATTTGCAAAGAAGGATATACTAATCCTTTTGGAAGGGCTCTTGTAAAAACCTATCCTAGTCGATGGACGGGTTTGGTGGATGTACACCAATCCTTTAATCCAAAACCTTTGGCGGCGCAAGATAAAGAATATTCAACAGAGGTGGTTAGCTTGCAATTTGAATATTTGAACAATATAAATGATTTTAATTTTGAAAATAAAGATTTTTATGATGTAGTACCGAAGTGTGCTCCTCATACAACTGCGTATCCTTTATTGAGTAGCCTCTATTTAAATGGGGCGATGGATTCTCCCAACAATCCTGTTTCGGGTTTTGTGGAGTTAGTTTATAAAAAGCTGCTCTTTCCTGCTCCATTTAATACCTATTCAATTAAAGTGAGAACGCGTCTAGGTTTTAAAAATACTTTTTGGAAAAGCAGCCGCCTAAAACGTACTGTCGAGGGATTTAATAAATTTATAGATGATGGAGATGATTAATGCCTAATTCACAAGGATACAATGTAACACAAAGCGCTTGGGCGATGGATGCCGATGAAGATTTCGCGACTGCGGATATTTATTCGTCGGAAAATTTAACATCCTTTACCGCCGGAGAACTTCAAAATGATTACTCTCAATGCTACGGGTCGACCATTATATCAAATCCGTCAGCTTCGTTTTTCAGCAAAGTCGCGTGGACTGGAACACTTGGATTAACGGCGTTCGAAGACAACCCGGCAACACAGATCGTCACATCCAGCGCCATCGGCCTGAGTCCCTTTTATATGCCTCCTTGGACTGGCTCCGGAGAAAATATGCCCCAATATTTATTATGGGGAGCGTATATAAGTTCTTCGTGGCTCGAACCACCGGAGGACATTACTACCACCAAAGTTGGTGTCGATTTTCCCAATGTAGTATTTGATAATTCGCTGCTTAAACCTATATTCAGCATGCCCGAAGAGGATCCTCTCGGGTTCATGGTATCGGCTTGGGTATACCCCCAGAGACTAACCAGCAGCCAACTCTTCGAAGACTCTTTCGGCCTTGCGGACTGGTGCTTTGGTGGCACACCTTATTCCGTTCTTTTCGAAGCTCAGAGTCCCTATGCTCCCCCTTTCGAGCCCAATGAAGGACGCCTAAATTATCGCAATTGCCGTTATACAATTCTTTCTTTTGCCAATCAAAATCCTACCTTTGCCGGCTGCGGGCCCGACGACGAACTCGGCTGTGGAGAGGCCGACTACTTCAAGCTACCCGGCACTGGTTCCATTAATCTTTTTTTAGAAACCAGAAGATCTGGCACGACTCACAATTTAGACGGTGATTATCTCAGGTTAACTGCTGAAATATTGGTGACTTGTGAAGATAACGAGGCAGGTGAAACCACAATTCTCATGGATTCGGCATCTACCGCCTATAGAATCCCTTTTGATGAGTGGTCACATATACTCTTTTCATATGAAGCATTGCCACCGGGCCTGCTCGGCATGGGCAGCCCAACAACGCCATCGTGGCCAGAGAGGTTTGCTTTTTATGTAAACGGAACCCTCGCGACCTGTTCTTTCTTTGGGCCCGACGACCTTCTTGACTATGCTCCAGGGAGAGGGGTGAATTATTTTGACTTCGACGCAGAATCTCCTTCATGGAACTGCCCGGGCTCCGGAGCTATCGGTGTGGATGCAAGTTATAGTCGCTATTTTGATCCAGCCGGCCCGATGGGCGACCAATGGCTCGCCATGTCCACCGCCAACCAAAGCGTCTTCCATGGCCGAATGGATGAAGTGGCTCTTTTCCCTTATAGTCTCCAAAACGCATTTGGATATGAACCCGGCACGATTAGCTTCAATGGTTTTGTTGGTTACATGTATAATAATGGATGTCCCACAGATATCGCACAAAAACTTTTAACGGTTTCCAATAATATTTTTGGAGGGACTTACCCTGGTTGTATAAGCCCTGCTCTATATTGGCGCAATGGGTCTCTAATCAATCTCGGCAATGTCCACGATAAAACGGGGCTGGGCGCCGATGACAGCGGCGTTGGTATGTCCGCCCGGTATGGAACCATAACTAATAGAATGTCACTAGATGAGGATGATTGGCCCAGCATGACGGGAGCCTTACCAGCGGATACATATGTGATATCGGGGAATTTATTCGCCTATCCTGGAAAAAGAGATATTTCTTATGATAGTTATGGGCAGAATAGGGGTTGGATTCAATTTACGGCGTCTACCGCCTGTAATGCGTCCTTAGTAACTCCAAATAAAGATACTATTATCGCTGCTCCAATCTATAATCGCAAACATCAAATGGCCACCGTTTTTTCTCCTATGCATTTTGGGTGGGATTATCCGTTTGGCGGGATCGGACCAGGAACCGCAATGCCATATGCTAGTCAATCCGTAACCATGATAATCCCAGAAATTACCCCCGCTGCCACTCAAATGTCGGCTAGTTGGATGCTCTGGCCCTATTCTCAACAAGAGTTATTATACCTGCTAAAATATCCATTGGGAAATATTGAGATTTGTGGGGGGAATGCTCTATGGGAAACTGGCCGCCTCGCGGGTTATATAAAAAGTGGGTCTTTCCTTGGAGATCCCCGCGATCCGATGTACAATACTTATGGAGACTATGCCAAAACCCTAAAAATTAAAAATCAAACTTATTCATTAATCCCCGAATTTAGAATAAGCGAATTCATTAAATTTTATGAACTTCAAAATGAAGGAAATTATTTAGCTCCCAATCAATCTGAATTTTCTATCTGGGGAGTTCCTACTGGGACAAACGCCCCCAATCCAGCCAATAGTTCAGAAGAAAATTTTTATAAAGTTTTTTCCAATTCTGATTTTTTGAAACACTTTTCAATTATAAAGGCAGATCACAAAGATGGTCTCGATGTAAATCCGTCTACTATATCGTTAACTTGTAAGGCTCTGATGAAATTTATAGCTTACGATGGATTCTATCCCTCGGAACGATGTTTACAGATGGCCAATCAATTCTCGAAGTCCTACGGAGACTCCATCTCCTACCAAGGGGGAGATGATTATTTAAAATCAGCGCGCATGCGCCCCTTCTTAGCTCCTTTTTATAGGCCCGGAATTATATTTAATTCGATGAAGTCTGGGCTAGCGGTAGATTATCCTGTTTATCAAGGACAATATCATGTAATAAATTATACCACAAATTTATATGGTCTTGTCGGGAATATGCTCGAAGCTGCGACCAACTTCGCGAGTCCGATACCGAATACAGAATATTATGCACTCGGACCCCGCGACGGCAAAGTTTTCACCGATGGGTCCACATGGGACTACAGAGTTCCCTTCGAAGCGATAGTAGAACCAGAAAAATACATTACAGGAATGCCTCTGATCGACATGGAGCCCCATCCGAGTTCTTCCTTGGATGTAATAGCTCAATGGGATGGCACTGGAAATAATTTACATCAGCTGATGGTTAGTAATTTCCTGGCCGAAGTTCCGGAATTCTTTCTACCTGGTGGCCGTTTTAGTAATATTCAAAGTGCTCCCGAAGCGGATTTTCAAACAGTACAATCAGGTTCAGTATACGCGATGCGAATTAAATTACGACGCTCTACCAAAGGAAAGCGAATTTGGCGCTCGATGTCAAATGACAATCCTCTGATGAATTATTCTATTCCTCAAGATCCCCGCATTATAGCTGGTCAAGTGAACGACTACAAAGAAACTTTTACAATGTATAGTAGAGAATCTGCCTTCGGTCCCCCCCTTGCTTCGGATTATTGGTTTGGATTTCTACTCGCGCCTGATTCTGGCGAAGTGGAATTAGATGTGTACTTCTCGCCAATGACGGCTTATTTAAATACGAATTTGTTTTTATCTGATAGTACGACGGGCCTAAACCCCGCTTTTACACCGGGTTATTATTCCGGTGAAGCATGGGCCGATATTATTTACAGGCCAAAAGAATCCATGAGACCAACCGTAGATGATATCGCTGCTAATTCTACTGTACAACTCTGGCGCATTGATCCTTGGGCAGCTGTTGGTCCGCAGGTTGATGGATCCCAGGGGTTAACCGCCCCACTTTATCTCTTAGATAATAGGCGCCAAGGGATTTGGAATGGCCAAAATTGGGCAAGCTTCCCTCGGGCGCCGCTGGATGCCTATAATGCTAATAATTATTCTATGCAGCTTGATGCTTCTTTTAACTTGGTTGGTAAAGCTCAAGATAGATGGATTATTGAATCTAAATTTGAAACTCCTATGTATAATTTTAATGGAGAAAACACCGCGCGCCCACTGACCAACGCAGATGACACCTTAACAATCCCCGTCCATGGCTCCGAATCGGTTCCTCGCGGGATGTGGCATCAATTTGGGGTCACCGAAACGGAAAAGGGAGTTTATCTGGAGGTGGGAGATATTCCACAATTGTGGTTAGCATCATTGCAATATAGAACTGATGATCCCGCCATCGACAACGACTTCTCATATTATAATCCTTTGGATTATGTAGTTGATTTTAGCGCTCAAATTCCCGCGTCGTCTGCCACCGATATCAAATCCCTCTCGGACGTGATGGGTTTTCCGGGAAGCTCTCTAAGATTGGGACAAACAGCCGAAAGTAAAACAATTTCAGAAGCAATTGTGGCAATCCCTTTCATTGAGGAAGACAAGCAGCGGAAGTTTTTCGCAATCCCTCAGTACATTATCGGCCAAGCGCTGGGTAAATATGGCCCTCAATTCGGCGCATCCAAGGCGGGCGAAGTTACTCGTTCTGCTATTGAGGGCGTTTTGCCTTTAATAGACGAATTTTTAGATGACCAGAGCGCGCGACAGGCTGCCATTGCAGCTATTATTGGTCACGCGGGGGGAGAAACAGCCACCCAAGTTATTCTGGGCGATACCGAATCTTTCTACCCTTCCAAAACAATTGTAGATATGGTTAACAAAATGAAAAAATATATTTTTCCACCTCGTTTAGATTTTGTAGCCAATTTCGAAGCCGTTTCGCCTTTCGCGATGTATATTTTTGAATTTGAACACCAATTAGATCAAACCGACTTATCGTATATATGGCAAAATATAGCTCCCAAAATTGGATCCGAAGTTGTCGAAAAAACTTCTTCTATACGCCATGTTTTATTAGCCGACCAATTAATGGGTAATTTTGGTAGAGGGACTTCGGATAACATCCCAGATGGCCTTCAATGGATGGTTTTTAAGGTAAAAAGACGGGCTAACAATAATTACTTTAGTAAGGTAAGCAAAGAGGGAGACGCCAAAGGAGCCCAAAAAGATTATAGTTATAATTGGCCTTATGATTTCTTTTCTTTAATTGAATTCGCCAGTATAGATGTGGAAGTTGGGGTGGGTAAAAATCCACAAGCCCTAAAAGCGGCCAACAAAGCAGATGCGATAGCCGATTTCAAAACTAATATCGCGGATATTTCAGTTGTCTCCGAGCGACCGATGCCAACACCTCACGATCAACAAAGGAGAACTGCTCGAAGCCAATCTTCGACACAACGCGAGAAACTCGAAGACGAGAAAGCCCAAGAGAAGCGTCAAGAGAGAAAAGAGCGTGGTAAGACAAGAGGGAAAGGTAAAAAATGACATTTTTTAATAAAAAAGAAGAGGTTATCCAAATAGAATTAACTCAATATGGAAAATATTTGCTCTCTTTGGGCCGCTGGAAACCTGTTTATTATGGGTTTTTTGATGATAATATCTTATATGATGGCGCATGCGCGGGTATTAGTGAGACTCAAAATGACATAGAGCCCCGAATACAAGAAAATACACCCCAATTAAAGCCCCAACACACCTTTTTCGGACGTGAAACAGCCTTTTTGGAGACTTATTATAAGCAAGGTAACATCAAAACTAATGAATTCGAACGAATTAAGATGGAATCGCCCGTTCAACGAGAATATTCACTGCAAGACCCTCTCGGAACTGCCGACAACGCTTCTCAAAACTCCCCCGCGTGGAATATTACTTTTTTAGAGGGAGAAGTAAAGACGGCTACACACTTTTTAACTAGTTCTTATCAAACATTGCGAATTCCTCAAATAGCATGCGATATATCCTATAAAACGTCAATTAAAAATATATATTCTACAAGTTTATTGAGTATGGAGGATAAATATCCTGAAGTTGTGTCGGTAGATATTGATTCTAGTGTTTTTTCCGATGGAACTTATGTGTCGGTGGAAACAGACCCCTTTATATTGTTAGTGCAGGAAAAAAATGGTGTATTTGAAAAAGAAAACTTTGATATTGAAGTTTATAAATCGGGTACCAGCGGATATGAACCACTTCTTTTTAAAAAAAGAGATTCTCAAATTGTTGACAATTTATTAGTTGCCAAGACTACAATCCCGAAACCATTAGACGAAACTTATGTGGAATATTATTTTGATGTGTTGGTGGATTCAGAAATTAGCAAAGCCGAGTTGTGTAAAAGCATCACACAACTTAAAGCACAGCACCAATATGTAGATTTAGAGATCGAGTGCCCGGAAGAGGGTGACATTCTGGTTCTCAACCCCTATATCAACGCAGCACCGGATTCTATTTTGTGCGAGGGACAATCCGAAGAGGATGTTCCAGGTCCCTATATGGGACCCACCGATGATGATCTTTCATAAGAAATGAGATATATAAAAAATATTATTAAAACTAATTATGGTAAGGAAAGTTAATTATGTCCACAGCTACAGCCGCTGAAGCCAATTTATTACCCACTGTTTATTTTAAAAAAGTTACGTTGGAGAGCACAGGGTTTCGGGGAGTTCAAACTAAACACCTTCAACCCACAGTCGCCCCCGGTAAGTGCCCTCATCCTTTGTATTTTTCGCAGGCTGCCTCTGGGCTATCGGCTGATGAGATGCAGCACCAGATCTTGGCCGGTTCTAAAAGATATGATGTCACTGATGTTACGGAACGAGTATACGAAGAGCTTAAGTGGGCAGAATATTCGAGTTGTCCCACATCGGTTCAATCCACAACCGGCGCCGAGGAGTCGAAACTTCGTGTTTCTTTGGAATTGGAAGTAAAATTTGAGTTTAATAACACCGAACTGGCTACTGCATTCTTGAAGGAAGGCTTTTTATCGGCTATAAGAATCGAAATTTATCGGGGCACCGCCCGTGACGACGGAGAACACACATCTGGCCCACTGGGCTTCAACTCTTCTGCCGCAGCGCCACGATTGGGAGATTATATCGGCAATTCAATTAATATTAATAATTTTTCTCCGGTTCAAACTTCCCGAGGAACTGTGGAAATCACAATACCCATTGGAACCCGCACGGGAGCCGCATCTGCGATGACTGGGCCCGCTCTAATTGATGAAATTGATGGCGAGCTTCCAATTAATCTTGAATATAGGGCCAAATGTGTCTTGGACACCAATTATTTAGATGAAATAGCTGGCATCGATATGGAGAATATTACCATTGAAGGTCTCACAACTGTAGAAAAGGTGCTTGAAAATTCAAAAGTCAAACGAACTCGCGACATTTATATTATTGACCCGAGCGGGTATGCTGATATTTTTCGCGACATCGGCCAATATGCGAAGATCCCGTTCAACGCGCCCAGGCCGGAAGACCGAGATCAGGTGTGGGCCGGTGCTGTTCAGTACATGCCGATAAAAGTCACGCCCATTGGCGGCGAGGAATTGGAAGCATCTTACTGGGTCACTAATTTACCGTCTACCGAAAGTAATTCTCCTTACTATATGCTACTCTTAAAACCAAGAACTATTCCCAATACCAAAATTGTAGATTATCGTTTAACAGATCAAATTTTAAGTGTTGAAACGACTTTCACTCCAGCTACAAGCATTATAGATGATTTATTGAATACGACTTCGTGTAAGGGCGTTGCTGTTCCCGGAACCAAGCTAAATACGTGGTTTAATAATGATTCTCCTTATACTGCGGATCTTCCTGTACACAATATGGGGCTTAGTTGTCTGAAAAGTCGTAGAGTAAAGATGAATAATCCCGAGATGTATCTCTCGGATGCTTTTATTTCACGGGATCCCCGAGGAAACTGCCGACTTTTATTTAATGTAGACTTTGAAAAGATTATTCGCGATAAGAGTGCTTTTGGGAATCTTTACACGCCGGATAATAAATCTCGAATTCAAACTTTTTCGTCTATTCTTAATTTGCGAATAGTTCGCCGCCGCGTTGACATAGAACCGTCTTATAATCGTTTGGGGATGCCCTTTGAGGGTCGAGAGGTTAATGATTTTAAGCTGACGGCTCCCGCTAAAGAATTTATTGTCGAATCGCGAGATGTCGGTGGCATCTTGGAAACAGTTCAAGCAGAAGGGAAGGGAGAAATTAAAGAAACGAGTTCTTTGATCCTTGAGGATTTGGTCCCTATAAATCTTGGAATTAGAACTTTTAATATTTCAGATTTAAGTTTCGCGTATGTTGCTAATGACGGCACGGTGCCAACAGATTATTATACTTATGGCCATAAGATCAAGGACGGAGAGGGGGTGACAATCAAGACTCCCGTTCTTAATCAGCCGACATCCCCAGCAGGTATTTATTATCAATATGGGATAGAGTTGGAAATTGAAGACGGTAGTGTTCGTTTTTTAAATGAAATATTAAATAACAGTGACCCCACACGCCCAGGCCTCAAACAAATAGAAGCGCAATTAGTAAATTATTATGGAATTTTAGAACAATATATAAATTCGAAGCGCCACTATAACGAATCAAACTTCCCCCTTGTTGTGGATTATATTTCTGCCACGGGCCTCGACCGAACCGATTATGGAACCGTGGCCGATGCAGCCTACTTCCAAATTATGCGGGTCGCAGCGATGGCTGCAGCGAAACCGCCAGGTGGCGCCGAAGACGCCGACGGTGCGATATATAAAGCCATCTATGGTGTGGAACTCGGCACGACGGGTGGAACATTGAATCTTGCTAATACTCCCGCGTTGCCATGGAATAGTATTCCAATCGCCCTGGCCAATCTTGTGGCCTCTATCTTGAGTCCGTCGGGAGGGGAAGATGCAACTGCTCTTACATCAGCTGATTTAAGAGATAAATTTGAGGCTCTTTTGATCCCCTCTAGTACAAACCCAACCCTAAAAACAATTGGCTCTGTATTATCGTTAGTAAGAAATTTAATAGAGAATGTTACAAAGGGATTGGGCGTTTATCTAGATTCCTCGGATTCTTTTTTATCATTCGAGTCCAGTGGAGTAAGTTCTTCACCCAAACGTGCTGTTATAACATTGAATAAATATTTTTATAATATTTTCGATGCTAGCGTTCCTCATGATACTCATTTAGATATATTAGGAGAGGAATATGTTGAATTTGGCTCTATACCTCGCGTCACGCTCGCAAAATTCGCACAGCGCGCCGATGCAGAAATGGAATTGTATTTTGTCTCTTCTAATCCGGAGAATAAAATCTCTCTCGAAACCCCCTATGAAGACGCGATGTTCGACGGCTTAACAGACCTCCAAGGGAGTAAGCACACCTTTTTTTCGCCCGCCAACATAAAGATGGGATTTGACACCCCGAGATTAAAAACGGGCCTCCGGCTGTGGGATTTATCACAACCTCAAACATCTCATGATACCAAAGGAATGGACAAATATTCTGCGGCCTCTGCAGTCGCCGCTGCCCTCAACACTAAGGACTTCCCCAATCATGGCGGATCATCAGTAGATAAGGCCATGGCCGCCGGAAAACATCTTATGGGTAAATTAGGAGTTAAAGTTATTTCTACTCCAATCCCTAAAATATTAATTTCTAATGAATTAGATATAGAAGAGGGCGCATATATACCGGTCGCTGAAATTCTGAGCCCCGATGACCGACAAGTCAGGGAGAATTTGGTTGGCCTCGCAAGCGACACTGAGAGTGATTCCTCATTTCATTGTGATTTAGAAGCACAGCTACTTTCGGGAGAGAAGGAATTTAGTACAGCCCTCCCCATTGTAGAAGCATTTGTTAATAATTTGGGTAGAAATGGGGCTTTTGTGACCCGGGGTAAAGATGGTAAAATTCAAAATCCTCATAATATTGTTGCGAGCCCTCTCAATAAACAATCTTTTGATGTAATGTCTAGTACTAATATATTAGAAAAAATGCGCCGCTCTGCGGTTAATCCAAAGGACGCGTCCAAAGAGTTGCCAGGATCTTGGAAAGCACAATACGTCGATGCGTCACCGGCCGTCATTGAAAAATATGGAGGAGTGTCCGGGCTAGAAGAGGACCTCTGGGCGGACCCAACCACACAGGCTTCTATGACATGGAATTATGGCGTATTAGGCAAGGTGGAAGTGCTAATGGGATACGAAAAAGATGGATTGGGCAATCTTTTACTGAAAAAGCCCATTTTTAAAGAATTGGGCCCAGAATGGTTAAAAGTTGAAAGTTTATTAAATCAGGATACCGACAATAATTTTATGTTATGTCGAATATCTGTAGCCGAAAATAGTGAAATAGGCATGATGGCTCAAACCGGGCTCGATTTGCCTATTTTAAATGAGTATTTTATGCTAACTCATGATGGTTCAGCAATTTTAAGGAACATAAGTACACCACCCGACCCAGTGACATCGAGCCCGAGGGCCCAATCTGTCGAGATACCTGGGGCCAGCGGAGGCCCCGACACGTCCGTTCCGGCGATCGCTGTTCCATATATACCAAGCGACGGCGGATATCCGCATTCAACACCGGTGGCTCCATATTATGGCCCATCGTCCGGAGTCCAAGAAGCGTCGACGGGGTATACCGACTATACTCAAGATTATAAACCGCCCGGGAGCAGCTAAATCTAATGGCAAATAAACGTTACAAAATTTATATTTCTAATGATAAACGAGGGGGTTTTTGGAATCGTCCAAATGATCCGTTTCGTAACGAGGTGGATGCTTATTGGACTCCGGATCCCCTCACCCTCCCTCCCGCCATGAAATACACCAGAACCCACGAAGATACCTCAAATTTGGAAACAATTTTTGGTTTTGGCGCCTTTGAGTTGAAAAATTATATTAATTCAGGACTTATACCGGTATCTTCATCTCAATTTTACAAAATAGAAGAAACGTTCGATCTCGAATCAGAAGTAGGGTATGAAATAGATGAATATGGCATCTCTGCTTTGACCTCCAGGTGGAGCGAATCGTCCTTTCGAGACTTTTTAATAAAGCTTTTTGATGTGCCCGATTGGGATACTTCTGGCCGAGCTGCAATGGGCACCGAGGGAGGTCAAACACGAACCTTTCATGATGAAACTTTACTTACTTCGGTGCCACTAGATAATCCCTCCAGTGAATTAACTGATTTAGGAAGCGTTGAGCTATTAAAAACAGATTTTGTTTATAATTTTTTACAACCTAATTATGAAAATTTTATATTTAACACGTTGACCTACGATTATGACTCTTCAGAAAAAAGCATTCCTAATTTATATGGATATTCTTTGGCACGATCTATGAATATATATGAATCAGATCCCCTCCCCTATGTTTCAAAAAACGCAATGGAAGCCATGGCCACCGATACTGTGGGAGAACAAACCGAAATTGATATTATTAATGATGGGAATCAGATAGAGGATGCGTATACAAATGTTATCTTTACGGTGGATAATCCGGAAGTTCTAAGTGCAGCCCCTTCACTCCTCACTCCTTTTCCTATGTATGTTAAAATGCAGTGGCCCTCCCATAAAAGTTCGAAATTTATAGGAGCACTTAGAGCATCTCAACTTGCCGATGATTTAATAGGTTTTCTTATCAACCCCCCCGTCGTCCTCATCTCCAGCACCACACCCGTTAGACAAGCGGTCGTGAGTGGGGGCATTTACTACGACCATTACCATGGCTATGAAGTGAACCCAAACGGCGACGGCCAGACAACGGTCAGCGTTCATATACCGGAGTCGGGCGAGCACACACACGACATAAAAAACTGGATGGTGCAAGATGTTACTGGTACAATCTCCGGCCATGAGTCTGCACATACTCATTTCTTGCCCCTGGCATATCAGCAAGAGGGATTTGAAGTAATGGAATCTTATACCGATTCTTCCGACAACGTAGTCGACCCCGACGAACCTAAAATTCGTTGGTTTGA
>Ga0098061_1000730_pt1 | contig 16018 bp, 18 predicted proteins | sample 22_taG_FD_92579 | JGI IMG/M metagenome (GOLD analysis project Ga0098061, IMG submission 92579) | Marine viral communities from the Subarctic Pacific Ocean - 22_ETSP_OMZ_AT15343 metaG | ecosystem: Environmental > Aquatic > Marine > Oceanic | place: Subarctic Pacific Ocean | collected 2015-01-20
TCTCGCAGCTTCAAACTGTTTCTGACTTAATTTACCGCGACCCTCTTTAATAAAAGCGTCATACTTCTCAGGCTTGTTGTATACGTCCATAGACTTGGCAGTTACAATCCGAGCAAAGTTATTCGCTTGCTCAACCTTACGTAACTCAGCTTGATATTGTACTGCTTGTCCAGCAACCTTTATCCTACTTGAAGCATAGTCCTGCTCAAGCATCCCACGCTGATAATCACTTAAGTCATCCTTCTCAAGTGTACGTTTAACTACAGCATCGTACGCCTTCATAGTGTTCTCAGGTATATCAGCTAGGTTTGACCCTTGACGAGCAGCTTCTATCTCCTGCTCAATAAGAAAGCTAGACTCAGCTAAGATAGCCTCTTTCTCGATAAGCTGGTCTTCCTTAATATCATCCTGTGCCTTTTGGAACTGTTGAGCAGAAATATTAAAGTTTCCACCAGCAACCATCTCAAGACGTTTAGCGTCGTCAGCCATACTGATTAGCATGTCCGCTTCACTTTGTGCAGCAAATGCGTTCACACTAGGTGCAGCTCTAAAGTTAGGAGCTTGCGCTTGTAAACGAGGAACACCAGAAGTCTGACGCTTACTAAATGCTTGAGGTGTTAGTTTAGGTGTATCAACCATTAAGTGCTCCTTTTCGGTTTGCGTCCGGGTGTAGGAATACCGTTTGTGTCCTTCAATGTAGACTTAAAGTCAGTAACCATATCACCCATTGCCCCTAGTTGTTTCAGTGAAGTCTGACGTGATTCTGAAAGACCAGCCTCAGCACTACTAATCATACTTTGTGCCTTACCTAATCCAGCAGCTTGTATACCTGTTTTCTGTATAGATAAACTTGTTAACGTATCGTTAATCGCATTACCTGCTAAACGGCCTTCTCTGTTAATCTCACCAGCTGTAGTCTCTTGTATAGACACAGGTGTACCAGTTGTTAAGTCAACACCACCACCAGCAAACCTAGCTCTTTGTGAGGCTAATGTTCTACGTAGCCTACGTTGGCGCTCTGCGTCCTCTACAGCAGCTTGTGTTCTTACTCTCTGTGCATCCACATCAGCTTGCTGCATCTCCACGCGTGTGGCCTCCATTTGGGCGCGTGAGGCTGCTACTTGTGCGTCATATGCAGCATCAGCTTGAGACATACCTTCGAACATTGAAAACGCTGTACCAGCCAAGCTAAGGCCTGATGCTATTGTACCGAAGCTTACTCCTGCAATCCCTGCGGTTGCGATCATACCTGCACCAGCCGCAGCACTTGCTCCACTTGCCAATATACTTCCTAATATTATAGCCTCTGCCATTAACTTACCCTTACTGCAAAGTGCGTTGCCAACACGTTTAATTCTAGTGGCACTTCCTGTGTTATCTCAGGTTGCGCCTCTCTTCCTGCTCCACCAATATACACCTTTTGCCACTTACTATAAAGCGTAGCGTTTCCTTCAGTATATTCAGAAGCAAATTCTTCTAATGCTGGTTTACTTACTTGATCGCCATTTTTAACAATGAACTCCCTAGATTGATAAACACGAACATTAGCAAACACAGGATTCTTAAACTCACCTGCCCAGCTTTGACCTTGTATTTGTATCTCTAAAGGTAGATGTTTAACCCTAGCAAAGAAAGCTAGTCCAGCCTCTAACTTAGATACACTCTCTGAGCTTGTTAAGCTACCTGCACTAGGTGTTTCTTTTTCTAATATTTGGTCGTTACCAATAACCCAAACTTCTTGTCCGTTTAAATAGTCAAGCCCTGACCAGTTGTTAGTATCTGTGTCAGTCTGTGTTAAAGATGAATCAAGACGGTTATCAGCATTAAGAACTTCCAACTGCCTAACAGTTTGACCAGCTATAGTTCGCTGAACAATAAAGAATGTTTTGTTTCCTGATACAGCAACGTCCTCGAACAAGCCTTGTGTTTCGAACAATGTCCAAGCAAGCAAGCTCTGCTCACGTAAAGAGTTAAGAACAGCACAAGTACCATCACCGTTAACCATATAAAGATAATTAGAGGGATGAGACTCAGTTGAGCTTCGTATGTCCATTGCTACAGGATTAGCTATTAAATGCTGACTAAACACTGAAACATTAGGAGCGTTAAAAGATTGCTCTGTCTCGTTAAAGACAAACTGTCTGACGATACGCCCAGTAGAAGAGTCGTTAGGGTCTTCACGTTCTACGAATATGACTGCCCCGTCTAAAGACACTGGCCTAACTTTAGATGAACCGTGGCGTGTTTCTTTACTTACCTGATCTGCAATATTTGACGGTGTTATAGCATTGTCAATATTCCCTCTAATGGAATACTCACCACCAGAAGTTAATACAGTTAATGAGTTACCAGAATACACGTTACGTATGATGTTAACCTTATCATCGTCAATAGTAACATCGATAGCCTCATCATCTAAGCTTTCACCAATATCTAAATTAAAGAACTCGCCAATCTTGCTCATAAGGATTGTCTGAGGTCTTTGACTTAAACCTCCTAATACAAGGCGTGACTTGTGGAATGTACCTGACCTTGCCCAGCCCCTAGTGGCTGACATTACAGGCTCATAACCAGATTCTACTTCCCAGTCTCCTGAGCTAATAGCATCAGTCCCAGCCAACTCAACACGAACAATTCCATTAACATGAGATGTGTCTGTAAACTCAGTAATAAGGATACGGCCACCCTTAGATGTATTAATGAACTGTCCTACATCAGCAGATGTAAACGGGGTTCCTGTAGCTGTTACTGTTACAATACCAGTTGCAACATCTGGTGTGATTGAACCCGCTGGGTTTGTCTTAGTTAACGCACCATAAGCAAACGGTGGTATGTTCTCAAATGTAATGCTTGTAGCTGTCCATACAGTGTCAGACGTTCTTGATACCTCTACAGGCTGTAGGTCTTTATGAAATAATATTAATGAGTCAGCTGACTGTGTCCAGTTTATTTCACTGAGTATGTCATCAGTAATACCATCTATAGGTGAGGAAGTAACTGATGTCTGCAATGTCTTACTATCCGTACGGTAAACGTCCATACGGCCAGCTGTAAACACTAAGATATAAGTCTGTTCATCATTAAACTGAAATGGGATCAACCTTGCTTTGTTATTGTTGTTTACGCCATCAAAGTAGTCTAAGCCTTCTCTACGGAAAGCTCCACCCTGTGGTCTCACATAAACATTACGAAGTTTATCCGCGCCTTGCGCGTAGTCATCAATATCAACCCTACCTAGTAAAGTAGGATCAAACTCACCAGATACGTATGATGCTTGTACTTTTCTTATTTTTGCCATTATCCATCAGTTCCTCTTATAGCAGTTAGAGAAAGCTCGTTCTCAGATATAGTATTGTTAGGTGAGTTCTGTGAGTCAGTTGCTCTAGCTTCCCTCATAGAAAGCAAATAATTACGTTGGTACAGCTGAGCCATATTCTCGTCCTGTACTAATGAAAGGCTAAGTATCTCAGCCATTCTAAACTCTATAACTCTAACCAAGTAAGCTGGATAAAACTCTTCACCGGGGTCTTTCTGATAAAGCAGTTCAATATCATCCTGATCTGACAAAAGCTTATCTTTAAGTATGCGGTATCTGTTTCCTAGGTTATCCGTCTTAAGAACGCGGATGTAGCCAGAAGGCAGTTGGAATTCATTTTTAAAATCAAATAAAGGTGTGTTAGATGTTTCAGCTAGTACCTCTTGAAACACGCTACATGACCAAGGATGCTTAGAAAGGATAGCGTCTTTTGTTGTTTTGTACATAGCCTTACACATAATAGCTTCTCTTGTAGAATCCTCAAAGCTGTTAATTGTAGAAGCGTTTGCCATCAGTAAGGCTGTATTGCAAATTGTTAGGTCTGATGACATCGTTGTTACTCCTAAGTTTATTAAAAAATGCTAGAGGGGAAAAGGGGGGGCTGACCCCTCTAGCTTAAAGCGTGAGACAGAAACGCTTATTCAGTATCTGTAGTAGTGAATGCCTCAACGTCAGAGACGTCAACTACACCACCAGAGTTCGCGTTTACAAGCATACGTCCGTATAGCGGAGTACCATCTGTATCAGCGTTTACTGTAATTACGTCACCAACCTTAACAAGGTCTGAAGCATCGTTAAAATAACCTGCTGTAGAAATTGCTGTGTCAGTGTCGATTGAAGTGTATGACCAGCGACGTGGTAAACCTGAGTTTAGTCCTGCGTCTGCTAGTGCAATATTTGAGCGATCAAAAGCCATTTTTTAAATCCTTTCTTAAGATTCGTCTGTAGTGATTTCAGCAACACCTGAGTCTTGGATAACAACTCCACCAAGAGATAAGTAACCAGATACTCTGTGAGCGCCGTAACTAGGCTCCCAGTCAACAGTAATCTTAGGTTCCATATTCATAGCAAGTCCAACCGCTGACTTCTGCCAAGCGTAGTTCTTACGGTCGTCGCCAGTTTTAGCAAGACCACCTTCTGCACGATCACCAATTTTAGTGATGTCAAAACCAAAGTATGATGGAAGCTTCCCATCAGTCAAAGGCTTCTTGAAGTTAACGTCAATATCCTTAACGTCAGACTCTTGCAAGAAGTGGTAGAATCCGCTGTCGTGACAAAGCCAGTTACGCATATCATCAGGAACATCTGAGCCAAGAGCTTCAGCAGCACCTGCAAAATGTGAAACGTTTAGGTTATCACCACCTGCTGCAACAGTCTTTGTGAAACTGTGTGCTGCTAGTGCATCAATGATAGCTTGGTCAACACGACGACCCATAGCCATACCAAATGATTCAACAAGCTCTTGACGCTCGTCAAAACCAACTTGGTTGTTCAAGAAGATGTCAGTCATTTCAGAAACAACGTAGTTTTCAACTGTCGCTACTGCTGGTGTGTGACTTGCATCTGCTAGTGGGATTGGTGTTTGGATAGCAGTACGTTTTTGTGTTGTTACAGCACCAAGGACTTGGAACTGAACTTTTTGTGCGCCTTTCGCATCTTTAATACGAACCTTGCTGCGAAGCTTACCTGAGTCTTGAAAGGCTTGGATAGCTTCATTCTCGAATTTTTTTACGAGAACTTGTGATAGATTGATAGACATGATTGTCCTCCAATAAAGTTAAGTTAAATAAAATACAATACTTTCGTACGGGTATTCCTCAACTAATGGAGGGCCGTTACTTGCAATTAATGGCTTGCCGGGCCATCTAACTACAAGGGGGCTTTAAACAAAGGTATTCCCTTTTCGTTATATGGTATCATAGTACCGCAAAGACAAGCTTTAATCAAGGGCATAAAAAAACCCCACCAGAGGCAGGGCTTTTGTGTTTGTTTTAATTGTGTTGTTATTCAGAACCGGTTTGTAATTTTACAGCAGCGTCCATCATCTGTTCATACTTAGCTTGGGCTGGCCTATCTATGTCAAAGTTAGGATTGCCTTTGCGCAATGCCACAGCTTCTGCCATAAGCTCTTGATATGTCTGCTTAGGAGCAAACGCCTGTGCGTCAACTGGAATATCTGCTTCACCACGCATCTTAGCCATCTTCTCAAGGAACTGTACACCCTCAGCTGTCTGACCTAGTTGCTCTGCAATACCTTGCTCTTCTGGTGAAAGATACTTAGCAACAAACGCATTAGCTCGTGTGACAATGTCGTTTGCATTCGGGCCTAGCTTTTTCAGCTCTTCTCCAATATCAGTTATACCTTCCATTGAGGACTCTAAGTAAGTCTCAACTAAAGCATTAGCTTGGTCTTGTGAAAGGTTAAGTTCTTTAAACAAAGGAACCATCTTTTGATAAGTAGGGTCGTCGTCTAAGTTAATCTCAACTGACTTAAGTGCTTCATTCTCTGTGAAATCAAACTTGTACTCATCAGGAGCCTCGGGTGTTTTAGCAGTGAACTTACCGTATAGTTCTTTGTATCCAGCCTCAAGGTCTTCTGCTGACTTGTATTTGCCAGCATAAAGATACTCTTCAGTCTTTGTTGTTGTTTCAGATACATCTTTTGTTTCCGGTGTTAAATCTACTGTTGTAGAGCTTTCTGGCTCTGTATTCGTTGACACATCAATCATTGTTGATGGGGCTGTCTCTTCACTCATATCTATCTCCTATTAAGTTATTTGTGATGTTATTACGGCTATACGCTTGTCTCCCTCTTCTAAACCAATCTTCCTAGGTTTCCCTTTTGTTAGAAAATAACTGCTAGAAGTAGCTACAATATCAGAACCGCCTAGCTCAAACTGAGCATCCTGATTAGATGTTATTATAATATATTCAGTACCCGAATCAAAGTCGAAACTTGTTCTCACAGAAGAGTCTCCAATAGAGAGCTGTGTCTTAGACTGTCTGTGTTTAGGGGCCTCATGTATCTTGCCAAGAGCAGTCATAGTAGACCCTGACCACTCTTCTATAAATAATGTTGGGTTATCTGCCACTGCGTCACCACCTCCTCCGGATGCTAATACCCCCGCTTGCGAGAGAAAGTTAAAGTATGTAATTAATGGGTTATCCAAAAATGGGTCAGCCCCGTCTGCTCTAATTAAGTTACCACTGTTAACCTCAAACTTACCTGTTGATTTAAGAGTGTTAAGCTCCCAATTGTCAAATAAAGAAACAGTTAAAAATGTTTGGATGCCGGGTGATAATGTAGCTAAACCTTCGCCATTGGCTATTGTATCCCAAACTATTCCAACTTCTGATGATTGAGCGTCTTTTATTGCTGTGTACAAATCATTTACAGCAAGAGAGTCAAGGCTAGAATCTATGTCAATACGCTGGGCTTGGAAGTCAAATCCAAAACTCTTACCTCCTACTATTGCTGTATAGTTAACTGCCATTATTCATCACTCACTAAAATTAAAGTGGTATCAAAACCACTAGATGTTATTGTCCCTGCAATTTGCCCAGTTTTATAAAGTGGTGCTGAAGTGCCCCTTCGAGCAACGCCAGAAATAACCTCATCACCTGTGTAATTGTAAGTAGTCGTAACTACACCAGAAGAGTTTGTCAGTGCGTTAACTAGCTGTGTCCCACTAGAATCCTCAATATAGACTCTTGCGTCTTGTATGGCTGACCCGCTACTATCCTGCACTGTTACCGTTAAATTTACTATGTTTTGTATATTGACCTCACCAGCCGCCGTGCCAGCTTCGGATGTGCTTAATGTGGAGTTTGTTGCGGTAATAGTTAATGTGTTGCTACCATCGTTTGTTGTGTCGCCAGATATTGTAACACCGTCAAATGTAAGTGTGTCATTGTCGCCCGTGTTTATTGCAGTATCGCCTGTTACGGTGCAGCCTGTTAAAGTTACGGCCTCATTAATATCTAAGTCACCATTAACTGTAAGGTTGTCTATCATGTTTCTGCTATCTCGCATGTTTAAAACACCAGTCCCACCAAACACCAATGTTTTTCCGCTTGCGCTTCCCACCTTACCACTAGTATCTAAGATTAAATCCCAATCATCAGCAAACGTGAATGTTACGCCATCTTGTGAAGTTAGAAACTCTTGCTCATCCATATTAGCGTCCAAGGCTAATTGCGATTGACAGTAATCATATATCTCGGACAGAGTTCTTTCGCGCTGTACAGTTACAGTCTTAGCCGCAAAGTCTATTGTAATAAATGTTAATGCCGCCGCTGCTGCCTCGCTTAATACAGTGACTGCATTTGCTGGCAATCGGTATTCTTGCTTGATAGGCTCGGATAATGAGCTTTGAAATTCTTGATATTCATAGCCGTAACCGCGCAAACGAATATCAAAAGGTGACTTTGTAGTAGCTGCTGCGTTGTGCGCTTTATCAAAAAATACAGCTTCAATTTGTGTTACAGCACCACTAGAGCTAGTTTGTATGCCTGTTTGAATATCCCCGTCAGTGTCATACACTGCCACTTTAACACCTGTTAAGCCTGTACCGCTTGTATCGGCAACTGTGTAGTTAATAGACTTTGCTTGTGTATATTGCCCTTGGTTAGCTGTAATTTTACCATCTGCAAACGTGGTGCAATCTGTAAACGTAAACAATAACCCAGAGTTTGCGCTTCCAGCATCAATGATATTTGTAAGCGAGTCAGCAAAAGTTACGTTAGTAAACGCGCCATTAAAAGCGCCAAATGACTTGATTGCTGTATTGCCTTGAAAAAAGAAAGCATCGTCAATCGGGCGCGTAAAAACACCACCAAGCGACCAAGCAATACCACCGCTTAAGTTGCCGCTAAACCTAGTAGAAACTAGCTCAGAAGCGCTGTTATATAAACGACCACCCATAGCACCGTCGCAAATGCAGCCAATCAATCGCATTGGGCCGGGGCTTCTGATAAATGGGCTGTTACCGTTATCATAAGATTCTATCAAGCAGCCGTAAAAATTTAATATAGGCCCGTTAGTGTTTGTAGCATTTTGGTTAGTGAACATAAGCGTGTCATTTGCTACGTCAAACGTAATCTGACAACCGCCTATTGTTTCGGTTGAGTCGTTCGCCTCGCCACCAACCAACCGCCCAAACTGCAAGGCGCAACCGTCTGCAATAGGATATGTTGATATAAAACCCGATCCTGTTTGCGTGGATTCTGTGACTAAAGATGAATTTACATCAGCTAAAAAAGCATCAGATGCAAGCTCAAAGTCTCGCCCACGCATGTGATAACTTGAACCTGTTGCCCGCATAACTGAGCCTCCAAGTGCGTTATTACAATCATCTAAATTAGTTGAAATAACAAAGCTATCACCACTAGAAGGAGCAGAACTAAACCCGCCATCCGTTACGGTTACAGTTGTAGAGGTTGCGCTTTCAATAAAGCGTATTTCCCAGTCGCCAGTATTAGAGCCGTTTTTCCACATAAGAAAACGACCCGCATCACCACTAGCAGGTGCATCGCCGCTACTATATTGAATTACGGTTGCTGTGTTGCCAGAGTTAGCCGTGAAAGCTTTATAAGTGCCACTTATTGTTATTCGCGTACTGGTGGATGTGATAGTCGCTGCCATATTACCTTCTTACACGTCACTTGTTCTAATTGCTGTTGCACTTCCCCCAGCGTTACCAAGTGTTCCTGTTGTTTCAAATGTTTTAATAGGTGATGCTCCACCGTCTCTTACACGAATAAATAGTGTTCTGTCACTACTATAAACTGATGTGAAACTTTCGCTAGTGCTTCCTGCAACTGTGTCGATGTAAGATACAAAAGCATCGTTTCCAGATGTTACATTATCAGAGCTGAAATCTGTTGATGTAATGGTGAAATTTGCACCACTGTATGAAGAATATACTATACGTGAAAACGTACCGCTGTCGCGCTGGACGCGGATTGTTCCAGAACTAGGTGTGTCCGTAGGAATTGTTGTGCTTACTGTAAGTGTTGTTACAGCAGCTCCACTAAGTGTACCGCTTGTAGAAAGCTGGTCAGTGTCAAGACCACCACTACCGTCTTCTGGACCAACGAGGATACGATCCTCACCAGACACAACACCAGATACACTAAATGTAACATTGTTAGGGGGTGTTACAGAAGTATTAGTAAGGTCAAATACAAGGTCAGACGCGGTTAAGTCATCTGCTCCTATACCTAAACCAAACGCACCAATGATCGCAGAACCAGTTGAAACACCTACAAACGGTGTTGATACAGCACGTTCTATAACCGTTGTGTCCACAGCAACTGTTGCTGATGACGTACCTCCTGTAATTGTCTGACCATCTGTTGGTGCGACACCCGTTAGCAGCTGTATCCACATTTTAGTAGCTGCTGTTGTAGAATTAATAGCCAGCATCTGTCCTGTACCACCAGACCAGCTTACAGCCTCGACCGCACTAAACGTACCGCTTGGTGTGTCTACATCAATCTCATGTGTGATACCACGAAATAGCTCACCATTTAGACCATACACAGTAGAAGATGAACCTTCACGAGTTAGCCATTTTAATCGTTCATAAAACTGATTTATTGATCGAGAACCAAATTCCCAGTCAGAATAATAAAACTCATCTACGCCGTCTCCTGATGCGTCGATGCCTTTATAACCTTCTGTATTGGTAACATCTGTATATGTTGCTACTGTGCCAGCAGAAGTTTCATTGTTTAAGTCATCACTTTCTGTCAAGGCAACAACGTTAATTCCTCGTGATGTACCGTTAATCTTAAACTCACCATAAGTATTACCAAAGTTTCGCGATGTGAACACGAGGCGTCTTCCGTCTGTGTCAGCACCACCAGTACGAACTTTAATTAAGAACCTGTGCGATAGACCGTTAGAACTGTCAGAGTTAATCCCAAAACCTAAAGTATCGGGGTCCTCGTTCCACCAATCGTCTGACAATACAGAACCATTTTGTATAATCTGGATGTTAGTAGATGCCCCAATAACAGAAAAGCCATCATAAATAACATCTCCACCTTCTTGAATAATAGAGCCGTCATATAAATGTTCAGCCGCTGTATCATCAATATTAAAGCTATTTAACAGTGTAATAATGTTATCTGTAGAACGGTCAGAAGGGGTAGCATCTGTAATATCCAGCTCATCATCACCAGATGCAGAAGCGTCATCAGCAAAGTCTTGCAATGCTCTGTGCAGCTCAATGACGGTTGCGTATGACGGCGATGCTCCACCGTGGTCGTCACCTATGTATCTAATGTTTCCGCTTGATCTTGTGATTGACCAGTCTGCTGATACAAATGTCATTTTTAACTCTCCTTACTACCCTTGTTTATTTGCGATTCTATGTAACGAATAACATGACGCTGCCCTTCTAAATGGGCGAGCGCGGCAACGTCCAAACCATTAGGCTGGGCTTTCCAGAGTTGTTGCAAATCTTTTAGTACAAGCTCACCTTGTTGGCTTGCAAACAATTGAGTGTAGTTTGATGCGTCCATATTAACCTCCCATATCAGACGGGTCCATCTGACCCTGTGCCATCTGTTGAGCTAGAGCCTGTTTAAGCTCGGCTTCTTGTTGTTCAGTAGGGACCAAGTCCGACGCTATGTTAAGCTTCTCTGCCATTGACCTAGCAAAAGCAAACGGGTCAATAATACCAGTCAAGGCTTGTGGTCCATACAGCTCTGCAATTGTTTGAGCAAAGCGAATGTCACGTAGCACGTCTTCCTCCTCCTGCGCTTGAGCAAGTGGTGAGATTGGTTGTATAGCCAGCGTAGAACCGTCTACCTTAAAGTCACCCAAGTCAATTAAACCTAGGTTGTCCAAAATATCTAACAGACGTTTAACTAGTGGTGAGATTAATTCATACTGTAGTTTACCGTATGCAGAACCAATACGTTTAGCTAGTTCTTGCTGGCGAAGAGAAACCTCAGTTGCAGTCTTAACAGGGAGATTAACATCACCTAAAGGATCGCCAAACAACATACGCTTGATCTGCACTTGTTGGTTTTCAATGATTAGCTGTGCTAAGTTAGGATTACCTGCTGTCTGCAATGGAGCAAGAGTTGCACCTTGCACCTGTGAGCCATTACTTGTCACAGGAATAAGAGCGCCACCACCTAGCTTAATGTTGTCAAGATTGACAATGCCGTCATCTGCGACCGTATACATACCAAGCGTGGCTATAGATGCCGCTTGTAGCAGTATCTTAACTTGTTCGTTCAATGTTTTTATCGCAGGTAGTGCAGTTAATGCAGGACCTCGTCCATATATCTCACCGGGAAGGTTGGACCATCTGAAGACAATCCAAGGTGAGGAACGCATAGAACGCTCTACGATTATCTCTTTAGTAGACTCTTCTAAGACGTAATATTTGTATCCGTCCATATCAACTAAATCATCAGCAGCCCTATCGTACAACTTAACCTTCTCAGGAATAGTCGCCTCGATGAACTTCATTTCTTTATCAGGAGTCTCTCTTACAATCTCCGCTATCTCTTTACCAAATTTTGCATCAGGCCATTGCTTGTCAATATTACGAGCTGATAAACAAAACTTACGATACGCTGTCTCAATACGACCATAAGCTCCCTCTTCTAAGTAGAGCTGACTAAGCGGTACATTAACAAAATTAAACGGCTGTGCTTGGTCACCTTCAAATACAAGCAAAGCACCAGTACCAAAGAACAGGTCATGATAACTCTCTACGATCTGTGTATCAAAGTTTGAGTTATGCAGATGGCTAAACATAACCTCAGTTATCTTTTCCAAAGCTTTGTCTAAATCGGGATTACTCTCTATACCAGCGCCTGTTGTAAGCTCTACAAAACGCTTCATAGGTGGTGTTAATGATGAATGGAGGTTTGATACTCCTGATGCTACAGCGTCTTGTGCAGTAGAGTCAAACACTACTTGCGCACCGTTCTTCTCCTGACCTTTGGTTTCCTCGTAGAATGTTTCTCTGTTAGGAGCAGCATATTCCTGTGCGTCACGATAAAGCTCTGTCCAATGGTCCTTACGGCCCTGCGCTTGCTGGAAGCGTTTGAAAATCTCTTCTGACTTACTCATATTACTACTGCTTTTCTATTACGGCGATGTCAGTGTCTGACTTGCCAATTTCTACTTCTCTGTAAGTTCCTGACCATAGAGGGCGTGAGTTAGTGTCTGCTGTTACCGTAGAATCACCAACTTCAAACTGGCAGTCTGCATCGCATGTCATTACAACAAACCTTGTCGCAGAGTCCAATTCTACAGCTGTCTTAGCGGTTGATGAGCCAATAGTTACCTTGATTACTGGTTCCGTACCCAAAGGCTTAGAAGGTATTTGAGCCTCATTACCTTTACCGTCCTCAAGTATACTTGCGTACTGTTCAATATATAAAGTTGCCATTATCCTAGTGTTCCTTTCGTTCCTAGTTCACTCCCAGTTTTAATCAAGCTTGATCTTCCTGATGCCCTTCGTTGAGATGCAGATTGACCAGCTATACGAAGCTTACGGCTACGGTCAGCTTCTAACTGCGACTGAGCCTCTTGTGCAGCCAAATTTTTCTTCTGCTGCTCTAGTTGTTCTGATTGTTCCTTGGCTAACTTTTTCTGTTTAGCCTCAAGCCCTTTATTCCTCTTAGGCCTCATCTTACCCATATTATTTCTCCGTGTTTAAAAAAAGATAAGCACCATCTTTTATTAGATTGTGCAGTAATTTTTTAGGTGTTATAGCTAAAGAAGCATATCCAGTAGCGCACTTGACTACAGTAACACAAGAAGGTATGAAATTGAAGAGGCTTTTATATCCGCGAATACAAGGAATGTACTGATGGCAGACAACTGTATGACCAGCTTCTGTTAACTCTAGTGCAGCAACAATTGCATCTAACTTAGGATATTCTTTTGTAGGGTATTTAATAGTAAACTCTATCTTGTCATTATCAGGCTCTACGAACAAAAGGTAATCACCTACCTGCGTAAAAGCATAACAATGTTTTAAATTATCAGGATCGTTACGTGTGAACCATCTTTTAATAAAAGATAAACGCTCAGAGTTTTCACAAAAACAAAAGAACCACTCACGGTAAGGCAGGTCTTTAGATGGAGAATCCTGTGTCAGCAAAGACGGTTGTTTTGTGGGCATGTTTATTCCTTCCAAACATCTTGTTCATTTCTCCCATACCGCACAGAACATACTGTAAAGCATCCTGAACGTCTGAATATCTGTTCTTCTCAGGCTTGTCATCATAGCGACCACCACCTGATGTATTCAGCTTACGGTAGCGATAACCACCGTTCATACCTCTACATAGTACCTTACATGAGGAATTAATCAATAAGGCTGGCTGTCCCTTGATGTTCCTCTCCAATGTGGCAATGACTGTTTCTACACGCTGTGGAATACGTAGACCCGGTGAAGGTTTAACGTGTATACCCTCAGCACGTAGTATATCAAAATAAGTTTGTTCGTCATTCTGGGAGGCCCAGCCACCAGCAGGGTCACCCCATATGTCAAAGTCATGATTAGGGAACTTAATGCTCATCTCTTGCTTGATTAACCTAGCAAAGGCTACAGCACCCATACCCTCCTCAGCAGTAACGCATAATTCATGAAGAACCTGCAACTGCCCTGTTAAAGTACGGTATATAAATACCGCAGCAGGGTGACGACCTGAAGCGTCTATCCCAACATAAATAGTACCGCCAGCAGGGGTTGTTATATCATCCTTAGTTGAATGGATATCAGGGTTCCAGCTATCCTTGTAAACTGGAAGTCCGCTTTTAATAAAACCATAATTACCGTGGACGTAAACGTTTATCCATTCTTGTGTCTTACCACCCAGCTGCTTAGTATAGTAATCTGTACCACCGGGCAGGTTGTCTATGTTCTCAGCATCCTTAGCCAAACCAGAAGGCTGCTTGTAGAATACCCAAGACATATTCTCAGCAATATCATTTGCATCTACTGGATTACCAAACTTATCTACAGCCCAAGCTTGTTCCTCAGCCATCTTAAACCACCAGTGGTCATCGGTAGGTGGGTTCGTATCCATAATGATACCACTCCACTTTGGCCATTGACTGTCTGGGACGTGCTCAGGCTTGTCCTTCTTCGGAGGGTAACGACCAACCCGGCCTGTCGCGCCAGCGATAACCTCGTACTCCATTTCACGGGCCTCATTAAAAAATACTCCTGTTACCTCAAAAGACAGCAGTTTCTTAACGTCTTCTGGTTTGTCTAACGCTAGAAAGATAACCTCTAGCTCAATATCACCCAGCTTTACCTTATGAGTAAATGGTGGCTTACGAGACATCTTACCAAAAACATGCTCCGGGAACCAGTCTAACCACGTCTTAATTGTAGTCGTTTCTAACTGAGGCTGTGTATTACGTGCGATAATCCAGCGTGAACGACGTATACCATCAGTAGATGGCGTCTGCTCTTTAGCTCGCATGAATATTTCCCAGACCATCATCACAGACTTACCAGACCCAAACGGTCCCATAACACCACGCACGAACGCGTTAGACCTATGGAACTTCATAGCAGTATTAGAAGCTTTGTAATTAATTAGTTGATTAGACATCTTTCTCAAGCCTTTCAAGTAAAGACCGCATATAATCAAAGATTATCTCTGCGCGTTCATCTTCTGGTACGTCAGCAACATTTGTTAATACTCCTTCAACAAAGGCTGCACCATCGTCAGTAGTTTTTGTAATAGATATGTTATATTTCATCGTCCTGCCCTTCTTGGAAAGTCCCACATGCTACACACTCCAAACCATCAGCTATGTGATAGTGAAACTCTGTAGAGCCACAATTACACTGCCATATCAGTATTTCACGGTACTCCTCCTGATTAAACAGTATGGAGTTTTTAAAGGGTATTACGTTATCGTTCATTTCTTCTTCCCCTTCTTTGGTTTTTTCTCACCTGAGATTTTAACTTTCTTCTCATTCTCAGGATCATTCCCAAGATCAATGTTTATTATAACCTGTTCTTGGGCTGTGTCATTACCGTGGTTAAAATGTCCTACAGCCTTCAAGTAAGTCTCAGATGCTTTAACACGAGGGTTAGCCATCTTACTCCGTTCTACAGGATCGTCTATCTTGTGATAGTCTTCCTCCATCTCCTGCATTAACTTAATATGTTTAGCAGCAGCATGTTCAGCAGTCATCTTTCGATTAAGCTGCCAAACCATCTGTATCTCTTCTACTTCGCGCTTAACATTATCTTTATCCAGCATCTTATATATCTGGGGCTTGGTTAGTCCTGCTACAGCAACTACAGCATTAAGGTCAGCTTTACATTCAGCATAAGCATCAAGGAAAGTTATCTCTTCTAAAGTCAGCCTGTTATACCCAGTATGCTCTACGTCTACTGTCGTATTACCAGCCTCATACTGGATAGGTACAAAAGCTGCCCCCTCGTTAGTTCGAGTTGCTTCAGCATCAGTTCCTTTGCTGCCCTTACGATATTTGTCAGTTGTTTTACTCATAGGCCGTCTCCTAGTTAGAAGACCATCTTAGCACTTAGACGCGCTTAGGGAAAGGGGCCGCGCCTGAGCTAGTATTTTATATGAGTTATAGGAATATATAAGACAAGCGCGCGCTTCGCGGGGTACCCCCCCCTCAAACAAAAGCCACCCCACCACCCCAAACGCGCCAAACCACATACCACCCA
>Ga0098061_1000731_pt1 | contig 16015 bp, 19 predicted proteins | sample 22_taG_FD_92579 | JGI IMG/M metagenome (GOLD analysis project Ga0098061, IMG submission 92579) | Marine viral communities from the Subarctic Pacific Ocean - 22_ETSP_OMZ_AT15343 metaG | ecosystem: Environmental > Aquatic > Marine > Oceanic | place: Subarctic Pacific Ocean | collected 2015-01-20
AAGCTGCAAATGATTGTCTAGCTCGATTAGGTGGACAAGCTAATGGATATGGATGTCCGTGCCACGATGTCTTTTTTGTACCAAATATAGCTAATGTATTAAATTCTGGAGATATTTTATTGATACATTTACCTCCATTACGGACAGAATCGTCCCATAATTCTAGATGTCCTCCCCATTCATCTTTCCAATCATCATTAATATATAATAATACATTACATCTTCTAAAAGTATCTCTATTCCATTCAGGTCGACTAAAGTCAAGATGTATTCCTAATTTACCGCCAGGTGGAATATGATGAATTCCTCCACCTCTGAAAGTATCATCTGCATATAAATTCTCTATGCTTGAAAGTTCTTGTAAAAATTTTACAAATTCTGGACTATTTAATGCAGTAAATACTTTTCTAATATTTGGAGGACTAGATGTTACTAATGCATTTCCTTCAATCAATTGTTTTATTTGATTATGATCAGAATACCTTCCTTTTACACCTCTTGTTTGAGATATTTCTTCTCTTGCAGCTCTTAAAATATTTTCCTGAAAAAGTCCTTTGATACTTATATGCGCGAATGGCGTATTATTATCAAATTCTTCTTTTATTTCTTTTACATATTCTGATAAATCTTTTGTAAAAATCATATTATTTCTCCTTATTTGTATGCTCCCAATGACGAGCTTCTCGAAGTGTTTCGATATATTCTCCAATAATATCAACTTCGTACCATTGTATTAAACAACCTATTGCAAATTTTGTTTTAAAATCCATGACCCTAATGTATTATTTTTTTTAAAAAATAAAATTATATTTATTACTTATTATCATATAATTCTCTGTAAGTTCTTTCCATCCAATATCCCATCGGCCTATCTATAAATTGAGGCCAGTTGGGAATACCATTAAAATGGTAAATATATCCAGCATCCAAAAATAATAATTTATCTTCCCACCAACTATAGTTTGGAAAATGAAGTAGATCCTTTTTGAACAAGTGTTGAAGATTCCAACACTCAGGGAGTAACTTAACTTTAAGGGTTTCACTTTCTAAAATATAATTACAAATTGTTTGGTCAGAACTAGCTTTTATTATTTTCCTATATTTTTCAATATTTTTATTATTTTCCATAAAAAATTTTTGAATTGAATTGATATATTCCAAATGTTTCCTCGAATATACTACAAAACCACTATTCCAATATTCCCAAATATTTATCTTTTTTTGATTGGGAAATAACGAATCCCCCCAACCATTTATACTTCTCAAGACCCATTCAAAAGAGCCATTATCATTCACAGCACAAAATTCATTATCTGTAAGATCAAAAAAGTTTGGTGAATCCGGATGAATAATCGTATCAGCATCTACAACACAAACTTGATCATATTTACCTTTTAAATTCAATTCTAAAACATCTAAAGCCCACCATTTTTGAACATTTACATGTAAATCATTTGGATCTGCTATAAGTTCATTTAATTCAAAAAAGAATATATCATTATCTTTACACCACTTTTTCCAACTATTAATCGAATAATGATATGGGGTGTTTCTATTGTTGCCCATATCTATATTCAACATAAAAACAACATTTTTTTTCATAGTATTAAATTCATATCTTTTTTGTCCAACTTCTAAGCTTTTCATGGGGTAACCAACACTCATTGACAATTAATCCAGATAAACCTTTTCCGGAATTTAAAATAAATTGACCCTCCTGGCCATGCCATATGCCACCAATTTTATTTTTAGGCTCAAAATATATATCATTAGTTAATCGATATTTTTTATAATGGTTTTTTGTCATAGCAAAGAAAAACCCATTAATGACGTCTCCCCAATAATTGCAAGTTGCTTTTGTGATACCCTTTTTTGGGCCATTAGATTTATTTATACTTGAACCCAATTGGCCATCCGTTAAACAACTATATATGATATCCTCATCCATATCTGATTTTATATAATCTAAAAATTTATTAATACTTTCATTAAAAAACATATCATCCCCACAATTAACTAAAATATCACAATCCTCTTTATAAGCTTTATTAATACCCAAATTCCAAGCAAAAGTAATCCCACCAATATCTTCATTTTCTATACGAATTAATTTTATTCGAGAATCTTCAAACATTTTTATAATGGGAAAACTACCATTATCAATAACATAAATAATAATATCATGAGTACAATATTCTATTAAAGTTTTGCAAAATTTAATAATAAATTCTTGACCCTGAGGCCTTTCTTCTGAGTGATGTACCGTAACAATAAATCCAGTTTTTATTTGTTTATTCACACTATTACTTTCAAACTTTTTAAATTATTCTTGAACCACATCAATCATACGTTTTGCAAGATTTAAATCACCATTATGATTTATTCCAATTTCTGCTATAATTTTTACTTTTTTATCTGGTATTTTATCCAAAATTTCCAATTATTCAATTTCTATCCCATTAAATTTACTTATCAAGCTATGCCAATATACTAATAAATTTTCAATTGTATATGATTTTTTTAATATTTTTTTAGCATTTTCTATAATTTCTTTACATCGTTTCGGATTATCCTTTACCCATTCTACCTTTTCTATCAAATCAGACCAATCTAATTTACAAGGTATATAAGTTTCATATGGGTGATATATATTTGGATGAGTGATAATCTTACTCATATCCGGTTTTATCATCACACTGCCATATTGGATTATTTCAAAATCCCTAAAGCATAATTCTCCCATACCATATGGTGATAAAGTACATTTACTTCGTTGCATTATATTCACAAACTCAGGAAAAGGTCTTTTATCTTTCTCATAAGATAACCCAGAAGATAATTCAAGTTCTTTCCATGCTCTAGTCCTATGATCTGTATACATTAAATCATTCCGGACTCCATGGTCCCCATTTTCTTTATGAAATCCTTGATAAATAGCACATACGTCAATATCTCTATCCAAATTGGCATTATCAAAATTTAAATAATTGGGATTGTAATATCCGAAATTCCAGCCTGTTAACTTGATTCTCTCGTATAAATCATCTGGTATATCATATCCCAAATCAAGATCACTTCCTGAACCAAAAAACCACTTATTAAATGCAGTTGGTATTTTATATTGTTCTTGGGTTGTTTTAGCGGTTTTAAATAAATAAGTTGCATTAGCTTTTTCAAACACCTCATATGCTGCCATAAGAGAAGTAGAATCAGAGCCATCAAACAGGAAGTAATCTCCCGTTACTTTTGATAAATTCTCTAAGCCGCGATTGATACTTTCTTGGAGGGAGATTCCTTTATCTAGAAAATCAGCCATACCTATGAATTCAAAATCATAGCTCCCATCTTCTACAAACTGTATTCCAATTTCACTAAAATGTTTAGAATACATTAAAAGAGGACGAAATGTAGGTTCATTTCTTCCTTGTGTTGGATTTAATATTTTAATCTTTATCATATAGTACTATAAAACTCGTTTTGTTTCTCTTGTCGTTTAATTTCTTTATGATGATATAATGACCATTCCTCTTGGGGAGGAAGCTGGGTATATTGCTTAAAACCTTCTAATTGTTCATGAACTGGCTTGGTCCATTTAATATCAACATTATTTTTATAAATTCTCATTTGCCAATCAGGAAAATTTACCCATCCACTACCATCAACCATCCATCCCCATTTTTGTATATGTTCATCTGTAATTCCTTCTACTGTATTTACCCGTGGTACCCAGTAAGCTTCAATATTAGGATTGCCGCTTAATATTGCAGGCAATTTTTTTATTAGATTTTCATGTGGTACTTCATCTGCATCAATCTGAAATATAAAATCACTATTACATTTTGAATTCAAGAAATTCTTTTGCTTAGCGAAATCTTTATTTAATGAATGTTCAAACCAATTAAAGGCTACATTATGTTCTTGTTCTTGAAAGTGATATAATAATTTAAGTACCTCTTTTGAAGTATTATCTTTATCTGCAACTACTATTATTTCGTCTTCTTCTCTAATTTCATCCGACAAAAAATATAATAGCTGTTCTAATTCAGCATGTTCATCACAAACCGTAATTGCATAAGATATTGTAACCATTTTTATTTCCTATTTTAAGTATAAATCTTGTATACTTTTATCAAATTCATAATCAATAACGTTTAAAGAACCAAAAGATGTTATTATAAATGTTCTATAACTTTTTCCCAATTGCTTTCCAATTAATTTTTTAATAGCTGAAGCATAGAATCTTTGAGAGGATTCAGTCATAACTATTTTTGGAAAATCTAAAGCTTTAAATTTTGGTGGAACTTTTAAGTATGTCAGTCCATATTTTTCTGCTAAATTATTTAATTCTTTATTAGTAAATTCTTCCATTGATAATGCATGGACCAAACCCTCATATTTGGGATTTAGAATTAGCATCATATATGTTTTAGAAGTTGCCGGCTTTGTTTTTGTTTTCTTCTTTTTATAGTTTGCTTGAACAACCATACCTTTTTGCAATTGACTAACTGAGATAGGAGCTATCTTTTCAATCTTATTAGTATGTTCTGCAAAATAATTAGCCACCTATTACTGCTCCTAAGCTCTTACAAGCTCCTAAAAAATTGTTACTTTGAAACCTTTGAGAATGTTCAATGCCAACTCTTGTTTCATAATATTCATTCTCCTTACCTGGAATAGGATATTCTTTCTTTTCTTCTTCCGTCAATTTAACTATAGGAGAAAAAACCCATTCATAATGATCTTTGGTTCCTTCTGGATATACAATACCCTGGGAAGTTGTAATGGTTGTTAAATACCAATATTGTTCCAACTCCCTATCTTCGTATCTCATTTCCTTTATAAACTTAGAATTGGAATTCTCGATTTTTTCGATCAATTCAGAGTCAAATTTATATCGTTCACTAGTTGTATATCCAGTAACCATACACATTCTAGATTCTCCATTTTTGTCATCATATTCTACAATAACATCTAAATCGTCTGTGAAGGGGCTTTTTGTTTTTATATTCCCACCTTCATCTTTTATAAAGTCATCTTTTTTATGACCATATTTTGCATCCATAATTTCTCTATCGCTCATATCTATTAAATTTCTATTTTTTTGAGTTTTGGTAATTTAATTTTTGGAACTTCAGTTTTATCCGAAGAAACTTTTTTTAATTTTGGTAATTGCAATTGGACTTGTTGAGGTATATTTGAAGTATATTTGTGCACTATAACTTCAAAATCCTTATTCATTTTTTCCAATGAAAACATCTCCCTAGAAAATTTTGCTTGTTTTCTAGCTTCTGGAATAAATGTTTTATATTTTTTATAAACTTCTTTTAAAGCTTTCTGAGCATAAGTATAATCTACGTTAAACCATCCCGCTTCCTTTAATATAAAATTATTAGCTGCAGAAGGATGAACTTGTCCCAATTTGCCACCAAGTAAAACTGAGTGCTTAAGGAAATCAATGTGTCCAGACCAATTTGAAGCAATAACAGGTTTTCCACTAAGACTTGCTTCTAGCAATGGCCGACCAAACCCTTCTCCTTTTGTAAAACTAACATGAGCTTTTACCTTTGGATGATTATATAAACCATTAACTTCTTCTTGAGTTAAATCTCCATGTAAAAGGTATATATTTAAACTATTAAGACCAAAAGATTCTTTTATACTATCTATCTTCTTTAATATTCTTTCCCTATCCGATACACTAAAAGTTGCTTCACTCGTTTTTAATATCAATGCTGGTTTATTAGATTTTGTATTCTTAAATGTTTCCAAAAAGGTCCTAATTAATCCTCCAACATCTTTACGATCCTGCCCCAAATCTCCCTGAAGCCAGTGTCCAACAAATAAAAAGCAAAAATTCTCTGAAATTTTACCTATTTCTTCATGTATCGTTTTGGGTATTAAATCAGTCTTCTTGAATACCTCAAGATCAGCTCCCTCAAAAAGAACTTCAATCGGTTTTTCTAATTTTAATTCCCCAACCTTTTGATTTGTATTTTTATCTACTTTATCATAAGTAGTATTTAAAAAAACTTGTTTAGCATGTTCCGATGGTACAATATTAAAATCCATTCTATTCATACCTTCTATGAATTCCTGGGAGACGTGAGTTGTTTCTATCCCTGCTGTTATACCAATGTTTAATACACCAACTTTCTGGAATTCATTTGGAACAGTTACCTGTACCCATATATCTGGTTGTTTGGGAAACTGGTTTCCAAAATGCAATATTGAAATAATATCATCATCCTTGCCTTTTGTTAAGGCATTCATAGGGCAGTTTCCCCATTTTTGACTTAATACTTTTATATCAAATTTATTCATTTTTATTAGGGATCTCAACAGATCTCTCGAATGATCCCCATAACCGGATCTTGTGCAGACGGGTGCACTCATAACTAATAGTGGTTTCATATTATTCCTATTCAATTAAAAATTATTCCATCCGGATATTCTACTTTAGGACGATTGGTATTTATCAATGTAAATCTTTTTCTGGGTACCCAATTTTCAAAAGTACCTTCAATAGAATCATACATAGCTTTACACATCCCCTTTGCACTCATTCCCGAATCATTAATTAAAAATTCTCTTCCCAATTGACCAACTCTTTTTCTCTCTTTTCTTCCCAAATCATAAACTTCTCTCATCTTCTTTGCAACATCTCTAACATCACACCTACTATCATAAATATATGGAGTTGGAATAGATCCCTGAAGATTTATCTGTGGCCATACTGGAAAAGACCATTCCCCATGATCTTTATATTTTCCATCACTATTACTTGGCCAATCAGCTGAATAATCGTCTTTGGTTAAATATTTATCCTCTTCATTTTTTATTCCAATCTGATCTTGTAATCCACCTATGCAATTAACAATTACAGGATTTCCTGACATCATCATCTCAGCACAACTAAGGCCAAATCCTTCAGCAGAGCTTATATTAACTCCAACATCGGCTATATTATATAAGATATTTAGTTGATCAAAATTGACTTTTTTACCTGAAAATTTTACATCATAGTCTGGGCATAAAGAATTTATAACTGCAATTAAGTCAGTCCCATTTTCATCCCTTGGTTCAGTATGTAAAAATAATAAACATTTTTCTGCTTGTTTCTTTGGTAATTTATCACAAAATAATCTGTAAGATAAAATCAGATCACTGGTCATTTTTCTTCTTATATTTCTGCTATTATACATCAATATAAAATTATAGTCTTTACCAGCAAAAAGATTTTTCTTTGCTTCAATTAAAGCCTCGTCTTTATCATTAATAGTGAAATACTTTTTTTCATCTATTCCATGGGGAACATAAGTCAAATCCCAATCAGTCCTAGGTTTTCTTTGACAAACTTGCCTATTTATATTATATGTTTGTCTGGAGATAGCCATAATAAGATCACAAGACTCATAAGCATTTTCATTCCAATGTGGATAAGGAAGATCATCCCAGATATTATAATATAGTATTGGAATATTCTGACGAATCTCATGTTCCATCTCATATAACCAATCCCAAAATCTTGGATCAGTGAAATGTAATATAGCATCCGGATTCTCGATATCTATTATCTGTCGAAGCATATCAGAATTACCATATCCATGAGTAGGATATATCTTTACACTTGCATGATCAATACCAACTTCATTATTTACGTCAGATGATATATCAAAACATTTACCTTGATCGGGGTGGTTAATAGCTCCTCCAATTTGAACCCAATCATACTTATCTACTGTTCCGATAACTAATTCACGAGACATTGTTCCAATTCCAGAATTTAATCTAAGATCATCCGAAAGGAACAAAATCTTTTTTTTCTTAGGCCTGTTTGGATTTATTTTCTTTAATTTCGGTAGGGTGATTCTCATATAACTCTCCTAAATATTTTTACCTAAATTATCTATTTCTAAAATCTTTTTTCTAAAATTCTTATCTTCTTTATATAAGAATATTGTTCTATTAATTAATTTTTGAAGGGTCATCCCGTCTTGAATAGATAATATTTTGAAATCTTTTCTTAGATCAGATTCTATTTTAACCGAGGTTAATCTTAATTTCATATTATAACTCCTTTAGATATATACATATATAAATATAATACTATCCAAAAACTATTCAATAATAACTATTTTTTTATTCATTTTTTTGGAACATTTAATGACATTAAGTTCACTTTTTGTTTTTTTATTCTTGGGTATAAAAAGAATTATGCAGTCCGAATATCCGACCATTATCTTATTTCTAACAAAGAAGTTTTTTGGAGAATAAATCCGATTAAAGAAATTTTCCGGCATAACAGAATATAGATTTTGTTGAGTATGAGCCGGGTTAAATTCTTTATAATTACAATCCATCTCTAGAGAATATTTCCTAATTATGGGATCTGCTCCAAATGAATTACCACCCGAAACAATTACTAGATCATCTCCAAATTTATTCTTAAGTCCCAATATTGTATCTTTTATTTTTATTTTATTACTCCAATATGAAGACCCAATTAAACAAACTCTCATCGCTCTATAGCTCTATTCTCCTTTGGACACAAGTCAAACTTTTTAGAAAATTCACAATAGGTACAATTTTTCCTATTTTTTCCGGTAATAGCTGGATAAGGTGATTCTTTATTATATTTACCTTCTTCAGTAAAACAATTTTTAACAAAATCTTCAAGGATTTTATTGGTTTTATTCATTGAAGGCTTTCCAGATGGTGGTTCATATATCTGTATTCTTCTCTGGGGGAAATCTAAATTCTCATATAGTTTCCTCTTAACAATAAAATATTCGATTTTTATCTTATCAATTTCACATCCATATTGCTTTGAAAAATATTCCTTATATATTCTAAGTTGATCACCATTATCTGCTTTCTGGCCTTTCCTCCAACCCATTGTACTGGTTTTGATATCAATTATCTTTAACTCATCACCATCTTGAATAACTAGATCTATGAATCCAATCATAACAACCTTATCATTAAATGGGGTTACATGGGATAGTGGTATTTCTATACCTAGAAGTTTACAATTCTTCTTACTGAAATATATATTTCTCTTTTTCCTAAGATAGTCTAATATCTCAATTCCATCTTCATAAAATTCTCCTAGCTGTTGAGGACTTGAATAATGCTTTCCATTATTATCATTCTTAACAGTTTCAAGGTATAATTTTTGAAGCTTGGTTTTTAATAATTGTCTAAAGTCCATCTTGTCTGCTTCAACGGCAGTTTCATTATAAACTTTGGTAAGATATTCTTGAATTACTTCATGAATTGCAGTACCAAAGATTAAAAATATTGATGGTTCAAACTCTCTATGTTTATCTATATAAGTTAACTTCCATCTCTTTGGGCAAGATTTATAGATATTATATTGACTATATGAGATCGATTTCTTTCCAGACTTCCGAACCTCCATAGACAATTCTAATGATTTATTCATAACCTTTTTATTTTTATATTATAGTGTAATATACGAATAATTTTTGAGATAAAAAAACTTATCTAATGGTTTATTCAAGACCATTTTCGGGTAGTTTTGGAATCAATTCATCATTAACCCAGCCACAACTACTACATTCAAATGCTGGCATAGGCAAAAAACTTTTCTTGCCAGTTGGTGATAAAGTTGCTGGCAATCTCTTCAATAATACTACATTAATAAAAGTAACCCCTTGGCACTTTTCACAATCAACATCCTCTAATTCTGAAACATTGATATTCATATTCAAATTTTCTTCTTGCATTTTATTCCTTTACATCATCGGTAAATTATTATTTTCTTCTTTATCCGGGTCTATCGCTATTACACATTCTGTTGTTAGCATTGTTCCTGCTACAGAAGCGGCTTTATCTAAAGCAGTTTTAGTTACTTTCGCAGGATCAATAATTCCAGCTTTAATCATATCAACATATTCTTCATTTCTAGCATCAAAACCCCAATTCTTATTTTTCTTATCTAATATCTTTTGCTTTATAACATCAGCATTTAAACCTGCATTCTCCAATATAGACCTAAATGGAGCTTCACATGAAGATAGAGCTAATTTAACTCCTTCCAGTTGATCTGGATTGGGATATTCAGATTTTAATAGATCTTCTCTGCAGGCTTGGATTGCCAATAATAATGCTAATCCTCCACCAGGAACAATACCCTGATCAATTGCTGCTCGTGTTGCATGTAAAGCATCTTCTGCTCTATATTTTCGTTCTTTCATTTCAAGCTCACTTTCTGCTCCCATTTCAACAACGGCTACACCACCAGTTAATTTTCCAAGTCTCTCTTGAAGTTTTTCAATATCATAATCAGAATCAGCTGTATCTATTTCCGCTTTTATTTCACTCAATCTCTCTTCAATTCTAGAAACTTCTCCACCACCATCAATGATAATTGTGTTTTTATTTGTAATGGTAATAGATTTAGCGGTACCAAATACATCACTTTGAACTTTATCTAAAGCCATCCCTTTTTTATCAGAAACTACAGTTGCTCCAGTTATAGAAGCAATATCTTCTAATATTGCATCTCTTCTTTTTCCAAAGTCTGGAGCTTTTACAGCAGCAACTCTACATGTACCTCTTGCCTTATTAACAATCAATCCGGCTAAAGCTTCTCCTTCGATATCTTCTGAAATGATCAGAAGAGGCTTATTTTTTGAAATAATATATTCCAAAATCTTTACCAATGGCTTTAAGGAAGTTAATCTTGAATCACAGATCAAAATACTGGGGTTTTCAAATTGAACCTGCATCTTCTCATTATTATTTATAAAATAAGGCGATAGATATCCACTATCAAATTGAATTCCCTCAACTACTTCTAAAACTGTTTCGGAAGTTTTTCCTTCTTCAATAGATATTACGCCTTCTATTCCAACTTTCTCCATTGCTTCAGAAATTAAATTTCCAATTTCTTCATCGTTGTTAGCAGAGATCTTTGCAACCTGGGCTATTTCTTTAGAGTTTTTAATCTCTTTACTAATTTCATTTATGGATTTTTTAATCTCTTTTACAGCTTTATCAATTCCACGTTTTAACTCAATTGGATTAGATCCAGCTAATATTAATTTATGACCTTGTTCAATTATAGCTCTTGCAAGAACTGTTGCAGTTGTGGTACCATCCCCAGCTTCATCATTTGTTTGATCAGCAACTTCTCGTACCATTTGTGCTCCAAGATTTTCATATGGATCTGACAGGCTTATCTCATTTGCAACAGTAACACCATCCTTGGTAGATATTGGATTCTCATGTTCTTTTTCAATAACAACATTTCTTCCCCTTGGGCCCAATGTTGCTTTTACTGCATCTGAAAGAATATCTACTCCCCTTTTTAATGCTTCCCTTGCTTCCGAATGGAAAATTATTTTCTTAGACATCTTTCTTCTCCCATATTGTTAGTAATTCAATCTCTCTCATCAAGTAAAACTCCTCTTCTTCTATTTCAATTTTTTTAGCTGCAAATTTAGGATAATAAACCATGTCCCCAACTTTACATTGCATTGGTATTAAATCACCAGAATCTGAATATCGTCCAGGTCCCACAGCTAATACTTTCCCAAAATTACTCTCCTCTTGAGCAATATCTGGTATTATTACGCCACCCTTTGTTCTTTCATCTGGATCTAATTTTTGTACTGCGATCTTATCGCCTATCGGCTGTAATTCTAACATAACCTTCTCCTTTAATGTTCATTATAACTTTTATATAAATATTATATTAATCAAATAATATCAATTGTTTTTTGTTTTTTTCAACTTTTTTTTTAGTTTCCTGATGGAATCTTTCACAAATTTCATCAACCTCTTTAATTAACCTCAATTCTTCAAATTGTTCTAGTACCTGTTTTTTGAAATATACATCATAATCAATTTCGAATATGTCAGGTCTTTCATCTATTAATTTTAGATCTTCTTCATTCAGACATATAGCTACTGCTCTTTCTTTCGGTTTCAAATCTTCCTCACAATTACTTTTTATATAAAACAAATATGGATTATCATTGTGTCCTATATTAGTGTTTAATTTTTCATTGGCCCATGTAGCAGCTTTAACATGTTGAGGCATTGTTTTAATGTATTCCCTGAATTGTTTTCCGAAAGCTTTTGAAATACCCAATTGCTTATAGTCTTTGATGCTCTGTAACTTTTCTTTTAGTATTCTAAAATGATCGTATCGAATTTTTCCAATTATTGCAAGTTCCGTCATTTTATTTAGAGCTATTTTTAAAAATCCTGGGGTATCTTTACGTATAATATTTAACCCCTTGATATATTTTTTGCCAGTATTTCGTATAATCCCATAGTATCTTTTTTTCGATTCTCCAAAATAAATATGTTCTAAATCATATTCGAATTTTAAATCCATATGCTGATAATCTGGGGATAGACCATTATTATATTTTTTAACAAAATCAGTTTCTAACTTGTCATTAAATTCATTTAGCAACTTTTGCATCTGATTTGAATCTTTATCCCGAGACTTAACGAAAATCGAATCTGTATCACCATATAGTACCATATGACCGATGTTATTAAAATGGTCCATAGAAAATCTTAGTGCTTCTCTTGCAAAATATGTTATAGCATCCGCACATTCATAATTACACAATCTAAAGAAATTAAAGCCCATTGCTCCATAAGCAGAATTCAAAACTAATTTATAAGCCCACTGTCTTTTGCCCATTGCAATAGCTAAATCACCTTCATATTTCCCAGCTTTTAAATTTTCATTTATTTTAACCCTTTCGAGAAAAAGCTTTTTTAGAACATAAGGTAGCAATCCAATTCTTTCTTCATGAGCATAAAACAAATATCTTTCTCCAAAAAGAGTATCGCTTTGTTTTGTATCTACATATTTAATATTGTTTTTATCTAATTCATCGATAACTTCTTGAAATTCTATACCCGCTTTTTTACAATCCCCTTGAGAAGCTATATAAGTTTCGGGACTAATATTAAATGCCATAATACTAGTTGGATAAAGAGAAGTATAATCCATTAGAGTTATATCTTTATGATTACCAGGTTCAGTTGGATCTATAACAATCGCTCCAGTATAGTTTTGCCTCTCAATAGTTCTACGAGTGGGAAATATTAATTTATTGTGGAATTCCTTTATGATATAGTTATCTACTATCATTGATTTAAATAATCCTAAGGCCAAACTCTCAAGGTTTGCAATTTGTTGAAGTGTAACATATAAATCAAAGATCTGGATCTTATTGTCAATCTCACTTAATATCTGAACATCCCTGATACCATACTCCAAAAAGCCCTTAAAATTATCTTTCCAATCTCTCCAAGTAACCTCAGTTAATTTCTCAAGATCACTATCTCCCAGGATTTCTTTTGAAGCTGTAGCTAATTTCCAATTGGGTAAATTATATCCCATATCCTTTAACAAGTCCATCATATCCATATGATCTAATCCTCGGATATAAATCTTCCAGAATTCTCCTTTTTTCTTCATATAAACATCATCAATCGGAGAAAGCATTTGATATGGTAAGCCCAACCTCCTACAACGATTAATTATATATGGCATATCATATCCAGCTGAATACCACCCAGTTAAAATATCGCATTTTATTTCTCTAATAAAGTTTAAAAAACCGAGGATCATTTCCTCTTCAGTAGGACTAAGTAAATATATAATATTATCTTTTTCTATTATCTTAGTTTCTTCAAAGTTTTTTGTATGTTCTGGATGCCAAGCAAATATGAAATATTTTTTCTTTAGATTGGAATAGCATTGAATTGAAGTTATTGGCATCATTGCTTTTTCAGGCTTATTGGCACTCTGATTATTCATATCTACATCGGTTTCAATATCGAAGTATATTATATGTCGCTTATTGGACCAAGATAAATTATTATCTAATATATATTTGAATTCTGGTTTTACATCTGTTTGAAATGCTTTATTTGGATATAGATTATCCACCTTCATTTTAGTTCTTATTGAAGTATAGTTGATTTTGGTAGTATATTCTCCAAAAAGGCTTTTTTGAGTTTCTGTAGTTTCTTCAAGGCTTCTTTCATCATCTAAATCACTAACATGATCCGAAGAATAATAGAAGTAGTCCTTATATTTATCGACTTTTGTAATAAAGTCACCATCATCATTATAGCCATATTGAAATATGTTCCAAAATCCCTTATCAAATTTTGCAGCTATTCTTGAAAGTTTAAAATTATCCATTTAATCTATTTTTAATTTTTGAGTTTTTATATTTGATTTGTTTAAGAATTCGATGCCTTCCGAATCTCGATAATCATCCGAATAGATTACCTTCTGAATTCCAGATTGAAGTATTAATTTACTACATTCTCTGCAGGGAGACATTGTCAAATATAAAGTTGCACCATTGCAAGATTGCCCATGTTTTGCACATTTTAATATAGCATTTGCTTCTGCATGCAATACATACCATTTTGTTTTCAGAACTGTACTCCAGCCGGTAGCTGAATCATGAGGCTCTTCACATTTATTTTCAAAACCAGTTGGGGTTCCATTGTAACCATCAGAAACAATCATTCCATCTTTTACAATCAAGGCTCCAACTTGCTTTCTTTTGGAATGAGATAGCTTTGACCATTCTATGGCCATTCTTAAATAAGCTAAGTCAAACTTACTTGACTCCTGTTGAGCCAAACCCACCAGATCCTCTGTTTGATTCTTCTTCATATAACTCTGATTCTTCTACTAATTCTACTTCCGGATTTCCCAATTGTAATAATAAAAATTGTACTATTTTGTCTCCTGGTTTAATAACTTGCGCATATTCTCCAACATTTGTTAAGTTGATATGTACTTCTCCCTGATATCCACAATCTATTACACAGGCACCAACATGTAAACTCTTCTTTACTGCTATTCCAGATTTATTAAATGCTACCAATGCAAAACCTTCTGGTACATTACATTTGATTCCTGAAGGAATTAAACACGATTCGTTTGAACCTAAACGTATTTCTTGTTGATCTTGAGGTACAAAAAAATCAATCCCTGCATCAATATTATTAGCTCTAGTTGGGGCTTTTACATCCCTTATTTTTGAAATTTTCATTTATATATCTTTCGGTTTTTCGATATTATTTATAATATTTTGAATTATAGCTGCTTTCTCATAATCTTCTACCTCAATAGCTTCATCTAATTGTTCTTCTAATGTAAGCGGAACTTCTAAATCCATTGGAAATATATTCATATTTTGCCAAGAATTCATTAAGGTCCGATTTAGTTCTTCCTGTAATCTCACCAATCCTATTCTTTCACGTTCCAATTCCCTCTCTTTTTCCAGATTATCCCGAAGCTTCCATCCAATACTCTTGCCTATCCAATATGAAAATATTGATATAAATATAAATAGCAAACCAAAAATAATTTCCATTTTATTATTTTTCCAAAGATTCTTTTAGAGTCTTGCCGATTATATTGGTTACTCTATATGGGTCCATATTCGATGCTGGTCTTCTATCTTCTAAATAACCTTTCCAATCATCATTTACAACTCCAATTGGTATTCTAATAGAAGCTCCACGATCACTAATTCCATAACTAAATTTAGAAATGCTTTGGGTTTCATGATTACCAGTTAATCGTAAATAATTAGCAGAACCATATTCAGCAATATGTTCTTTGTGCTTTTCTAAAAATCCATCACAAATCTTCTGAATCATTTCTTTGCTGCCTTCCATCCTCATTTCTTTTGTAGAAAAATTAGTATGACAACCACTACCATTCCAATCCCCATCTATTGGTTTTGGATGAAATTCAACTCCAATTCCATGCTTTTCAGTTGTTCTATGTAGAAGATATCTAGATAACCAAAGATCATCACTAGCTTCTTTTTGTCCTTTTCCAAATAATTGATATTCCCATTGTCCCAACATAACTTCTGCATTTATTCCAGTTATATTTAATCCTGCATCCAAGCAAGCATTTAAATGTTCTTCAACTATTATTCTACCTGCAATATTATCACTCCCAACTGCACAATAAAACTCT
>Ga0098061_1000732_pt1 | contig 16011 bp, 20 predicted proteins | sample 22_taG_FD_92579 | JGI IMG/M metagenome (GOLD analysis project Ga0098061, IMG submission 92579) | Marine viral communities from the Subarctic Pacific Ocean - 22_ETSP_OMZ_AT15343 metaG | ecosystem: Environmental > Aquatic > Marine > Oceanic | place: Subarctic Pacific Ocean | collected 2015-01-20
AACATCAAGAGTCGAGCCAGACAGTACATTAAATGTATTGGCCGTCATGGTGAAGTCTTCGGCACCAGCGATATCGAACCGGATGGTGTCGTCGTCGTCTCCGCCTTCTTCTACCCGTATTCCGGTATCGCCATCCTGGTCTAAAAGTTTCGTAGAAGACGTGGCTACACGAACCGCAGCACCACTGCCTGCGCCATCGGCGTAAACCCAGGCCGTCTCTCCATTTTCAACAGTCGCATTAGCACCGCTTCCTTGTGAAAAAATAGCATTACGATTAGCTGACAAATTGTTATAAACTAGATATAATTTATCCGCATCATTCGGAGAAATTGTTATTGTATTATCACTACCAAGATCGCCGCCATCCCCAAGCACCAGCACACGATACATGCCATCGGTCAGTGTCCCGTCCGTGGTGGTAAGGGTCGTGGTTGATCCGGTTAATGTTAACGCACCGACGCCACTGATGGCGCGGTCGATGATATCCATGTTGGTATTGACGGTACCGCCCCAGGTGCCTGACTGATCGCCAGTTGCAGGCTTTTCAATACCCTGATTTAAAGTATACGTGCTTACCATTTGTCAACCTTTCTAGGCCGCTATTTCTGTAAAGTCAGACGTTTGTGTTGTGCTTATCTCAGAAAACCCTGAAGTTTGTGTTGTACTGATCTCAGAAAAACTTGATGTTTGCGAAGCATCAATAATTCCCCATACATTAACGCCTCCTATAGCACCTGTCGCCTCAACACCTGTTACCACAACTTCAATACTCGGTACAGCGGTAACAGTTCCAACGGCACTTGTTCCCGCAACACCTGTGGGTATAGCAAGAGCACCTGCTGCAACCGTTACTGTCCCAACGGCACTTGTTCCTGATACACCCGTTGGTACAACTTCAATACTCGGTATAACCGTTACTGTACCAATAGCGCCGGTACCAGCGACTCCTGTCGGTACAACTTCAATACTCGGTACGACTGTTACTGTGCCAACGGCTCCTGTACCTGCAACTCCGGTAGGAATTACAGGAATAAGTTGGCCATATCCTCCTTCACCATATTGACCGCGTCCAAATCCAGCAAGTAAAGTCAAACTATCAACCTCTACGCAATTCTAATAATTGCCGTTGATGCCGCTGCTGCTGGAAACTGAATTGTAAACGTTCCCGCCGTACTCGTTTTATTTCCACCAAAATCTAAAGCACAAACTGCTTTATCACTATTTGTATCGTTATAGATTAAGGCTCCCCGTGCAGTAATGGTAGCTGTGGTAAAACTTTTGTCAGCGAAATCAGTGAAACCTGTCGTACCTCCAGTAGTTGGGTCTACATTAGTAAGGGCCAATCCTCCCGTAACATACGTTCCACTAGACGCCACTTCACCCGTAGTTGTAAAGGCAGTGGTCGCTGCTCCTAACGTAGCTGTTGTACTAGATTTTCCGCCGCCCCCAATAGCATACAAAGCTAGTTTGAAACTATTGCCCCCCGACGCAGAAAAATTATGCGTGGCTTGTAAAACTTCTGCCTTAAACGATGTACACATAGCCGTTGTTATGGCCATATCAAATACTCCTAAAATGTTCGGCTAAGTCGTCATAGCCAGCTTTTCTAAGTTCAGCACATACCGTGGCGCGATCTTGTTCAATTGCAAATTTCATATAACGGCACAGAATAGTTTGAATATGATCCTTAAAAGCATGTGCTTGGTCACGTAAAGGAGCAACAGTACCATCAGATACATGAATTATTTTTTCTACAGCCATTTCAGCAACTTGGTCGGCTGTAAAACCGCCTTTTTCTGTGGTTTTTACCACAGCCACCCCTACCGTAACTCCTGCATCAACAGCTAACATTACGCGGTCTCCTGTAACTCAACAATATTATCATGACGACCAAACATGACAGGGGCATCCATAGGTTCAGGCAAGATCAGTTCTGATTGTCGTGTGATTAACAGTTCTTCATTCTCTATTTTCATTACCAACGGATCATCTAATCTATGGTATCCGTATAATCGTTCTTCTGAAGAAACATTTGTATCCAACAAACTTGAACCATAAGCTACATCAAGCTTCATTCCTCGGCTTACACAAAAAGACAACCAAAATTCTGTGCAGGCACGTCCTGCTTCAGCCATGTGAAGATTTGTTGTATAAGAATAATCAATGCCAAATAAATACAACTTACCAATTTCTTGGTAAGCAGCGAAAGCAATCGCATACGGAACCGTATTATTAAAATAGCATAAATTTGTATCTTTAACGACCTCTTCCAAAGGATAAAGAATTGCTCCTGGAACACGGTCATCTAATTGGCAGGTGTATATAGGGCCTTTATGTCTTGGTAATTCTCGACGTAAAGCAGCAGTTTGTTTTCCAGCATTTTCCGTATCTAAAAATCTAGATGGTGGATCCATCATAAATACACGATCATGCTTTATGGGCGCTAACATAGAATTTATGGCCCACACCTCATCATATTCCGCCCCATTGGCAACAGACGAAGTGTATGCAACTTGCGATTCCCCAAGTCCGACAAGAGCAATAGAAGATCCTTTAAGAGAAAGTTCCTTCATTGAACTTCCCTTCGCACACGATCATACCTGTATTGATCTCGTGTTTGTTCACCTTCACCAAGATTCTTCAACCACTGTATAGACTCTACAAACCTTTGATTATAAAGTTGCAGTAAATTAGGTTCACCTTTCATAAAGGTATAGGCTTCAACTAAAGCTCCGTAAAGAAGAGCCAATTCAGCATTAGTACCGAGATAACTTGTTCCATCCGCTGTTGCAGAAATAGAAGTTGGCCTGAAAAAATAGTGAAGTTCCGCAGTAAGCGCAGCATTTGGGGTAGGTGCTAATAAAAACGAGGTGTCGTTCCAACTCGCATAATATTTAGGAATACCGTCTGTGGTTGGATTTGGAGTGTAGTCCTGTAAAAAAGACACTTGCTTATATAATAAGAATTCATTGTTAGAACTATTAACAACGCTTAAAGAAAAGGGAGCTAAAAAATCAGTGGGCTTACTTAAAAATTTTATATCTTCTGTTGTTGTGCCTGTAGAATTTTTACGAAAAACTTCTAACTGACACTCTTTTAAAATCCGCTCTTCGGAATTTAATATGAATCGTGTCAGATTATTCGTAAAAGTTGTTTCCGTGTTTTCTGTATAATCCTGTATCGCTGTTTTCAGCGTGGTGAATGTAAATGCCATGTCACGCCTCCAGTGTTACAGGTCCAGCAGAAGTAGGGTAACCGCCCCCAGATACAGAACCTGCGGTTGCCGTGCCACTGGATGCTGAAAATGTATAATTGTCATCATCAACGCGAGTGATTGTATATCCTACAGCCGTAGTTAACACGGCGGCTGTAAAACCATCAAATCCAATTACATCCCGAAACCGCACAGTGTCGCCTGTGGATCTACCGTGGCCTGTTTCACGAACAGTTATAGTTGCGCTACCTGAAGAACCACTAAGAAATGAATCTGGGTTCAATAACACTTCTACTTCTGGTTCTGTACGATCAGGACGAGCGTCCTTTAAAGCTTCTGCATCAGCAGGTACTCGTGGAGGGGTTAATTGCGGCTGCTTTGCTTCCCATTCATCCTTACCCACTAAGAAGCCATTCCATTCACGCTTCATATCTTTCAGACGATATCGTTGGCCTGACCGATCAGAAATTCCGTAAGCGTATTTATTGGAAGCAAATTTAGCCATTATATAACCTGTATCGAACTTGCAGTAGGCACAAGTTGAAGACTTGATCTATCACGATCTTCTGTTGCTGCTCTAAAGAAGTCTTCTTCATAAGCCGTTTTTAAATCAGCCATGCGATTAGGGGCACGCTTCACGGCTATGGAAAAGGCCAGCCCAGAAACAAGGCTTGGCAAAAACCTGAAAGGTACTTCCATGGTATCTACAGAGGCGTCCGCATCATCTATACGAACCAAACGGTAATAGATTAATGCGTCAGTTGAATTTTCTGGAACAGGCCAAATTGTTACCGTAGGTGTGATTAATCGATCCACAAAAAATTGTGTTGCTCTTGCTTGATTGTCTTTATCTGGAATTGCAAGGAAATCGCTCCGACTAATACGATTCACAGCAATATCAGAACCAGAACGACGAACGACCATATCCAAAATATCAATGGTATTTTGCACATCGTCCAAAGACGGATCAGCCGATATTGTCGTAGTCGCACCACTACTAGATCCTGTTATGGTTTCACCTGCTGTAAAAGCACCACTAGGTACAGTCAATGTAAGCGTTGCGCCGCTGGGCTTTGTTATAATTTTTGCTGTCGTACTGCTGCTGGAACCCGTTATGGTTTCACCAACAGATAAACTAGCCGAAGCACCAACTGTTGCGGTTATAGTTCCAACGGGATATGTGTCAACGGCTGAAGAGCTTGAAAGTTGGGCTAACGTTTGTGTAACTTGCCTCACGGTCCATAAGTTAATGCCCCGGTTAGCCCAGTCTGCCAGCATAAGATTAAGTGATCTACGTGCAGTAACCGCATCATAGCCCGTGCGTGATTCTAAACCGCAACGTTCAAATGCTTCCTCTATGATCTCCGCAACATTGAGATCAAAATTGGCAGACCCCGATATAGCCATTTACTATATCCCTGCGCGCTTTAAACTTTCAGCCGTTGTATAGGCCACTTCTACAGGGGAACTTTTTTCATGATGCACAGAACCCCCATGATTATATCCCTTGCGTTTCTTAACCTTGCCGCCTTTCCCAAGATGTTGGACACCGTCCTTGGGATCGCCGTATTTATTTTTTCCTGGTCCACCTTTCATAACGATCTCCTATCTAAGCGTGAAATACAGTAGCCGTGGTAAACGTGCTCTGCGTATATTGAATGTAGATACCCGCCGTAAACAAAACGCCCTCAGCAGGGATACTTACATCATCCAATACGGTTGCACTTGCAACCGTAGAAAGCTGCATGGCGGTTGTTCCCGTAGGCGAAGTAGTTGGAAATACCAAGGTGCCCGCAGTAGCGGAATTCATTATGCAAATGCCCTTCAACCGCGACCTACCTGCAAATACCACATCTGCCGCAGAATTATTTATACCGGCAGAAACATTGCCCGCACTTGCTCCATCGATAGCGATTTGGGTAACTGTTTTAAAGTATTTGCTACCCGTAGCCGTACCCGCATTCGCCCCGGTAATTTCTTCCGTTTGAGCATCGCCATTTACATCAGTTCCGGTTACCGTAAACGTGTCTCCAGAATCATCGCCCGCAGATAAAATTGTAATAATTCTACCTGAATCAAATGTAGCAGAACCACCTGATGTTAAGGCTCCACCAAGCGTTAAGTTTCCAGCGCCGCCTAATGTGGCCGCTGCAGATATACCATCTGCATCCAAGGCTTGTGTGTCGGCTGTTAAAAATACCGCCTTTGCATCACTTCCACTAATGTATGTCGCCATCGCGATTCTCCTGTTGGAGTTCCTGTGCTTTTGACAAGGGTAAAATGATCATTGGATCATCTTTACCCCGTGTTACAACAGGCGGATCTTCTAGTCTATGATACCCATAGAATCTTTCTGTTGCAGGTTTATTAGCATCAAACATTGTAGTTGTCATTGCAACCTCAACATTGATACCACGCTCCTCGGCCTTAGACAATAAATACTCACAACAAGCGCGCCCTTCTTCAGCAAACTGTCTTAAATGCACATACCCAAAATCAGCACCATACATCATTATACTTTCAGGTTTTGCGCATATGGCAAAAGCTATAGCAAAAGCGACAGTGTTATTCAGGTATGAGGTTTTAAGAGTACTACATACTTCCTGCAGAGGGTATAGAACAGCCCCAGGAACCCTATCATCTAAAACGCAAGTGTAAACAGGCCCCGGATGAGTCGGGAGCCATTTACGCATTCCAGGAGTCATAGAACCTGCATCTTCGGTATCTAAAAATCGTGAAGGCGGGTCAAGCATGAAGACTCTATCATGATATATAACACCGCCCATAGAATTCACGGCCCATACCTCATCTGCAAAAATAGAGGAATCACCGTTAGACGCAGAGGATTTGGTAAATTCGGCGTGGCTATTGCCCATTGCAACAATAGCCACGCGCTTCCCGGAAAGATCTGGTATTATAGACTCATCTTTACCATTGGTTCGCATTTGATCTAAAAATATCCCATAAGAAAAAAGAGGGGCACATGGCCCCTCTCTCCATTAAGAACCAGCCTTGATCTCTCCTGATAGGACCATCATCTTATGCTTAGTTGTCCCAGGAGAAGGAAGATCCTTCTTAGAATTAATCCCGTAAGAATACTTAGACTTCTTAGCAGAATCTTCCTTGATTTGGGGCTTCTTTTTTGAATCAGCCATGTGTTACCTATTATACAGACGAACCAGACTGAGTCATGCCATTGGTAACACGCTGCGCGGCTACATGGATGTAATCACACCATGCGGCATCCGCAGTTGTCGTACCAGATATAGCACAGAACCAAGGTGCCAAGGCTGAAGTCGGTATGTTGCCAGTTGTGGTAGTTACCAAAACACGATCAACATAGAACTCCACCTGCCCCGTACCCTTTACAATGAAGCCAAGCTGACGGCTGTTAGAAATATTAGAGCTTCCTTCCGCACCATCGGAGAAGTCAATACCCGTATCCGTTTTTGTCTCAGTTCCACCACTGTCACAATTAGCAAAAATGGATGCCGCACCCTCAACAAGAAGGAACCCAATCTGGTTATTAGCGGTGAAAGGAACACCCGTAGCAAAAGTACCGTTCTCGGCTAGACCAACGAACATATCCATGTCGTCGGCATCCGCTACCGCTACTCTAGCCTCAAAATAAATGTTCTTGCTGGCTTCAGCCATAAAGATTTCATTACCTTGAATAGCGCCACCGGAGTTATCAGTGGATCCGTCTCCAAGAGACTTCGCCCAGCCGCCAACATGATCTGCAAGGCATGTTAACGTACCGCTGTTCAGGACGCTCTTAGTCCAGTCGTCAGTGTCGTCAATGTCGATGCCTACAAAGTCATCATATTTAAAGATATAATCAGGGTTAACTTGAATCGGCAGGTTCTGAAACCAGGAACCTAATCCACTGGCGTCGCTACCATGGCCGCTATACATCAACGGTCCAGAAAATCGTGTAGTACCCATCGGTACACCTCCTTACAAAGGTTTTTGCCCTAGAGTCTTAGTAAGCGTCTGCTGGGCCAGTCGCTAGGGCTATGAGTCCCAGAAAAATGGGGAAGGGTTTCCCCTCCCCCACATATACTACGCTCCTGGAGAACCGTAAAGGCCCCGCCAGTCAGACCAACCGAAGCTGTAACGCTCACGTGATTTGTAACGAACATTTCCGGTGTCAAAGTCACCTTCCATGTTGTTACGCAACGCTGCGCGCACAAACATCTTCAGGCCGTTGGGTGCATCGGTTTTAACGAACCATGCATCCGTATCCGTAAGGAAATGATTAACGGCATAACCCTCTGGCAGCATACCCATGCTACGCAAAGCATTGACGTCGTTATCCGCCGTTCCTACCCGATACGGAGTTGCCAAAAGGCGCTCCGCTACGAATTGAAGCTGTGGCGGAATAATCAATTTCCGACCCATGATAGCAGTCTTGAGACCACGCTCGTCTTTGAAGTTAGTTGAGATGTTAATCATCGCATCTTCAAGACTAGTCTCGTTCAGATCTGCAGCGGTGGTTGGCTCATTTGCGAGCGTTCCTGCGCTTACCGTTGGATGGGCCGTATCCAAAAGAGGTTGGCCGTCACCACCAGTAAAGCTGGAAGAAAACGCATTGTTAAGAGTATTAGCACCCTTAACCTGTTTCGTATGAGCCATGCTACGTGCGAGAGCCTTCGTATACCGAGAAGAAAGACGGTCATAGAGATTATCTTCTACCGCCTCTTCCGTGATAGAAAACGCCAACGCAATGGTTTCATGCGTATACCTCGCCGTAAAGGTTTCCTGCGCCGTGTCAAACGCCACAGCAGACCCTTCAGCTTTGGTTTGCGCCGCACCAAACCCCGAGAGCATCACTTCTTCTTCGAAAGCGCGATCTGACGTCTCGATTTCGAAGATCTCACGATGTTCTTGTTCGTAGCGATCATATTCAAGGCCGAACAGGGCATGTAGCCCTGGCTCTAGTTCCTTGACTAATTGTGCACGACTAATAGCCATAGTTTAGTCCCCCTATGTTCCAGTAGTCGTTTTGTAGGCATGTTCGTTAAAGATCACATACCAATTAGCGTTTGCCGAATCGACATCGCTATTGTCTGGATCTTTGCTCAAACCTACAATACGCATCTGTGCGGTACCCGATCCAGCGCTGGCTGCAAGCTCAGTGCTTGATTGACCATTGACAGTGCTGCCACTAACACCTGCTGTATCAGCGTTTCCGCCAATATCTGTAATTGCAAGTGTACCAGCACACTGAACTTCAAAAGTCATATCTGGATCATCATAAATGAAGGCAACAATATCCGAGGCAGAAACGCTACCTGGATAAGTGTTACTCCACGTTGGTTTAGACGTTGTTGGGTCAGTATAAAAACAACCGTTAAACACGCCCACTGAATCAGTAGCAGTAGCAGTGCCAATGATAACCGAACCACTGGTAGCCATAATTACCAAAGACCCTTGAAAGATTGGTCCCGTAGCACCCGAGGCAATTCGATATTCATTAGTTGCGTTGTTAAACGGCATACTCCCCAACTGACGAACGGGCCTAAGCCCAAAAGCTCCATCAACGTTTGCCATTGCTGGAAATCTCCTCGATCAGAAGGTTAAAAGATTTGATGTCCATAATTTATTCATTATTACGACCACCAAAAGTGACGTTCGAATGCCGTTCCTTACTAATCGGCATCGATGGATGTTGTTCCCTCATCAGATCATTATCAACCGCGTCCATCTGACCTTGAGTTTCATCCTCAAAGTAAGTTTCACGACTGACCGCAAGTTCCTCTGGAACTCGTGCGAGCAACAAACCACCTACCCCAATGACTCCAGCATATTTGCCTTCCTCAACAACGGTAGTGTTCCACCCCGGATATTCGTCTGCTCGCACTAAATCATAACCATTGTTTAGGCGACCAGAAACATTTTTCCGATCATCAGCACCCACAAATTCAGAACGAATCCACCGATGTCTAAATCCTTCGGGCGGTGGGGGCGCATCTAATGCAGATGGCGGCTTGTAGAATTTAGGTTTTTCCTTCTTAACACGGGTATCTTCACTTCTGGGGGTTTTATCAACCATCAATATACCTCCTAAACTCGCTGTTCTTCAAGTTTAAGTTTTTGCGCAGCGTACTGTTTCTCGCTTATCCCGAGACGTTTAGCGATATCTCGTTCACTGCTAGTAAGACGCACACTGGTTGAGCGCCCAGATTTTTGCTTCCTAGTAGCAGGAGCAACCGACTGAGCGGGGCGGTTTTCACTGGGTTGACGAGTCCCATTAAATTTATGGGGGAATGCATCCTTCATACGGCGGTCAACTTCAGCGTAATACGCTTCTTCAGTTCCCTTGTACCCTTCTGTTTCAGTTAGGGTACGGTGAAAACCTAAAGCCGCATAGGTCATGGCTTCATCTTCACCAAACCAAGAATTATTTTCAAACCAATCCTCAGCTTTTGGATCTTTTTGCGCAACAATAGGAGGCTCTGCTGCTTGAGGAGTAGCCCCAGGGATATTTTCTTGTTTCTGTTGTTGTTGCGCCTGTTGCGCTTTTTGCAACTGCGCCGCCCACGAAACTCGCTCTTTTTGAGCCGCAAGTGTTGCTAATGCCTCTTGCGTTTCCACTAACGCATCAACATCACCAGAATCATAAGCTTCCTTATATCTGGCTTTGGCTTCTGTTATTTGACTGTCAATACGTGTGCTGAATTCGCTGCGATAACCTTTATCAAGGTTATTTATTCGGCCGTTAAGATCTTTATTTGTTTCCTGCAGTCCTCGGGCATAATCTAACGCCGCAGTTTCTCGTCTTTCAGCCTCACGATATCGGTTGGTAAGTTTATCAATGCGTTTTTGAACTTTGTCGCTATATTCCTCATGCTCCGAACTATCGCTCGCTGCCACAGGTCTATCGTCGCCAGCATCGATATTAGATCCATCCGAAGATAATACGTTTTCCTCATCAAGAATGACATCCACATCTCCCTCATCTTCTTGTGAATCAACTTGTGACTGGGTGTTCTGTTCTGTGTCAATACTACTCATTTTCCCTCACTTTCTAAACATGAGCAATGTCATCGGGGTCGAGAATCGTGGCCAAAATTTCGTCATCATTTAAAAGTCTCAATTCAGCTCCTTCGATTTTAAACCGACTTCCCGCATACCTACCAATTACCACCCAATCTTTTTCTTTGCAATAGGGTTGTGAATATTTATCTGAATCAGCATAACAATCAGGACCAAGTTTTAAAACATAACAGACCACCGTGGCGAGGGCATTTCGATCTCTTGTTTCATCGGTTAAGATGATACCGCCTTCCGTTTTTGCTTTCCCTTTATACGGCATAACCAAAACACGGTATCCTGTGGGGGTCGGCAAACGCTCCATGGCTGTTTTATCAAGCAACTCTGGATCCAATACACGGTTTTCTTCCGAAGTATACGCTAACGCTAAACTGCCTTGAGCTTCTAAATTTTGTTTTCCTTCAGTCTTCATCATAGTCTCCTGCCTTACTCCTAAGTTCCACAATATACTGTTCAATAAAGGTTAATCCCCGCACTTCCCCCACTGCAGAACGATAATCTTCATAATTGGTAAAACTACCCGCCATCATGCCTTCTTGTAGTTCATCAAGGCGTTCACGAATAAGTCTTACAATTTTAGAAGTAGCGTATGAAATATCGTCCATAATTATCGCTTTTTTACTCGTTTTGTGGTTTTCTTTTTTGGTTGGATTTTACCACCGTACTTCTTTGCCCACTTCTTGAAAACCTTTGGTTTCTTGGCGGCTAAATACCGCCGTTGTTTTTCTGACTTGAAGGGCATTAATTAGCTCGTGCTCTATCCTGTTTTAATTTTGCAACCGCAAGACGGCCCTGCATTTCAGTCTTATCTTCATCGGCGTCTAATTTAGCTGCTGCAATCTGACCTCGCATTTCAGCTATGTCTTCCTGAGAATCAATTTTCTCTCGTGCTATTTTATTGCGATCTATATTTTCCTTCTGATCTAATTTTAACCGTTCTTCATCATCCTGTGCCTTGCGGTATAGATCAGCTTCCTTAATACGCAGCTCTTGGCGACGTAGCTCAACCAAAGGATCTTCATTTTCCCCCGTAGCTGCCATAACTTCAGTGGTGATTTGTGCTATTAATTCAGATACACGGTTTTCTGCATCTGCCATTAATTGCTGCTGCTGCTGTTGGTCTAATTGCACACCTTGCGCCTGTGCTTGCTGAATCTGGGGTTCAAGTTCTTGGGTCACTATTTGCCTCGCCTGCATACTAATATGCTGTGCCACATGACCCGTTAATGAACCCATAACCATAGGAGCAGCCATAACAATAGGCGTTTTCAGCATGGCCATATGCGCAACAATGTGCGCCTGATGATTTTGTTCCATAAACGCTTCAATTGGCTGATTGCTTAAAACGTTCCGGTTTTCCTCAGAAGCATCTATTGGTTGTGGATCTTTAGGGGGCGGCAAAATAAGATCAACATCCTTTACCCCTAAAGCCTCATACATGCGCCGATACGCTTCATACATATTGTGCATCTCAGGGGCAGCTTGCGCCAACTGTAGTTGCATCTGCGCCAGCATGGCACGTTGACTACTGCTAAAGATGTTAGGATCACTAACGGGTATGATGTCTACACGATCATCAAAATCAGAAGCCTTAACATTCCTTTCAGCACCAATCGTGTCATATGGGTATTCGGGTGGTAAGTAATCCGCAAATACACCAGCCAGCAATTTTAATTCTATGCGCTGCGCATAGTGCAGTCGTTTATGAATACCAGACATGACCTTGGTACCGCGCTCCAAGAGCGCCATGGTAGTACCAACAGGCATTTCACGGTTTAACCCATTTTCAGAAATGGGCAATTCCGAAATGGCACTAAACCTTTGTCCTGATTGTATGATCAAGCCAAGTAATTGGAATAATGTCGCACTTGGCTCTTTATACGGTAGAGGCAACAAAGAATCACGCAGATTACCACCAGGACTATCCACATCGCGAAACTCGCCAGGAGCCAAAGGCTCATCATCATCACGTATGCGAATACCGCGAGCCTTGAAGCCAGCGGGGAGATTAGCCAGTGTGCCTGCATCAATCAACTGCCGTAGAATTGAAGTTGCCGAACGGCTTAATCCACCAATCATATGGATTAAACCAAAACCATAATACCCTAACCCAGGAAGAAACTTGAAATGCACAAAATACTGTTTCTTCGCCATTAACGGATCTTCTGGCCCCCAGTTTCGGCGTATGGCCAAAACCTCACCTGAATTTTCATCTACCGTTACAATATAAGGGAGTCGTACCCCGGTGGGTTCACCTGCTTCATCAGTATCCTCATAACCTAAAAGGTCTAAATCAACATGGCATTCCAACAAGATGTATTCTTCGTCATGCCCTCCAGGTCGCTCACCCTGCAATTCATCAACCTTTGATTGCGAGTCTGAAGCCGTTATAGTTTCTGGATATACTGATACATCCCTATAGAATCCATTCACCTGCATTTTGCGCAAATCATTTACTTGCATATGCACAACATGCGTGATGCGTTCGGCACTTTGTAGATTTGTCGTTGTGTAAGGAACTACTAAATCTTCACAAGCAACAAACTTGCTGACTGCCCGCTGCATGGATTCATCATAATAAACTTTTTTGAAAGCAGAACCCGCTAATGGGAGATAAAACAATAATTGATCCATATCCGGATCATATTCTTCCATCACATCAGTAATCTGATAATTCATGTACTGCTTTACACGCTGGGCTTGTTTTTCAGCCTCAGGGGATATGGCACCTACAATCTGGGTTCGTACAGGGCCATCAGGGGGCAAAAGTTCCTTATACGCTTGCGCCTGAAACTGCACCACACTTTCCGCCAGTAATGGGTGCGAAATACCACTAGCTCCCCTAAAAGGCTGTTCGCGTTCTTCATATTTAAAGCCTAAAAGATCTAACCCTTCAACATAGGCCATTTCCCAATCTTTTCGGCTCTGTTTGTCTTCTTTATAAAAGCCAATTAGATCATTTCCAAGCTTGGTCAATTCACCTGGATTTACTGAATCTGCAAGGTTAGCAAAAAAATCATCAGAATCATCAGGCCTCGTGGTGGATGCGTCAAAATCAACAACCACGCCGCCCTCATCATCCTCAGTAATAGATACATCATCGGATAGAATCTCATCATCCGAGGGGACATCTATAATATTTTCAGACAAAAACTCTTCATCAACAACCGCAGCAGGATCACCTGTAAGGCGTTTATCTACAACCATCAGTAATATTCCCTTGGACGCATAAAGCTACGGGGAGCAGTATCCTCATAATCATCGGGGTGATTAACAAATCCTCCCTGGCGAAAACGCAACAACGCCTGAACGGTACTATCTACCAAATCATCGTGATCACCTAGAGGAAACGCTGCACATTCTTCAATTAATTCATCAGCAAAACTTTTTTCCGGTACCCACACCATACCCGATTCTACTAACGGCGCAACAGCATTAACACGAGTCACCTTATCATTTCCACGGGTGGGGGTATAGGTAGAAACGGGAATTCCCGTCTGACGTAATTCATACGTTAACGGTAAACCACTAGCTTTTGCTTCAATTACCACGTTATCTGGATCCCATTGCTTGTATTGTTCATGGGCCACACGTTTCAATTCCGGAAATTCCCAACGACCCTTTATACTATCAAGCAAAATGATGTGAAAAGTTTCATCCTCGTTCGGTTTAAACACTCCCCAAGTGGTAATTGCGCTATAATCAGCGGTTTCCTTAGCACTAAACGCCGTATCGTAGCTTTGAATGATATATTCTAGTCCAGGAACAGTTTCTCGCTCCCAACGTTTCCACCATTCACGTTTAATTAAGCTGCCTTCTTCGGCAGTTGGGTTTTGCATCCATTGAGCGTTCCATTTACTCACGCTCAAACTAGCTTTTACCCCTAATAATTCATCCACTTTCCAGTATTCCGGCCAGACAGCCTCTTCATTTGGCATAATGGCGGGAAACTCCACAATTTCCCACCTATCGGACATATCATCCGATGCCTGAGCCTTAATGAGCTGTCCTGTTAGGTCTTTTACCGACCAACGTGTCATCACCAGGATAATGGCCCCTCCCGGTTGCAGACGTTGCCGTGGTCCAGATGTGTACCATTCGTACGCATTATCCATGGCGTTGGGGCTAAGTGCATCTTGTTCACTATGGGGGTCATCAATAATCAGCAAATCAGCACCACGACCCGTAATTGCACCCCCCACACCCGAGGCGTAGTATTCACCGCCCTCATTTGTCTCCCAACGTCCGGCTGCTTTGGTATCTGCGCGCAGTTTTGTTTGCGGGAACACACGCTCATAATCCGCGCTATCCATAAGGTTACGCACCTTACGACCGAACCGCACAGCCAATTCACCTGTATGCGTGGTTTGGATAATTTTCAAATCTGGTCTACGACCAATTAACCATGCCGGAAACAAGTAGCTGGCAAATTCTGACTTAGTGTGGCGCGGCGGCATGTTGACAATAAGCCGTTTCAACTTGCCTTCAGCTACAGCCTGAAATTTCTTAGCAATTATGCGATGGTGTTCCCCTTCAATGAAGTTAGGCCAAACCAAACGCACAAATTCAAGGAATTCTTCCTGGCATTTATCCTGGTCTTTTAAGGATTCTAAACGATCCGCAAGCAGAAAGTATTCATTCAATACCTCCTTTGGTACCTGCTCAACGTTTAAATCCATCTACACAATTCCTGCAAACGGTAATTGCCCTGTTTGCTGCAATAAAAGCCGTGCATCCTGCTCCGTGAATACGGGGGGCAAGTTAACTGGACTAACAGCTTGTGTGAGGGTAGCAACAGGAGGCGGTAAATCAGGACTTGGTATTCGAGGCAAAACAACATCTGCCGTATCTTCCTCTTCCTCCGTAGTCGTCGGATCCGGTAATGTGGTTGTGGGAGGAGTCAACAAAGCTGTCAATTCTTCCTCAGAAGGTCCACCAATTTCTCCTGGATCCTCGTCCCCTATTTCTGGATCTCCTGGGCCGTCGCCAATTACAGAATCCGAAAAATCAGTTACGGCCTCGGCAATACTACCTCTCCCACTTTCCGTAAGGCCAAGTGCGGGTGCCATGCCTCGGCCTTCGAGCGCTCCAGCAACCGTACCCAATGCTGCCCCTGCGGGGCCTATCAATCCGGCAAGGCCAAACATAGCGTTCGTTAAACTTGGGTTTAGATTACCTGCAATTTGGCTGGCTTTAAGCGACCCCGGTGATAGTCCCGTTGGGTCGTTAATCGCATAGCCTATGTTCGGGTTCACACTTCCCATATTCAAGGACAACGCATCTATCACATCTTGTAGGGAGTTTAAGCCCATCTCTGAATTAACACCCAAACCAACAGAGGGGCTTTGAGACCCTTGACCACCTCCCGAAATTGCTTGCCCCATGACGGCTGCTGCTTGAGCTACGGTTATATCGTTGTTGGTAACCGCTGCTTGTACTGCCTGTCCATTGGTTGTTTGCAGGCTAGTCAAATCGCTATTAGGCTGGTTAGCCACATTACTAGCATTATCAACCATACTCTGTATCGCGGCTATTTGGCTTGGGGTACCTTCCACTGTAGTGCCGTCGTTTAGTTCAACGCTGGTGGGGGAAGTAAAGCTTACCTGATCTTCCATAGCCAACGCTTCTGCTATGGCTTGTTGGGCTTGTTGGGCTTGCGCTTGAGCTATCGCAGGATTGGCCATCGCATTAGCTGCCGCAATATCCGCTTGCGCTTGCGCTTGTTGGGCTTGCGCTTGTTG
>Ga0098061_1000734_pt1 | contig 16002 bp, 3 predicted proteins | sample 22_taG_FD_92579 | JGI IMG/M metagenome (GOLD analysis project Ga0098061, IMG submission 92579) | Marine viral communities from the Subarctic Pacific Ocean - 22_ETSP_OMZ_AT15343 metaG | ecosystem: Environmental > Aquatic > Marine > Oceanic | place: Subarctic Pacific Ocean | collected 2015-01-20
CAATAAGTCTCTCTACTTCGGGAGAATTAAGTTGAATCATTGTCTCATCATACTCTAGTAATTGAAATATTAATGCTCTTAGTTTATGATCTCTGAGTATAGCCTTTATCTTAGCTTGAGTTCTAATTGCTTTAGCAAAAGCTTTAACGGCAGCAGATGCAATAGCACGGGGAAATTCTGCCCCATCTTCAAGGTGGATTGATCTTTGACGTGCTGGTACAATTCCACGCTCTAAGGTACGTACCAGTTTTGCCGCTGCGTCCCAATAGGTAGCCGTAATTTCATCATCAGCATCTACTAATAGATCGGTTCTGGTTTGTACGGCAATATCCTGAATAATATCCATCCATGGACCAGTAGGCTTAGCCCTAGCCCATATCTTATCATCATCAGTTTCTAATATTGTTTTTAATATATCCGTAGGATCATATTTCGATTTAGATGCCTCAATAAGATCAGATAGATGAGCGATGCTAGAAAAAGGAACTTCTACATCATCAATAATTATCGTACCAGGACCACGATTCTCAGGGTTATAATTTAAACCATAGACGTATTTACTGATCCATGGTTCTAGAATCTCAGTAGCTAGATTTATTGTTTCCCTGGTAACTCTCTTAGTACCCTCGAGTCTCTCATATTCATATGGAAGAAGGTCTGCCTGCTGTAATGTTAATCTGATATTATACCAACCAGGCTGATTGTCTACGTTGTCCACAGCTAGGTCTTGTATGATTAAGTACCTGATACCAAGCGCCTTGAATAGATGTCCATCATGACTAGGATGTAATTCCAATCTAGTATCGATAAAATTATTAACATCTATATTCACTAACTTATTGACTAGTACAGTATGATTAAGTAGAGAGTGCATATTCCTAATCTCTCTAATTAGAGTCAGAGAATCAGTTTGAATATTCATGGTAGCACCAAACTCTCCAACTCTAATGTGCTGGAGTGTAGGTACATTATATTGCATAATGGGAATCTCAGCTACAGGGTTAGAATAGGTAGCTGTAATACCAGTAACAACTGCACTACCTGCCATAAGTTGTCCATTCAGATCACCAGCTGTACCCTGTGGTCCACCAATGGTGAATGTTTCTGTAACCTTATTCTGATCGTATTTGGCTGTAACCATAGTATCTAAAGCGTCAACTAGATTATCTATAGCTGAGAACATTCTATTTCGTCCCTCTGGAGTAGATAACGCCCTAGAGATAATAGTCTCTAGAGGTTCACTTATACCCAGCTTCTCAGAAATATTTTCACTAGTACCAAAGAATTGTTCTAGTGATACACTGCCCTGGATGTGGTCTGCATATATCTGATTCATTGCTGCCTGTACCTGTGTGGCAACATTTCCAAGGGTGATAGTATTGATTATGTATCTAGGAGCATCAACAGTGAGAGTTCTAACTGCTGCTGATAATTGGTTTGCAACCAATGATCCCTCTGAGTCACCTATGACACTATAAGCACCAGATAGATATTCATTTCTAATCCAGCCTTCTACACCCCTGGCGGTATGTCTTACCTTTCTCCAACCAGCACTTATAGTCCCAGTCACTCCCACTTGTAGGGATGTAACAATATCTCCTGGGTCGAGTGTATATACTGGGTGTGCTGATGCTCCAGGGGTTGGTTCAGTAGTTACTAATTCACCTCTAGCGAATGCATCTTCCACTACTCTATTACTAATAGATCCCTCGAATATACTATCTAAATTAAATGGTTCTAAGAATAGTGGTATGGTATCAGTGTAATTATTAAAGAAAATCTCAGGTATATCTTTATCCCCAAGCCTTGCTGTATCTATTAATTGAACCCTAAATGTATTAGTACCATCAACGAAACTATTACGTACATCTCTTGCCTTCTGTAGAGATGAAGACATGCGTGCTAATCTCTCTTGATATGTATCCTGACTGTATTCATACTTAAATGATATAGTATGATTCTCATTAGTATTGTATTCAGATAATATATTATCTGGATCGTATGGTTGATGTGGGGTTTGAGCAAGAGTACCTATCACTCCAAACTTATCACCATCTGGTATACCTTGATGTTCTTCCAGTATACCATAGTACCACCTACGATACACAGCTGATGTAGTAGGATCTATCTCCATATTACCAGCTGCTAATCGATTAGGTTGATTATGTCTAGTCCTAACAGTCTCATCGATATTTAATTGTACATCAGCATTATTACTAATAAAGCCATATAGCTCATTATATGGGAGGTGATTGAAGAGCACTATATCCATACTAACATTTAGACTATCAGGGTGACCAGGCACTGTAGCAATATTAATAGTCTTAAGGAAGACAGGTACATCCTGATACTCCTTAGTTATTACTAGATTTCTATTACCCTCTTCTCTCACATTTGTATCTACAACTACTTCCTTAGATGTACCCACTATAGGCGTCAGTGCTTTACTCACTACTTCATTACGCATAGTCGTGAATGGAGTACGCTTAAATTGTGCAAGGATATGTCTGAGCTCTGTATTAATAAGGTGAGCACTAGGAAATTCTGCCTGAAGCTCTACTGTCCAGGTCTGCTGTCCAGTAAGAATCTTAGGCGTACCCTTGAGTCTCAGCCCATCATAACTATAGTTACTAGACATACTACTAACATGTACATGCTGAGGTGGGACAGTTAGGTATGTATCTCCGATACGTGTCTCCCCTGGCTTACCCTTACCACCACCAGAGGGGAATAGTGAAGAGATCCTATCAATAGGAGTACTCCTATTGTGATTTTCAATATGTATATCTCCCTCTACTCCAGTAGCATCATCGTCTTCATGAATAGATATGGTATCCATGATAGCATTGAATGCATCATCATCTGGTATATCAACTTTAGATCTAGAATCTATAAGATGTATATGTATATGAGGGGCTGTACCTTGATCAGCACCAGAGCCATTCTCATAATCAGCATGAGCATTAGCCCCATAGTATCCATATGGATTCTTATTCATAATACTTAGTATATTACTAATATTAATACCAGCATCTACGAATGGAGTAACCCTAATGTCTGCTGCCTGACCCCGGACATGGAGGGATCGCAATGCTCTCCTAGAGATTTCCATCTCTGAATCATCAGGATAGAGGCTTCTATATATAATCTTACCCTCATCCACTGGTCTCTTAAGACTAGTGAGAACTACATCCACATATGTATTAGTAGGATTAATCTCATTATATAGGTGCTTATTCTTTGGATTCTTGCCAAAGAAGCTAGCGAATGATCGTATAACATTCTGCATATCATCAGTGGTCTGGTCCCACTTAGTTAATAGTAGATCATCCTTTCTAAATATATTTCCTTCTATTCTTCTTGGCATGATTATCCTCTATACAAATTAATGCGGTCTCTATCTTGTGGTAGGGTCGTATTTAAATTGGAATGGGAGATACCCTTATTAAGACTCTTCAATACATTAAGTCTATCGAATTCCTCAGGAGCATTATTATCAGTAACATTAACTCTTACCTTAGTACCTAGTACTTTCTGTAATGTGTCTGATAGTTGTCTAATTATAGTGTCTGCATCTGCTCCAGCTGGAACATTACGTAATGTGATACTAGCTTGTGTTTGCATTATCTCCTGAATCCCTCCAATATGATCTGTTGATTTCTCATGCTATCAGTAGTTATTGGTTTGAATCTTCTATCCCTGTAATTAATTTTAATCGGTTCTGCTGCTGGTTGATTCCAGAGTGACTCCATACTAGGTGTAATGTTATTAGCAAGGGTTTCAAATATAACTTGCTCTCTCTTTCTCTTAAACATATCAGAATACTTAGTCATCCTAATACTGGAATCAAAGTGGTACTCAGGTATATCCAATGGTACATCACTAGGGAGACCATAATTGGGAGACCAGAAATCATATTGCTCTCCACCACGACCCTGGCTATCTCCTCCCAGTATCCACTCTGTCTGACCAGGCATAAAAAATGTAGCGGCTCCTGCAGCTGCTGCAACAAGACCTGCATATTTACCAAAGCGTCTAGCCTCTATCTGTGATACACCAAGAAGTTCCCCAGCAATACTACTACCACTCCTGGGAGCAAAGTACTTAGGTTTAGTATTTCCCTTCATCCTTTCAGCATTCAATACCTTAGCTTCTGTCTCATTATACTCATGCATATGATGTAGCATCTGCTGACCAAAGTGTGGTGATGGAAAGCTATGATCCATCTCACCACCAAAGTAACCGAAGACATCCATAGAAGACATCTTACCAGAATTAATCATCATTCTCATGCTATGATTAAAATGGGTCCTAAGGTTTTCATCCTTAGTAATCACTTCAAAGTGATTTAGCATCTGAGATATATGATCAGATAATTCATCATCTAATGCTGATACTAGTTTCAATCTCTCTCGACGTTCCAGCATTGATAGATTATTATTGAGATCCATAGATTCAGATAGAGCCCTAATATTTTCAATCGTCGTTGGTACATCCTTATTCTTACTAATGGCTGAATCAATTATCTCTGCATAGATTGCACCAGTACTCTTAGAGTGTGGTCTAACTTCTACCATATCATCAGCTAGTATTGTAGGATTAAGAGGGTCAAATTCAACTACTGCTCCAGTACTAACCATATGCATCTGGTATGGTGCACCCTTGTTCCACTTAGCCTCATGGTACATCTGCTGCATACTAGGGTCTACTCCAGGGAATCTCTCTTCTAAATTACTATATTTACCCTCAGGGAATCTAGCAAGGTACTCCTTGGCTTCCTTACTCATGGATGGATGATTTAGAAGTGTATTCTCTATAGCCTGTAGTGACCAGATAGAACTAGTAATTGGACCAGTACCATTTCTCTGCAAGCCACTGATAACTCTATCTACCTTGGCTCTATCCAATGTCGTCTTACCTTCTAATACCCTGGACCCAGATGCTAGAACAAAGTCATCAGCATTAGTCTCAAAGTGATGTACTAGTTCTCTATACTGAGCACTCCTTGTATCAACTAGTCCATACATATCTCCTTCACCTGATATACCTGGACGTCGCATATAAAAATCGTGTGATTCTCTACCAGTTGAGGATTGTGAAACTCCCCCATATACTATATAATTAGTTCTAGCAAAGTGTTGATTTTTATTAAAGCCAACTAATCTAGCTTTACGCTCTGTTCTACTAGCAAGCTCGAGTGCACCCCATTCAGCCTTAGTAGCTTTACCGGGTTCCCAGTACCAGGATATATCTTCACCATCAGTATCACCCAGTATCAGATCATGAGTAAATTTATCTACTCTAACTATAGCGCCACCTACACCACCTACATGATATGTATGAGTTGTATTCTCATATGTAGCTATTTTACCACTCATGCCTGTGTTGTGCATCTTTGGTGGAACAATCCAGGTCTGTACACCTACAGCACTAGTGGGAGAAATATTAGGTTCTCTCATGACTGTACCACCCATTAGGGGTGCCTTTCCAGCCATGATCTGTCGCCAATTACTCACACCCATGGATTGTAATTTTGCACCAATCCCAAGATGCTCTGCAGCATCGAGAGGGATATGAGCAGTAAGAGCGGCAGCTGCCCTAGATGTAAGACCCCCATGTCCATGTGCCGTAGAAGATATATATTGTCCATGTTCTACATTTCTAGATAGTCCACGTATACCAGACATTACTCCTGTACTACCAACACCAGTGAGACCTCTCCTACCGTAGCTTCTAGCTAATTCAGTGAAGTAACTGGATACAGCGATTAGAGCTTTATGTACTTCTTGGTTTCCTCCACCCTTTGCTGCTGATAGAGCTGCTAACATAGTATGGGTTTTCATTTGCATCTGGCTAAGAACGCCATAGCCTTGACCACTATCCATTGCAGGAGTGAAGTGCTGGAAGGCGGGTATTACTAATTTATTCTGACCTGTTGGTAATAGATGTTTATTCTTAGCAATAGTAGCCCTGGCTTGTTTTTCACTCCTACCCATTCTCATCTCAGCATCGATCATTGCTTCTTCGCTAAGGAGATGATCCATGTTCTTGAGTTCTTCAGGTAGTCCCTCGAGATCTACAATAATAGGATCAAAACCGAATAGGTAATTAGGATTACCATTAGGATTACCCTTAAGTTTGTAGTTCATATCCTGAGAGAGTATAGCGTTAGGTATTGCCCTGGCAACATTAGGGTCTCTACTAGTACCAGTAGCTACTGAGAACTTAGTAGTAGTAGCATCAATATTTAAATGATTAGGATCATTACTAAGGTACTCCTTAGTTAACTGTATAGCTCTTGCTTCTTTCTCTGCATGAGTGGTCATATTAGCTAAGTGTACACCAGACACATTATATGATCCAGTATGTGTACCACCAGCACTAGACCAAGTTACTACATAGTCTGGACCAGCAATGGCACCTATAGCTTTATTAGCAGTAGCTAATGCCTCATCATTAGCCATCACAACATCTGCAATCTGATTGAGGTTCATTCTCTCAAATGTGCCTCCGGCATCTATGAAGGCTTTCCGCATCTCTTCCTGGTGACCTAGTAAACCTAATTGCATCTGCTCCAGACCTAATCTCACACCTGGATACATCTCCCTAGCTAAGTGCTTATGATATGCATTAGCTATAGCATTCTTATGAGCAGGACCAAGGCCTATATCATCTAATCCATCAAGGCGGTTCTGGATATTCTGCCAGCGCATAAAGATACCCTTACCAGGATTACCAGCGTATACTTCATCAGATGGATATGCACTACTAATAGGATTGGATACGAATGCAGATTCCCTGGGTTCATAGATACCAATGGCCTGATTACTCAGCCCAACAAAACCCATGAACTCTTTCATGTCTCTCTTAAGTCCTTCACCAACTGTATCAATAAGAATAGGTTCTACATATTTGAAATTTCCAACTTTCATCTGTTCCTTAAGCCTACCCATTCCACTTATTTCTTTCTCTAATCCACCTATTAATTCCTTCAATTCTTCAACTGTATCTAAGTCGTTTTTAGTATTTTGCTCCTTAATAAGTTTAGCCTTTGCTGTTTCTAATTTCTTTTGGAATCCCTGTATCTTACCCTGTATAAATCTTGCTGCTTTGGCGAAGCCTGTCCTCCCCTTATGCATAAATGATTTACCATCAGGTAGGGTAACCTTCTTACTCTCATATAGACGATCTGGAAATATGTCATTCATTACTGCAGCATACTTGGGGTCATGTATAGTCTTATTAATACGTTCATACATTTCTGCTACGGTATTCCAATCAGCCATCTTCTTCATCTGTCTCTGTGTCATCTTGGCGGCGTCTTTACCTGTAAAGTCGTGTTGCACATATACAGAAAGATGCTGTAGCATATCATTATAATATGCAATAGGGTGTCCCCCAATCTTAGCATAAGAGTCTATTGTAAGATATGGCTTAGGAAATGGTTTACCAGTAGCAGGATCTAGATTAACTATACCTAGGAAGTCATTAATCATCTTATCAATAGGAGTCATATGATCATTACTACCGACAATAGAGTAATGTCTCTTAGCCTCTAAGAGAGGGCCTAGGAATCTATTAAAAATCTGAGTAGTGAATTTACCAATTTCCTCATACTTGGCATGACCTGCTTCCATACTAGTAAGAGCTACAAGATTATTAGTAGTTACATTCTTAATACCGCCTCTGACATATCTACCTATTGCTGATGGGTATATCCCTAAGTGAGGATTTGTTTCTATTGTATTACTATCTGTACCCACTAACCTAGCTCCGCCCAATACTGGAGCCTTTGAGTCTAGTGTTATCTCTATCCTACCATTATTCACAGACACCTGCTTATCTGGATATAATGTACCTTCATTATATCCCTTATAGGGGGTGGTGATAATTTCCCAATTACCACTAGTGTTCTTATATCTAAAGATTAGGGTATCATTCTGCACAATAGATAGGGGCTTATTATTATGATCAAAATTATCACTAGTATATAATGTTTCATTAACTTGTGGAGATTTAGATGTCCCCACTAGTTGTACATCCTTAGCCGTTCCAGGTACCAATCCTGGGTCACTTTTCCAGAAAGCCTTACCACCAGGATTTAATATACTGAGGTGACTAGCTCTATCTCCTGCGAGTTGAGTTGTACCATTACCAGCATAATGTGTATCTGCCATATACGTAGGCACATCAAAGTGAGTACTTAGGAGTGCATTCCTAAGATCAACAGGCATACTTTTAAGAGATTCCATACTAGCCTGAGTCTGTGCAATAGGTGCGAAGCTGAACTTTCTCATACCCCCAGCTCCAGCTATATCTTCTTCTTGCTGACTGATAAACTTGATAGCGTCTTTATGTAATTGGACAGTACTATAGGGCTTATGTGATCCTCTTGGTGCATGAATACCTAACTTTGAATTAGGAGTTCTAGCAGATATATCCTGCAGGTTTAAATTACCCTGGGCCATAGCACTAGGATGTCCCATCATGCTTATAGCATGTACAGTGTCATCTATACTTGCACCCATTACTTCCATCATCTCTGCAAGATTATACATAGCTGGTGTCATCTCAACATCCACTTGTCCAGCTATCATCTGTTCCATGAATTCAATCTTATACTTAGTATGATCTCCAGCAAGGTGGTACCCTATATAATTATCATTAGCTATAGCTTGGCTTATAGTACTAGTAAAGAATACATCAGTAGTAGCACTATGAGGTCCGAAGTATAAGTCTCTTTCTGCAGCGGATGTAATTTTTCTAAGAGGGCTATTAATACCCTTGGATCTAACCCTGGCTATCCCACTTCGTAGTGTTAACTCTTTAAGGTCTTGTGATGCACTATGAACATTAGTACCTGTAAGGGCTTCTAATACTGCTTCCTGGGAGAATGATTGTGTTCTAGTTCTATCAGCTCCAGTTACTAGTGTATATACATCAAATTTCTTAGCATCATTCTGGAGTACCTCACCTAAGTTAGTTAACTTATTAGCCAATTCTGGTTTTGCATTGATCTTCATTTCAGCTATCTCTTTAAGCATCTGTGGAACATCAAGAGCGTCTGTCTCACCTGATCCGAAGAAGGTACCAATCATATCAGCATCAGAAACATAATCACTAATTTCTGAATATGCTGTACGTCTGGCAACACCGCCCTTAATCTCTCTCTGCATAAGAGCGCGCTTGGATTTTACCTTATCATGCCATGCCTTCCACTCTGCCCTTGTGGCCTCACCCCTGGGTCTTCCTTCCATAGTTTGTTCTACCCAACTATGAGTAAGATCATCAAGATCTTGATGTGCACCATCAGGTTGAATCCACCAAGTATTAGACTTAACTGGATTACCTTTATTGTCAGTAACTAGTACACTGATTTGGTATGATCTACGGTATGGATCATGCTGACCAGCGCCTAATTGTGAATTCTTAGGAATGGTAAATGTTTCAATATCTATATATGCTAATTTACTATTCGCATTACCCCTGGCGCTATTAAAATTCATCAATTGCTTAGCGGCACGTATAGTACTATTCCTTTTCTGAGTAGTTCTATGTGTTCTACTAGGATCATGCCATAGATCAAATACATCTGGTATGACAACACTACCCTTGGTTTGATTAAATTTATTAATCCCTACTAATGATGTAGAGTGTCGCAATAGTCCATTTGTCATCTGTCTATTGATATAGTTCTGAGCTGTCTGGTTCTCTCCCTGCATAAGCTCTCTACCAATAGAATCCATATTACTCTCTAGGTAATCTGCATATCTATCTGACCCAGTTCTAATATCACTTGCACCAATAGAATAACTCTTTGATGTAGATACTAATGCTTTATTAGTCTTCTGGGTTTGTTCAGGTAGGAAGAAATATCCACCCCTATCATATTGATTAACCTCGGTATTGTAATTATTAAATTCATCTACCATGGGTATAGATATCAATGCGACTCTACTCTCAGGCCGAAAGCTACCCTCTCCTGCCAGGTGAGTAGCGGATACTTGTATATTAGCTACCCAATGGCCATTCCCAGTTTCAGATATGCCTCGAAAGGATACTGAATCTATATATTGAGAATTACTAGCGGCTCTTATTACCTTCTCTATAACTCTCTTATTAGGTAATGAATTATCCATACCCTTAGGTATAACTAGATCAGGAGAATATGTCCCTGTGAATTGAGTAGTCTTACCATGTACCTTGCGTATCATGCTATCAATATTATCTCCTACTTTCCATATTACAGATGTTGTCTTAATGTTATCAACATTCCTAGTCATACGACCAGCTATGGAGTCTAGAACAGCAGTACTCTCTTCACCAAATATAGCACCAGTGTGTGGATCAAATTCCTCCGCCCTGGCATATCTCTTAACTTGTTTTGTTATCTCTGTAGCAATCTCTAATTCTTGCTGTAGGGGTCTAGCGCCATCTATAGTTGATGGAGTTAGTATCTCTATCAATTTATCAAGAGCATCAGTACCCCTGAGGATATCATCAGCATCTATCTGGTCTATCAATCTAGACTGGGATATGGCATATGGATTTTGTTTTAATTTTTCTACTGCAGAAGCAATAGCATTACGTTGTTTCAATGTTTCCATTGACACACGGTTCCCACTCTTAGCTGCTGTGATCATCTTGACAGCATCCTTAACTGGTTTAGATCGCCTTGCTGCATCTGCTATCCTGGTATCTGGTGTCGCTGACATTGCTATCCCAAGTCCAGGCGCAGAATTACCTGCAATCATACCATCATTCATAGTTTGGAATGCAGTATCATATGTCTTCTGTCCCTCAGCAACTAAGTTACGAGGAACCATGATTTGTCTACTGAGTAAGAAGTCTTCTATCCTACTCTTAATAGCTTCCTTCGAGAAAGGGTTAGATCCATATAGTTTAGGTATCTGCATACCACCAAAGTATGCAGCACCCACTACTACAGCGTTACCCACTAGTCCAGTTACATCAGGGAATAACCTGGTCTCTGGATTGTTATCAGTTTTCTTATCAGGAAGGTTACCTTCTTGTGGCATTATTACTCCATTAAGGCTTGTACTAATTTAGGATTTTCTCTAAGCAATCCATAGAAACCCATGGACAATCTTAGCACCTGTGTCTCATCTAATTCTATTGCAAATTTATTATCTATTACATGTACTAATTCATGCAAGCATGTCTCTGCCTGCATCTGTGGTGATATATCACAATTGATATAGATCGCTTGCTCTGCATGATCTACGAGTCCCATAGACCCTGACTTGGCTGTTACTTTAGATTCTAATTCAACTGTATAATCACTACCTATATAATTAATTTTCTTCGGAATAGGCATTACTAAGCCCTCATAAGTACTGCGTTAGTATTATTAGCAATAGATTGACTGGGCTCTCTCTGAATATTAATACTGAGTATAACCCCATCTGGTCCTGCTTCATCCTGTGTTACCAGTACATTACCATTAAGTCCTATTGCTCTAATTGCATTGTCAAGTGCACTCCTCACCTCCGATCTTCCTGCGCCTCTAGGAGAGAGGAGTGGCTCTTCTGATGGTTTATTCATATCTAATGCTGGTATACCTTGAAGGTATGGAGCATTAGCCATACGACGTCTCTGTTGCATCCACCCAAGACCAAAGTCATGAGCTTCAATTCCTTCAGCATCCAATGTCTTAACCTTGATATCATCCATGTTAGACAGAGGGTGCCAACCAAGCCAGCTAGCTCTTGGCATATGGTGCTTTCTGAAGTAATCCAGATTCTCTCCAGTCCTTTCACTATTATCAATATATTCTAATTCAGTATGATCTAATTGATTCCACTTAGCTTGAATGGTATCCTTAACGCCAGGAGGAAGGATTCTACTAATACGTTCTCTCTCCCCTGGGTCAGTAGCCTTCAGGAATGAATCAATATAGGGTTTCTCTCGAAATGGCATAGACCTGAAGAATGCCTGCCATCCCTCCCTAGTCTGATCATATGGATTAACTCCTGCCTGTGTTTCTGCTGCAACTTGCAGCCACTTCTTATCCCCTGTCTCCTGGTATAGATTCTGAGCCTTAGTGTACTGTAGTCTATCGAAGTACTCACTATGATCTCTATCTCTCTGTATAATGTCTGGTATCCATTGACTACCTGAGATAGATCGATACGCCCCATGGATTGATCCCCATGCAGCACCAAAGGCTGCAGATGCAAGTCCAAAGGTATTACTACCAAATGTCGCAGCAGTAATAGCAAATGACGCAGCACCTGAGAGAGGGTCATCTTCAGATATTAAACTCCTTACAGTAGGCTCTACAAAGTCTCGAATAGGAGCATCCCAGAAAGAGGTAGGTCTATTGTATAGTACATTCCTCTCATAATGTTCAATGGGACTATAGGTATTAAGAAATCTCCTATTAATAATATTGTCTCTATGAGTTAATAACTCCCATGCAGCACCAGCCATTCTAGCTATTGGTCCATATTCAGCTGCAGCCTTAATGTGTCTATTCTCTGAGAGAACAAAATTTTCATCACTAGGATTTAATAACTTGCCTGCAAATCTATAGGGATATAATTCATATGTTCTAGTAGTAGCATTACGCATCCTGAGTACTTCATCAAGTTTCTCCTGAGCATCAAGATCATACTGACCATGGGCAATCTGTATCCTAGCTCTTGCTATAGCATCAGCTGTCTCAGGTGCATGAGGTGCTACGTCAGATAATATAGTAGCCCTATCCAGCCAGGAATACGCTTCCCATGCTCTAACACCTATTCCATCCCTCCTGAGGTTCTCTGCAACATGTCTTGATTCTTCTAGTCTTCTAATGTCCCTGGCGAATCTCTTAGGATCGTATCCATATTCGAATACTTTCATATTCGTAGGATCATCACGACTTACATAGAGGATAGATCCTTGTTTCAATCCTAAGGTCTTCATATAGAAGTTCAATTGACTTCTATGTGGATCTTCTGCCATGCTCATTCTGGCTAGCTTCTCATCAGAGACAGACTTAATCTCCATGACTCTCTTGCCAGTGCCATCATTAGTAATAGCATCTACATGTCCTGATATATTAGCATAGGGATCATAGACAGTAGCTTCAGCCTGGACCAACATATTCATCCTAGCCAGGTTCTGCTGTACTGCTCTATGGAGATCAGTACCACTCTCCATAATTCTTTCTTGTGCTGCAGTAGCTGGGCTATCCAATCCAAGGAAGAACTTAACCTGGTCCTGCATGCTCTTGCCGAAGGCACTAGCTCTGCTAGGATAGGTAAAGTTAACGTGATGACTAGCTTCATAACCTGCACCAGGGAGCCTGAGTTCACCCATTGGTATCTTAGCATAGGGATCGCCAGTTCTGAAATCTAAACTATAATTACTATCACTTCCACCAGGGAGCCAACCTGGTTGAGTATTAGTAATGGGGTTGAATGGCTCATTGCCAGATACAGGCCTTGGTATAAATCGACGTAAGAACTCAGTAGTACCAGCAAGTCCACCTAATTGCATATCCCAATACTGCCTGCTATGGGATGTAATAGGTCCAGCATTAGCTACTATTCTATTACCAGCAAGTGGTGATCCACCTAATAGGGTTGCAGCTTCCCAACCAATTAATCCACCAGGTTCTTCAATTGCTGTATGGAATAAATCTGCCCCAATATTAGTCATACTATGATTACTAATAGGAGGAGGACCCGGATTCTGGAAGTATCCTACTGATTGCATTCCAGTATTATGCGCACTATAGCTATGTGAACTCTGGAATGCTGCTAACTTATCCCCTGTATTATATGGTACAGGGCCTATACCTGGAGTACTATTATCTACCCATCCCATGTCTCCACCCATATAGGTGGCATTCACTTCAGCAGTGTGCATACCCACTGTAGGTTTAATCATTCCACCTACAGTACTACCAAGTAGTGGACCTATGAATGGTACTTCCTGTAGTGCTGGAGAACTCTCAGGGTATGGTCTATCTAGGTAATGCTTAGCTTCATAGTGATATTGATCACCAAGGAGGTTGAATGGATTGAATCCAAGAAGGGGGATATCCCTATTGAAAAATCCTTCTACCTTACCACCAAATTGAGTAGGGGTATTTCTGTATTGTGACTTGAGTCTATGGTACCAATTAGGAGCAAAGTGAGATATCTTTCCGCCTTCCCATGGGGTACTCATATTGAGTTCCCACCATCTACCCTTTCTCATTGGTACATATCTCTCGCCCCTAAACTCTTGTTGTAGTTCAGAGGCATTCTTCGTGAGGTCCCATTCACCAAACATAGCAAGAGGACCACCAGCTGTTAAGAGAGATACAGCTCCACCAATGGCCATACCCTTGGGTCCAAACTTAGCACCAACTACAGGAGCTACTAATCCTCTAACCATTGCAGAGGCAGGAGAAGTTACAGCACCAGGCATCAGTCCTTCGATGTATTGAGCCAGTCCAGTTACACCTGTTACATCATAGGCAGCACCTACCATAGTTCTGGCCTTAACATATTGATCCGCCAGTGCTACATTAAGTCCCTCATCAAACATGGTACCTTTGAATAGAGGATTAGCATCAAAGAATGTATCTAAGCCTTGCCACCCCCACATGGCAAGACCAGCACCTACACCTAATTTACCAAATAAACCCGCCACATCTTTTGCTGTTGATCTCTTACTGGGATCATATCCCACTCCAAGAGTGCTACCAACACTTGCTAATCTATCCAGCATCATGAATGGTATAGCACCAATTGTCGTTAATGGGTCACCCTTATCTGGGAACAATTGTTTCATGATCCCATGATCAGAATTGCTATTATGCTTAGCTAATAATGTCCATGGTGTTTGCTCTACTCCTAGTCTATGTAATTGTCTATCTGTTTCACTTCTTGGTCTGGCAAAGTTACCATACCTATCACCCATACTCTTCATGACATCAACCATATCATTTGATGTCATGAATTCCATTACTTCATTACTTAAACTTTCAGTCTCATTCGCATCTATATATTTCAGTTCTCCAGCATGTTTCCCCAGCAAGCGCTCAAGCTTCATGGATCTCATACTGAACTGTAGTGTAGTTAATTCATTGCTACTAATAATACTATCTTTATGGAGCTTAGAGAATACATCGTCAAGATGATGCATCTTAGAATCTCTAATACTAGCATTATATAACTCATCAAATATTAAGAATCTCTTCAGTTCATCTGCATCTGTAAGGTCCGCCTTATGGCCCACCATGAGAGATCTGGGATACTTAGTTCTTATATCATTAAGACCATGCTCTTGTCTATTACTCCATCTTTCTGTAATAGCACTAACGTTTTTAGACCATGGTCTATTCTTGTATTCGGAACTTGCTCCTCTTTCTAACTGTTTCCTAGCTAACTCTATCAGATTATCATCCGGTAGAGTCATGAGCTCTTCAAGTGTTATATCTATCTTAGGGTCTCTACCATGAACCCCAGAACTCTTGAATGCTATTATCGGATTTGCATTACCAGCATTTCTAGTAGCACCAAGGGCTTCAATGGAGGACTTCTTCATCAAGGATCTGAATGATGCTATCCTGGCATCTTCACCCATGTAGTGCATTTCTTTCAGAGCTATATTAAGATCTAGTAAATTAGCTCCAGCATTACCCAGGGTATCCTTACCACGTAGTGCATCAAAGAATCCTTTCTCTCTACTATTACCCAGTATTGATCTTGGGTTTCTCTTAGAGAATACATCATGGAACATATCCTTAATATGTCCAAAGATACCTTTAGCGTATCCACCAACTTCTGCGGCTCTCTTAATGCCATGCCATGTATCATCACTATCAGGATGTAGGGATTTATATGTCTCTGTAACCATACCCAATTGCTGGGCCTGTAATACTACTAATCTATTCAGTCTACCCTTATCAAATCCTACCCATGATATTGTTGGTTTATTTCTTTCTGGGTTCCAGAATTCTGGGTGACCCTCGAGGATATTGCGTAGAGTATACTTATTAGC
>Ga0098061_1000740_pt1 | contig 15941 bp, 34 predicted proteins | sample 22_taG_FD_92579 | JGI IMG/M metagenome (GOLD analysis project Ga0098061, IMG submission 92579) | Marine viral communities from the Subarctic Pacific Ocean - 22_ETSP_OMZ_AT15343 metaG | ecosystem: Environmental > Aquatic > Marine > Oceanic | place: Subarctic Pacific Ocean | collected 2015-01-20
CACGCGACTTCTACAGCCTCGACAAATGTGCCCATGAGGTCTCTTTGGCATACGAACCTTCCAGCCATTAGCACCGCAGCCAGAACAAGTCCATTGGACTTTCTTTTCTTGCTTCCGCTTGATACCAACAGTGTCATAGTTATGACAGCGATGATTCTTATACTCACCAGTGATGTTCGTCATCATACTCTGGAATCGGCGCGTATGCCCCTTCTCGTTATACTTATGAACAAGATAAGCATGAACCATTTCATGAATCATAGTACGCTCAATCTTATCCAGATCATAATCAAGATGCCGGAATAGCTTATCAGACATATCAATCTTAGTAGGAACAAGAGTACGGTCTATTCCGCGCTTATATCGGCAGTAACCAGCAGTTGTGGTCATGCGAGTGTTCCACACAATAGGAATGTCAGGAATCTCGCTATTGAAATGTTCATCATTCAGTCGAACAAACATCGCTGAAATATCTGGTCTAAACATTTTTATCCTCAGTCGCTTGAGTCTTGAGACATAACGTGACTACACTTGGAACACTCATAAACATGAAAGCACATTCCAAAGTGCTTGATGCCACGGTCAAGTGATTCTCTTGAAGAAAGCTCATCATAAGAATGGTCACAACCAAACTTATAGTAGACAACATTTTCTCCCCAGTAATCATGCTCCATAGCAATGCCGGTTCCATCACTAAAATGAAACAACTTTGCAGCAGTCATTTTAGTGGAACGATCCTTGGGATACATTTGACGATATTCCATATAGATAGGGGAATAAGTGAAGAAGTCACTGCGAGCAAACTCACCAACAGTAATCTCTCTCCAACCTACCGGGAAATCATTAGGATGAATATCTCTTGTAATATCAGGACACTCTTCCTTTGAAGCATAGATAAGTTTATGCACTTTATAAACTCCGTTGGGTGTTATACATAGGGCAAGTACATAAACCTCACCCTTGGTTTAGTATAGCATATGCTATGCATAAATCATAAAAAATATGCTATTGCGTTTTTATTTGGCTAAATAAAAATAGTGTCTCATATGAGTGGTGATTGGTGGCAGCCTCATTTTCCCGAGACAAGGTTTTTAAGTACCACCCTTAATAGCGTCCTATCTTTTTGTACTATGGAAGGGACCACCACTCCTCCCACAACCCCTATACTTCCATTGGCTGAATTCCGCCAAGCATCATACCGAGTGTTTGTGCAAAAATATCTTTACTGTGAGACTTCATAGAATCGAGATCTTTTTGCAATCGCGCACCATCATGAAAGATAACTTCCTGCAATGGAGTATGGGCCACCATACCGCAACCTCGCTCATCAATAGACAAAATATAAAGCCCAGTAATGGTTCCATATTGATCCCTCATTGTTTCCATAACAGTACCATCAAACGACGGATAGTCCTTTTGATCTGCATAAGAATGTTTTGCTTTCACCGTTACTTTATGACCATTATACATATATTCCTCCAACATATTTTTACGCACCGTGCTTATGAAATACAATCTCTTCTTTGCACAATCCGAGACAAACTTCAAGCATATTGTTTAGTCCAAGATCACTTGGACTCACCGGAGTACCCCAGCTAAGTTGCCGTCCGGTATTCTCAACAAAGATTCCACTATAAGGAACATTGCCAAGAATAGTGAAGGTTTGTTCATGATACTTAGGAACAGTAACTGTTACCCTACCATACTCCTCATCATCCTTTACATAGGTGAGGCCTATGCGGGTCATTTGAAGATCAGACTTGGAGTAACCAAGCTTCCTAAGGCGAGCAAAAAACTGTCTACGTGTCGTCATTATTTTCTCCACTTATGAAGCCACGCATCTTCATGGCGGCCCCAATGATTTAGGTGTCTAATGCAATGAGTATTTTTATTAGATACAATCCTGCATCGTCTTAGTTCTGATCCTGGCCCATGACTCAAGATGAATTCATAAATCTTTATCAAACCTTTACGAATCATTTGGGTGCGGATACTCTGATAGATCCATAATAAACTTAGCAAAAGCCTCTACATGCTCAGAAGAAATATCTGAAGGAATAGTGAAGTCCCTTGAGATTGTTAGGACCATAGACTGATTACTTACAGGAGTCGCGTGCAAACAGATTTCTGCTTCCTGGGGAACAATAGAGGATATAAATGTTGAACGACCCTGATGTGGAAACGCATTTGGTGTAGGTATATCCTCACATAGCAATCCCTCATCACTTAAGAAGTCTGCAATATTATCTCTTATCTTCCTTGCCTTCCTATATCTTTCTGCTTCTTCATCCATCTCTTCTCTTGTTAGCATGATCCGATCTGAAAGCCCATCTGACATTTTATTTCCTTTAGTTATAAACTCTTTGCAAGAGTTTCCATTTGTTATTCTTTTGAAGCTCCCACACAGAGCCTCTCCATAGATTGATACCGAACGCATGCATGCGATTGCTTGTTTCAATCTTGAATCGTTTGCCGTGAACAGTTACACCAGTTACTTTATACATTACAGAATCCTTGTTATTTTTTTACTAATCCAACTCTCACCAGTTTCATCATCAATGCGGCGATAAGTTTTTACCCTATACCTATCGCCCTTTTTGATCTTGCCATTCTTATGATCTCTCCTGCAAGTATGTCTTGAGAAGCTAATCATTTTTGACCACGTTCCATCCTCAATCTCATAATCAGATTCTTGAAGCCACTTTCTTTCTGCATCTTCATACTGTCCCTCTCTACACGAGTGTCCACCCTCTGAAGCGTGGCAGCCGCACTCATAATAGTATTGACCCCAATCATCTGGTACGTTATCCCAACTCATAATATCACTCGATAGATTAGTTCGCAAGTAAAAAAGCCTGCGAGGATTAAAAATATTGCTTCAAGTTGGTGCATGGCTAATCCGTAAAGATGAACTTGCATTCATCCCAAGGCAAAAACATAATGTCATCAGCCTTGTAATGTTGCTGATATCCATGCGCCCTAACCTCAGTAAACCTAACAACCAAACCTTGCACTGTTGCATGCTCAATCTTAGCCCACTTCTCGACTGTATTATTAGGCCACAACTTAATGCTTCTACCTTCATAGTTTAGATCTAGCATACTTTTCATTTGTTCCATGCCTTCTCTGCTTTAAGTATTGCCAATCGACACGCCACTATACGCGACTGTGTTCCGTACTCACCTTCGTTTGCTTCCAAGTATTCAAGTGCATACTTACATGCATCTAAAAGTGCTTTCTTTACTTCATCTTCATTATCCATTATACACCAGTTACTTTATACATACGCCTGCCTTGTCGCGCACCACTTTCTTTCTGATCCAATAGAGCTATCATAAACCATAGCATCATAGTTTGGGTTCATTAGAGTGGGACTGCCTGCATATCTCAATGCAAGGCCTACATGACATGAAGTAGTTTGAGAATGATAAATACCACTTGAGGTATAGTCCCAGACCCTAACTTGATTACCCATACGGTCGCCAATCATTAGGTTATATGAATACAGCCTTCCGTTGCGAGTTGAAAGGTTACCATTGGAAGTGCTTGCAGTAGCAGCACCATTCAGCCACAGTCGAACAACTTGATCATTTCTCATTTTACTTTCTCCAGTTATAAGGATCATCATCCTCATCATCAGACTCAAGCCTCTCCATGAACAGAGTGAACTCGGCATCATCCTCATCATCATAGTCATTTATTTCGGGCATACCACCGATATCAGTCGGGCTTCCCCTTGGAATGATAACAGGAACATTGAACGCATGTGCGTTCATGCTTTGAAAGGCGAGATAAAACTCCACCAATCTTTCAATAGAAAGAAGCTGCACTCCTGGCTTATCGGCCACTTCTTCTGCAAACGTAGATATATCATAATCACTATCAGAGATAGAGTCATCAAGAAGATAAACGTGACAACCCCTCATGTTAGTATATGTTTCACCATCATTCAAAACAACAATGGCATCTGGACTATTGAATAGGTCTGACATTTTATTTCCTGATTACGTTTAGAGAATCAACAAAAGAAAAGACATCTTTCAAAGAATGAGTCTTTTCACCATCTTTTATCTTCATGGCATAAGACCTAATAACTTTTGCAAGCTCGGTCCTATTCATAGGTGCAGTGTTTGGTGAAACAAGATAGAGAGTATCTGCAACCTCTTTTCTATCTTGCGGATCAAAAGTAACTGTGACTTTCATAATAAAACTCCAAAGAAAAGCGGCAGACTATAACCGGTCTGCCAGCGGTAAAGAATGGTTGTTACTTCTTCATTCTATCAAGACGAGAGAAGATCATAGACCCCTCGCGTACACGTTCACGTTCAATAACATCTTTGGATCTTTCAGATCCATTCAATGCACGGTCACGATGATGTGCAATCGCACGAGACTTATTTTGCATCTTTTCAGTTGCATACTTTAGGTTGGTGATTTCTCCGCCGTTATCAAGAAACTCTTGAATGGCGGCATCAAGTTCATTAGATCGGGTGTTAGTTGCCATCTTTTCTTCCTCCTTTAGAAGATTGAGATACCGGGGTTTTTCTTTGCCCTCTTTGCAGCGGGCTTCTTTTCTTTTTTCTTTGTCCTGAAGTTAGACGGATCTGCTCCGTCATCAATAGCGGCCTTCATAAGCTCCGGCCACATCTGTACTGGCACGACAACATTAGGGCGGGGATAGTTAGAGTGACCTGGAACGGGACGAACGCCGAGCCAATAGGCTTTTGATTCATTCCTTTGGTAGCTATAAACACCCCAGTCAGGTTTTTCTTCTGTGCCACGATTATATTCTACTTCAATCACGGTCTTTTCTCCCTTGTTATGAAGGGACCGTCCCTTCACTCTAATATAACGTATCCAATGTGCAAGTCATAATAATCATGTATTCATAACCGCATGTGCGAAAAAAAAAGAATGTCTCAGGGTCGGGCGGTGAGCTGGCAGAATTAATGTCTCAGCAGACTCATGCGTCCTTTAATAAGATTCCTAATAAGTCGCCAAAGCCAACACACGAACCACCAGCATCATAAGTACGATCTGATCCCTTATGATATTCTCCTAAGTAACAACCATTAGATGCATACAGACGCACCCTTTCACCGTTGTCTATTCTCTCGGCAAGATACTCTCCATTAGCACCATATAACTTTTTAATATTCATACACACTCCTTTTGATAAAAATAATGTCTCGGCTCTTTTGAAAGGATAAAACTCCCCCCCATACTTGAAGCACCGGAGGGGAGCCGAGGAAGCAATAGCGCAGCTATTTTTTTTGGGGCGGACGCACTTAGATGCTCACACCTGTTTGCTTTGCCGATCTACTTCTCTCTATTATCAACTTTCAAAAGAGGGGTCAGTTTAGACACATGACCCAGGTGCACCCACACAACCAAACGAGAAAAGTGGGGTAGTTTAGACACATACCCCAGGTGCCAGGGAGGGAAGATTATCCCTCGTCACCGTCATCCTCCGAATCGTCACCGTGCGCCTCAAGAAGCGAATCACCTGCCGACTCGACAAGGGAGACGGTAGAGCGGAGCAAAGCAACCACTTCACCGAACTGACTTGCCGGAACCTTTGCGGGCTTTGCACCCTTGCCAGACCGAACGCGGAACTGAATCAGACCGTCCACATTACGGATGGTATCACGGACCATTTCAGCGGGGGAGAGATCCTGCTCGGGAACCTCCTGAATACCGTTGCTTACGATCTCCGAGAGAGTAGAAACATACTCCTCAAAGTCAGCAACAGGAAGCTGCTGGGCACCGGAACCCTTGCCACGGTTAGTAGCGAAAGAGACAATGGGAGTACCATCGTCAGAAAGAGAAACGCTCATAGTCTGCTTGATAACCTCAAGCACATCCTCATTGGTTTCATCGACAAAAATGTTGGTAGCCATGGTGGGCACCCTCCGAGTTATGTCAGCATCGTTACTGACACTCTAATATAGCATATCTTTTATAAATGTTAGAAAAATTATCTAATAGAATAACTGTTGGCAGAGTATTATATAAGCATAAAGGAATTAGATAATGGAATACGTAATAATACCAATAGCTTCATTAGCCATAGCACTAACCTTTACTTACTTTTTTTTAGAAATGCATACAGCAATAATAAACGAAAGAGTGAGCAAAATGCTAAAGGATGCTCATAACACTCCTGATGAAAATAATGTCTCGGACTTGGGTGTGTATAGGAAGAAGAAGAAGCAGGAAATGATTGACCAGATATGCAAGTTCAGTCTTGAGTATGATCCTGATACACACACATATATAAGAGTAGAGGCGTTACGAGATAATGAAATCGATATCATACGTAAGTAAGTGTACTTTATAAAAGAATGTCTCAGAAACATAGGGGGCACGTATGCCCCCTATGTAGAATATGTATGCTTATGCGCTTATCTTGCTTATCATAGCAACTAAGCCTTCTTCAAGTTTATCATCCTCAAGATGGAAAGTATCAGGCTGCTCCCAGCCAGCTTCAGAAGCTGCATTACTTAGAAGCTGACACAGCCTAAGATCTGGATTCCTTCTCCATATCTCAGTGAGGATAGATGCGATTCGATAGATCCTTCCTGGGTCTCTCATTTTTTCTTCTCCTTGGGGCTTTCAAAGAAGCCTATTGGTTTGTGTTTATTTTCTTTCTCAAATCTCAAAGCTTCCGCTTTCATTCGAGCTTTCATTTTATCAAGACGTGCTCGCCTACGCTCCTCAAGTGAGGCCGTAAGTGAGTCGCCATAGAACGGTGGCATGTGAACGTACTCCTGCTGTGATAGTTTTATGTTCACCCTTATATAGCATATTGGATACGCAAATCATAAAAACTGTTGTATCCAAACGTGTGAGTAATAAAATAAAATAATGTCTCCCGAGACACTGTCTCAGAAAATAATGTCTCAGAGCCCTCCCTTTCGGGAGGGGTGAGGTGAGAGCTAGCCGCAGCGATACTCTCCACTTTCAGAATCAATCCAGTAGTCTCCATTTGTGGACGCATGAGCATAGTCATCACGGTCATCATCATAGTCAGGATAACCATGACGTTCTCGATAAACTTTGTACGCAGCACTTTCCACGGCAGCCTCGGCTGCCTCAAGGAATTCGGCGGACGAATTATCTGGCACAACGGAGGTAATCTCTACCCCTTCGATCTCAGCGTGTGGGCCAGAAAACTCAGCCCACCCCTTCACAGTGTGTCCATCAATCTCAACAGTAACTTTATTCACTCTATCTCCAGGTTGGTTGTGGGTTGGAAAAATGGATGGTAGGACCAGCGCGGCTCGTTTGCAAAACGAAAAGCCTCGGGGAGCGCCCATTGGAGCAAGAGGTGTATGCATCCACCAATGTCCGTGACAGCCTCGGCTAACGCCAGTTTGCTTTGCCAGTCCTACCATCCGTGCAACGACTTACGTTGCCTGCGCCAGCTGCGACTATGCCCCGCTGACGGGCACCCGGTTTCCGTAACCACCCCACGGGAGGGGCGAGGCCAGTCGGTGGGGTGTTCCCCGGGGATTGCCCCTCGAACCTGACCTGCCTACATATAACATATTTCGCGTGCGTGTGCGAAAAAAAAAGAATGTCTCAGCGCCGCCCCCGAAGGGGCGGCGGGACTGGTCTACGCACATATGGGTGGGCCCCAAAATAGTATGGCTTCAGGATACTCATTCCTAATATCCTTGCCAGAAATATCGAGGGCAAAATGTTCAAGGATCTGTTCATCTACCAGAACCTCATGCTTTGTTGTGCACACGGCTACGGATAGAATCCTATCCGTTTCCTTGCAGTGTACGGGTCGCATCCAGAGTTTTCTTGATTGGATCATTGCCATTTCTCCATTGGGTTGGTTGGGGGTTAGAATAGAAATGGGGAGCCCCCGAAGAGGCTCCCCATAGGGTATTACATGTCTTCCCAACGAATGGAAAGACCCTGCAACTTACGTTGCAGGCGCAACCGAAGGCCCAGTGCCTTATATCCTGCGACCGGGAGAAGCGAAAGAGTGTACTCAATCATTTCCTCAGTAGCATCACGGTTGCGAAGGATGTCACGGGCAAGCCCGTACGCCATTTTGCGATCTTCTGGATTAGAGATAGATCACCTCCTGCTTGAATCGCGATTTATTTCGCGGGTTATTCAGGTTCACCTCCTTGTAGGCGGGTGCAATATGCGTCCCTAAAGTCATATAACATATTTGCGAGACATGTAAAAAAAAATATTAATGTCTCGCTGAGACACTGTCTCGGTAAATAATGTCTCATGGAAGGAAGGGTGAGTTTCCTCACCCTTCCTTGTACTCTCCATGAAGACCGCAGCAAGAATAAACAACTCCATCAATCTCCCATTCATCCATCATATGATGGTGACCGAAGTACCACCTTTGTGGCTTGTGATCAGAAAGACGAATGATGCTCTCAAGATTCCTTGGAGTAGGATTCTTATCCCGCTGTGTTCTGTCGATAGGCACACACAATGGTGCGTCATGAGTTACCACAACTTCCGGCTTGCATGATTCCATTCTCTCAAAGAAGAGAGTGTTCTCTGCATAGTTCGGAGTCTCGGCAGCCCACCAATCCACACCAACCGTGCGGATGTGCCTATCGGTGCTTTCGGCTCCGCCGCAGAAAATATGCTTGACCCCATCAAGATCATGCACGCTTCCACGTTGGGCAAAAAAGCAGCCAGGCGCGAGCTCGACAAGATCAGGATGGCCCTGCTTCGCAGCAAGATCATTCCACTTGTCCCAGTTGTCATGGTTCCCGCCACAAGTAATCCAAGTTGCTCCGGCACGATTTTTGCGTGCTCGCTTCTCAAAATACTTGAAGACCGGGCAGGGTTTGCCAGGCCAACGAATACCAAAATCTCCCACCTGCACAACAAAACGGATTCCATTCTCCGCCGCAAGTCGGTCAATGGCGGCAACATGGTTCACGCGTCCATGTGTATCGCCAGCATAATAAATAGTCATGTTACCTCCTTCGTCTGAGACACTATTTTGTTAGAGAAGTGGAGGGGGTGTGCTTGCACACACCCCCTCCTAACGAACCTACTCTTCGTCTTCCTCGTACTCATCGGCGTCTGCACTCGCCTCGGAATACGACGCAGCAGCCTCCTGTACGAGAGGGACGCAGGTGCGGAGCAGAGCAACGACCTCGCCAAACTGTGCGGCGGGGATCTTCGCAGGCTTCGCGCCCTTTCCAGAACGGACCCGGAACTGAATCGTTCCTTCGACGTTGCGGATCGTATCGCGAACCATCTCCGCAGGGGACAGATCCTGATCAGGCACCTCTTGGATGCCGTTGCTCGAAATGTCCTCCAGCGCAGAAATGTACTCCGAAAAGTCAGCGACGGGCATGGACTGTGCGCCCGAACCCTTGCCACGGTTTGTGGCAAAGGATACGATGGGGGTGCCAGTATCATCCACGCTCACGCTCATGGTCTGCTTGATCACGTCGATCACATCCTCGTTGGTTTCGTCAATAAAAATATTTGCTTTTTCAGCCATTTGGATTTTCTCCGGTTTGGGTTGTGCCGCATCGGGTGACGGCGGGGGTTTATCCCGACACTCTCATATAACATATTTGATACGCATGTATGAAAAAAAAATAATGTCTCAAAAGGCCCCCCGAAAGGGGGGCCGAAGAGATTAGATGCCTCCAGGCCATTCATACCTTGCCATGTCCTGCTCAATCAACTTCTGATCATAAGCATCCTGCATCACCATGCGACCATCCTCCTGATCAGCCCAATCAGACGCCATCTTTTCCAGACGGGCGTCTTCGTCGTCAATAAGCTTTTGAAGCGTGGCAGCAATATCACTAACGTGTATCCACTGCTCTTCCTTCGGAAGCTTTTCCTCACAAGCCTTTGCAGCCTCAATGAGTTCAATGATTTCATTCGCGTTGATAAACATACTTTCTCCATGTGATTGTTGTGGGTGAGTGGTGGGTCCGGTGGGGCTCGAACCCACGACCTACGGATTAAAAGTCCGTTGCTCTACCAGTTGAGCTACGGACCCGCCACTCACATATAGCATATGATGCCCACATGTGTGAAAAATTATTAATGTCTCAATATTGAGACACTCTTTGCAGATGGGATAAGGGGGAGGGCTTTCGCCCTCCCCCGGCCTTTCGGCCTACCCACATGCACTCACTACATGATATGTGATAGGATATCCTTGGAAGCCCTCTGGATCGACTTCATGGAGTCCTTAACCTTTGTGCTGTCACCCTTCCAACATGCGAGATACATCGCTGAGGGAGAGTAGTCGAGTCCCCACGCGCCCATGATGACCGCCGCAGTACTCTCCGCCTCGATTTCTTTCGTGGAACGAGAGTGATTATCGTACCATCCAGGCTCAGTCGGTCGGCCACCGCCCGGTGCCCAGTGAAGAATCTCATGAGCCAACTCATGAGCAAGCGTCCCAGCACGTTCCTGACCAGTGAGTGAGCTAAGGATGCGCACGTGACCACCCGAAGATGTTCCGTTCGCACCACCAAGCCCGTCCACGTACTCAAGCTTGATGCCCCTACGCTCGTACTCAGCCTCGAGTGCATCCGCAAGCCCGCCGTCTTCTCCTTTCTGACGCCACTCAAGCTTCGGAACTTCGTCGCCAGTCGTCTGACTGATGTCGAACACGTATACGTTCCGAAACCCGCCGAGCCGTTTCCGCTCTTTGCCGTCGCTCCCCACCTGCGGAGGATCGAAAGATCGAAAGATCGGAGCAAGAATCCAGAGCTTGCGCCGCCGGAAGTCATCGCGGTTGACGATACGGCCAAGCTTCTTCCACGCTCCAGCACCAGCAACCTGAGTGGCAACGAAGTCATGCTTCTGAGACTGAATCATGATCAGACCCGTGTTGTACCACGAGTATGAGTGAAAGGCCGCCTGCGACTTGAGCCATCGCTGAAAGGTGTCAGAGGCTTTTGCCTCGTCTGTAAGCTGACCAATGTCAGCAATGAGCGCATCTACCATTTTCCAGGCGAAGTTCTTTTCGCCCTTACGTTTGTTTGTGAAAGCCATAATGGCATCCTCCATTGGGTGTTGAGGTAAGTAGTGACGGAAGTGTCACGTTTACATATAACATATATCGTATGTGTGTATGAAAAATAAAGAATGTCTCATATGAGACACTCTTTACAAGTGCGGGCAAGGAGAGGGGGCCGAAGCCCCCTCTCAGGTTAGGGTTAGACGCGTTGCCCGTTGACGGACACGTAGTCATACGTGCCAGGTGTCAGCTTGAATCGACGAAACTTGCACGCAGGCGTAAGTCTTTCGATGAAGCGTTTCACCAGAGTCTTCGGACGGCTGTTCACTTCCTTGTACGTCCCAGGAGTAACGATCTCCTTGCCGACTGACAGCCCCCAGATGTAGAGGGTATCGTCATCAGGGAGGGTCGCAACGCCAGGAGCAAGGTACTCATAGTTTGAAGTAGTACCCTGCCCATTCTGGAGCCGTTCGTACTGCTTGCGAAAGGAGTCCTTGACCTCGGTGAGAGCCTTGCGAGCAAGATCCTCATCTCCGTCACACGCCTTGCAGTCCCTTGCGATTGTCGCAACCTCAACAGAGGACAGGGCTTCAAGCGCGCGGAAAAGAGTGTTCTCCCATGACACAGATCCATTGATCGTGTGATGGGCAACCTCTCCGGACTTCTTCGCAACGTAGTTACGAATGTGAACAAAACCGCCCCGTGGGGCAGATACAGCGGAATCAGTAAGTGTGGAAATGGCACACCTCCATGTGGGTAAGAAGTAGCTTGATTGCTACACTTACATATAACATATTTCATTTGTGTGTATGAAATAAAAATAATGTCTCAAAACCGAGACACTATTTAAATGAGCAGTTTAACGACATGCTCAGGTCGAAGGTTGGTTAGTCAGTGCCGAAGAAATTGTCCTGACACTTCTGGCACCAGGCGGTGAGTGGATACTCTCGCCTGGAAGCGTCGTTGCGGAAGGTAGTGGCATCGCCGCCACAAGAGGCGCACTTGTTCTGCGCCAGGGCAGCAGTGCGGGACATTCCTTGTCCACGAGACTCAGCGATGGTGCTGGACACCATGTTGAGAAGGTTGGTTAGGGTAGGATGCTTTTCGTCAGTTGCCATTGGTACACTCCATATGTGTGTGGGGTTAAGGTGGGCACTTTAGAGACATACCCAGGTCACATGCGTGTGGGCTAACAGCCCATCATTCGTTCCATTCGACACTCAGCTTGATGGGCAGCCTCATCTTCAAGATAATCATAGTGCGCCTCAAGAGCCTTCTTCTGCTCAGGCGTGCATCTGCCCTCGCTGATTTCCGGAACAACATTTCCACCACCACAATCATAGCAGGTGACATCGTATCGGCCAGAGAAGTAATCCTCAGCGAACTCGGGATCTTCATCGAAATCCTCGTAGCTCAAGCCATTGGAGTCGATGCTGGGGTTGACATGAGTTCCCCTTCCGTTGCAAGTACCGCAAACAACGAAGTGAACAGGAAGGATGACTTCGACTTCGTCCCTCTCGTCATCATCGTCGGGGTCGTTGGAGCCCATCATGACGGCGATGGTCACGTTCATGGTTTCCTTGTTGAAGGACTTGTACCACTTGCCACGTGCCGCACGAACACGAGGGTCGTTGTAGTAGTTTTCATCCGCAATAATCTGTTGGTTTCTCGCGTAGCTCATTCGCTACCTCCATGTGGGTAAGTGACAAAATCGTCACGCTTACATATAGTGTATTTCGTTTGCGTGTGCAATAAATAAATAATGTCTCAAAACTGAGACACTATATTGTACGAGACAGGATGGGCAGTTTTAAGACATGCCCAGGTCTGCGAACGGACTAGTAACAGTCCGTCCAGTGTTCTCCCGTTTCCTCTCCCCACTGGCTACGGCAAGCCAGCAGTTGACCGGAGGAGTTGTAGTCAGCACCACACTCGCAAGTGTTGGTGAAGTTGGCCAGGGTCACGTGACGACCACAAGAGCATTCGCCAACAGCCGGGCTGCTAAAGCTGTGCTCCCAACTCTCAAGCTCGCCCCTTTCTCCGCTCGCAATGCACTTGCGATAGTTTTCAAGAGCAAGCGGCTGCAGCTTGGACTCATCTACATTTCCGTTCTCATCACAATCAAAAGCAAAGCCCTCAAACTCAATCTGGTTGTGACGGGTGACATGAAACTCTCTACGTTCTATGATCTTCATATGTACTCCATATATGTGTGTGGGTTAGGGTGGGCCTTTTGAAGACGTGCCCAGGTCTGTATGAAGGTGGGTGGGCTACAGTGGGAACCAGTAGCCGCGAGGTCCGTTCCGAACAAGGCCTTTGCGCTTGAGTGTGCAAAGGACGAGCGAAAGACGGGAGAGGTTGCTGTCGCTACGATCACCGTAAACATACTGCGTGATTTCAGCACGGTGAACCGGCTCGACGGTGGCCCGCTGACGGAGGAAGTAAAGAGTTGCTTCACTTCGCGAAGAATGCTCGTAGCCAGCAATCGGAAGACCGCTGTCCTGAGATCGAGACTTGATGGCCCCAATCTTTACCTGAGCAGCGGCGATGCCGTCCTGAATCACTGCGAGATCAGATTCGGCAACTTCAAGTTGCGTGCGCAACTCCATAACGTGCGCCATGCAAGGCTCAAGAGCTTCCTGATTGTTGAGTAGAGAGCAGATGACTTCAATATCGTTGTCATCGGCTTTGATGCCAAGAGCGGAAAGGATAGACAAAGCGTCCATGATTATCTCCATGTGGGTACGTCCAGCGAGATTGCCGGACACTTACATATAACATATTTCATTTGCATATATGATAAATAAATAATGTCTCAAAACCGAGACACTATATCGTACGAGACAGGTCAGGGCGACTACTCGCCGCCCTGACCTTTGTGTTTCTTTTTGCGAGTGAACCCCATCAGCTCATTTCGTGCCCGCTCCTTTCTGCGATGACCACGAGTTGTCTTCCTCGCCCCCGCCGCGCGGGCCGCCTCGTTCTGCTTCGAACGAGAATCCTTGATGCTGATCACCATGGGAGCACCCTTGTCCTTGGGTGCGACCACGGGCTTTGACTTTTTCTTTGCCATCTTTACTCTCCTTGTCCAAGAGGACGAGGGTGCATATGCACCCCCGCCCAAGCCTTGGAGGTTATGCAGGCATGCGCCTGACTGACTCTTCAGAAGAGAACTGCTTGGCCTCTTCGAAGGGGATGAAGCCCATAAAGAGCTGAGTGAGAATGAGATCAACAACTCCATCAAACTGCTCAACAACCTCACAGGTTGCGGTGTATGCCATGCTGCTGGCAAGTTGAAGTCCGATAGTGTTGTCAAAATGGCTGGGATCGATTCCTTCATAGGAAACCATCTCCGGAGAACCCTCATTCCCAACGGGGAAGACTATGAATTTGATCACACCATCATTCATTGAACCGAATACGGCACGCTTGCCGATCTCGATGGAGTGATTGAAGAGGTAGTTCATCCTGCCTGTGATCCACGAGAAAACCTCTGAATCGTAGCCAAGCGCGGATGCAAACTCATCCTCGGGGAGTGAAAGTAGGGAGCGCATGAAGTCAGGCGCCCCAATGGTATCGTCAGTTGTGTTCATAATAATGCCCTCCAAGGCATATGTCCAGTGTCATTACCAGACACTTACATATAATATATCTCATTTGTATGTATGAAAAAAAAATAATGTCTCAAAACCGAGACACTATATTATACGAGACATGATGAGTGAGCAGTTTTAAGACATGCTCAGGTCTATCGTATCATAGCTCTTTACTACAGTATTGGCATGACTGCCCCGCAAGCGTGCCCCATCCAGTCTTAAGCGGAACATGCTGGCCGCTCGGACTATCGTTGCATTCCAGCCTACGCTTCCTCTCCTCCCTCCGTCTTGTGCTTGCCCTCAAGATAGATTGCTCACCCACAAGGCAGTCGATAAACGAAAGAATCATCCCACAAAGCTCGTCGGTTGTTGCACCAGCGTCTAGCTCATCAGTGATGATTTGCTTGTTGGCGTCATGAAGACGCTCATACAAGCTATTGCGAGTTTCAGGGATCGGATTGTCTTCGTCAGTTCTGTAGAATGGCATACCTACTTCCTCTCGTAAGGATCACCGCAGAAGACACAGTGGTCGTGTGCAGGATCGTTGTCATCGTCATAAAGACAATGCTTGGTTGGGCTAGACTCGCAAGGCCAATGATGCCCAACGCGACTAATGGCCCCATCAAAAACAGAGCCGGCAACAAGTCTGCGTGTCGAACCAAATGGCTCACTACCGTTACTAAGGCGAGGGTAGTGACGCTTAACCTCATCCGCTTTCTCGTCACCATCTCCAAGCCTACGCCGAATCACAACATCACAGATGAATGTGCTAACGGCGCTGGTCAGAATGTAGTCAAGATCGCGAAGATCGACAAGACATCCAAGCTGCAGTTCAAGCTGCTCAAGAATATCCATGCATGCAACGGTCATCTCATTGCCAGTGTCAGAAGCAACCTCCGTCTGTACGCTATCATCATCAAACAATCGGATTGTTTTCATATTCAAACCCTCCAGGGTTATGAGCGGCACCTCCGTAGAGGTGCCGCCCGTGTGTGAGTGTCTACTGCTCTTCGCGGTAGCGAGGAGCATCCTTCCAGTCGTGCTGGAACCGTGCGCGCATGGCGGCGATGCCACCCAGCGGAACACCATGAGAGTTGCGGTCAAACAACTCATCATCAGTGAGGCCACCGTCGAAGACGCTGATAACGACGACACGATAGCCGTAGGTTTCAGCAGCATCGAGATAGGGCTGGAACTCCCACCGCTCGGTGTTAGTGTTGGGGTTGACGACGTGAGAAGCGCCGTCTTCCATCAGGCCAATAGCCTTGGTCTGATTCCAGTTGTGAGCCGCCACAATGCGAACGCCAAACTCGTCATCAGGGTCCAAACCATGGAAGGCAGTTACCAAGCCATCCTCG
>Ga0098061_1000743_pt1 | contig 15916 bp, 13 predicted proteins | sample 22_taG_FD_92579 | JGI IMG/M metagenome (GOLD analysis project Ga0098061, IMG submission 92579) | Marine viral communities from the Subarctic Pacific Ocean - 22_ETSP_OMZ_AT15343 metaG | ecosystem: Environmental > Aquatic > Marine > Oceanic | place: Subarctic Pacific Ocean | collected 2015-01-20
CCCCCCCATTTTCTAAAACACGCTTTACTACCGCGCTAGTAATTTTACAGAATTTGAAAATCCCAAGGATACACACATGCCTCCCTAACTTAACTAACACATACACTTCCACACGTACTTCCACACACATGTCTACATAAGCTATCAGCTAATGTGCTTAGCTACGCTTAGTGGCTACTGGCGTAAGCCTTGTACGATAATGCGCTCCAGAGAGTTCCAAGTAACACTCCAGAGGACTGATCAGATATGTCTGACACACTGCCTTAGCTATAATTCAGACACATGTAGGAGTGATCCTTTTAGAGGCTAGTAGAATGCGTGTACGAAGCACGAATGGATGCCCTTAGAGGGATCCTTTTAAAACACGAGAACAGATAGCGTATAGCACGTTCCGAAGAGATAAAGATTATGGATATTAAACTCACTGGCCCACAGACTAGTGTTTTCTCTGACACAACACGTTTCCGTGTTTGCTGTGCAGGAAGACGTTTCGGCAAGTCGTTCCTATCTGGAGCTGAACTACTGAATGCTGCTATTGGTGTCGACAAAAGAACAGGTAAGCAACTGTCCAAGCAGACGGTTGTATACATAGCCCCTACGTTTGCAATGGCCAAACAGATCATGTGGGTATGGCTAAAAGAATTCGCTCCAAAGAATTATATCAAGAAGACCAACGAGTCTGATATGCTGATGGAGTTCAAGAATGGATCTACGATCTATTTAAAATCCGCAGAGAACTACGATTCTCTACGTGGGCTTTCTCTGTCATTCGTCGTTTTAGACGAGGTGGCAGATATTGCCCCAGAGTGTTGGTCACTAGTAGTACGACCTGCTCTCTCTGACCAAGAAGGTGACGCTCTATTTATCGGAACACCTAAAGGTACTAATCATTTCTATGACTGGTGGCTTCAAGGCCAAGGTAGTAGATCTACTTGGAAGTCTTGGTCTTACACTACCCTCCAAGGAGGTAACGTAAGTGACGAAGAGATCGAAGAAGCTAAGCAAGATTTATCTCCAAGAGACTTTCAACAAGAGTACATGGGTAGCTTCGAAGCATTGAGCAACAGAGTTGTCGATATGTTTAACAGAGACCTCAATGTTATGCCTGTAGGAGATATGGGTGGAGAGATACTAATTGGGATGGACTTTAACGTTTCCCCAATGACAGCTGTAGTAGGGAGTAGAGTAGGAGACCAGTTACATATCTGGAAAGAATACTACCAACAGAACTCCAACACTCGTTATCTTATGGATGCGATTGTGAAGGATTTCCCTGATAGAGAGATAACAGTGTTTCCTGACCCAGCTGGTAAAGCGAGGAAGACTTCCGCGATTGGCGGCGAGACCGATCATACGATCATTAGATCTTATGGCGCTAAAGTTGTTTCCCCTAGTAAGTCTCCACACGTGGCAGACGGACTGAACAATTTGAACACGATGATGTGCAACGGTAAGATGGAGAGGAGAATCCTCATAGACCCTAGCTGTACAAAACTAATCAAGTCACTAGATACTTGGACGTACAACGAAGACGAGAAAGATTCGCGACCTGACAAGAAGTCAGGGAATGATCACTTGCCAGATGCATTGAAATATTTGGTTTGGATGGAGTTCAGGATGAACGGTGGCCAAGCACGGAACATACAGATAACAGGATTTTAAGATGATATACGAATACGAATGTAAAACCTGCGAGATAACTCGCGAAGCTATGCGCAAGATGGCAGAGAGGGAGGATCCTCTTGAGTGTCTTGAGTGCGGAGGGAACATGCTTCCTATGATCACTGGTGGTGCAGGTTTCAAGATTAATGGTACTGGAGCATACAGCTCTGGTTACAAACATCATGGCCCTAAGACCAAGTACGGTCGGGGAAGACCTGTTGGCCCATTGGATAAAAGATCCAAAGCTTACGAGAAGAACAAAGATGAAAAGGCGTCTTCGTACTACGCTCCAGGACAAGGTTCTTGGTTGGCACAGGACACAGACAGACGAAATGAGCATAACGTGAAGAAAGATCAACACGGATTATAATCTAACTAATTAGGAGAGATTCTATGCCATCAATGATAAGTACAAAACACCCCTTGCTGGTAGATAAGCTCGATCAGATTAGGAGAGCAAGAGATGCTCACAAAGGCACTGATGCTATCAAGTGCTCGAACCATCCAAGTGGATTACCTCTAGATGAAGAGTACCTCCCAAGATTAGGTGGACAAACTTTAGAAGACTATGAAGCTTACAAGCGTAGGGCTGTATTCTACGCAGCGATGAACAGAACTGTTGTTGCATTAGTAGGTGCGCTATGCCGCAAGCCTGCAGAAGTCGACAATGGAGATGCGTTGAAAGCTTTTATGGAAGACGTCACAGGAACAGGTGTCTGTTTCGATGAATTCCTGAAGAGAATTGAAACTGAGATTCTTACTTCTGGCAGAGTCATCGTTTGTGTTGACAGAATGGATACAGAAGACAGCAACAGACCTTACCTTATCTGGTACAAGTCTGAAGAGTGTACTAATTGGTTCACTACTAAAGCTGCTAACTTCGCACACACTTTAAATAATGTAGTTTTCAAAGAGTCGTATTACGAGCCTTGTGAAGACAACAAGTACAAGCAAGAAGTTCGAGACCAGTATCGCGAATACGTCCTCGAAGATAACGGGAGGGTTACGGTAAACGTACACCGTCCAGCTAACAAGAGCAATGGCTCCACACCTTCAGAAATGGAAGAGTACATCATACACGAATCTCGTGTTCTGACTAACCGAGGCAAAGACTTAGGTTTCTTGCCAGTTAGCATGATTGTGTCTTCAGGCGAGGACTACGAAGTACCAACCCCACCTCTACTAGATTTGGTAGATGTTAACTTGGCCCACTACCGTAACAGCGCTGATTTCGAACACGGTCTACACTGGACTGCGTTACCGACTCCTTGGTTCTCTGGACTAACTGACACCACTTCTAATATAGCTATTGGATCCGGTGCTGCTATTATCCTACCTGACCCAAGTGCATCTGCTGGATTCTTAGAATTCACAGGTTCTGGTTTGACACAAATCTCTGGTGCTATGAAGCACAAAGAGCAACTGATGTCTACACTAGGAGCGAGAATGCTAGGTTCTGGTATGGATCAATCTACTAGTGCTGAAGTTGTAAGGATTAACGTTTCAGGAGAGATCTCTGCGTTGATTAATATAGCTAAGTCTATAGGAAGATGTGTTAGCCGTACAATGAGAATGGTTGCGATGTGGGAGAACGTTAAAGGTTCTGACAGCATCAATGTGTACATAAACGAAGATTACGTAGACACTAAGTTGGCAGCAGCCGACATCAACGCATTGCTTGGAGCATTCCAAGGAGGAGCATTGTCTCTCGACACTCTTCTGTGGAACTTGGAGCAAGGTGAACGTATACCTGTCGGACGCTCTGTTGAAGAAGAGCTGGCCCTAATCGAAGTAGGAGCACAACAAAGTGCCGAAGCTGAGATGGGAGAAGGAGGAGAGCCTCTCCCTGAAGAAGTCTCATTCCTCGACGAGGAAGAAAGCACTGGAGACCTCATGCAAGATTTCTTCCAAGCTAACCACGGATTCGATGACGAGTACATGGAAGAGCAAGAGGAACAAAAGCGTTACGAGGATTCTCTAGATCCAGACGAAGAGCTATAAATAAAAAGTAGACGGGAACTGTCTGCTTACTTTACCAAATGAAAAGGAGGCCAACCTATGTGGGGGCTAGATAGTATTAAAGAAGGTCTGAAAGATGGCCTCAAGGCAACTAAGAAAGCTGCAAAAGAGTTTGCTCCTGCAGCAATGGCTTCTGAGTTGAACGTGTTCGAGAAAGCCCGACTTGAGCTGAGAAGAACTCGGAATTCTATAAAGAGAAAACAGAGAGACTTGAAAACTGACATCATAACCGATAATCCTTGGAGAGCATTGGTAGGTCGTAAGAATATTATCGACCAAATGTTAGACGATCCAGCAGACTGGGCTGAGAGTAAAGAAGGACACGCTCTATTGAACGTAGCTTACTCTATTGAACTCGATGCAGTAGAAGCTCTTACCAAAGGAACAAGAGTTGCAGAGAAAGGTGCAGGAATTGCATAAGAAGCTGCAGAAGCTTTTGTCCAAGAAGTTCACTCTAAGAAAGTAGCACTGACAGCCATCGCTCGTCGTATGCTAGACAATCCTGACGAGAATACTTCTAAAGCTGCGTCTTTTATGGCTGACGTTAACTACTTTGTAGAAGAACACGGCCCTGACTTCATGAAAGCAGCCAAGACTCCTCCACCTAAGGCAGACGCCAACAGGCTGACACGAGCTGTCAAAGAGAGTGGGTTGGGTGATCTGCTTATGAAGAAAGCGGAAGAAGCTAAGGCTGCGCCAAGCAAAGTTATGGAAAATGTTAAGAAGAAGTCGGAAGAGTTCAAGTCTGAAGCACAAGAAGTTTTAGGAATGGAGCCTAGCGTTTTTGATAAAATGTTTTCAGCATTCGACTCCGCAGCAATCGCTGATGTAGTCAGTGAGAAAGTTGATCAAGTTAAGAAAGCTGCCAAAGAACTTACAAGAGAGAAGACTTTTGAAGAGAAGATGCTAGAAATGGATCAAGATTTTCAAGATGCTAAAGACAAAGCTCAACTTGATGCTCACATTGCACAGAGTGGTATGGGATTCGTCGAAGAGATGGTATTCCGTGCAGCTGTAATGCTTCCAGACGAAGCTCTTGACTTTATTGACAAGAAGATAAACGGCGACCCAGAGCAGATGATGAAAGATTCTGCAGCCACCATCAGAAAGCACTCCCATGAGGGAATGCTGGAAGCTATGTTAAAGGAAGAATCAGGAAGACCAGCTATATTGACTGAGAAGCCTGAGCGTTCTTTCTTCGGAGGACAACCTGACTTTGAGATATCCCCTCGGGAAATAAAAGATCTAAAGAATGAAGCGATCCAAGCTATCTTAGATGATCCTGAAGTGATGAAGGTTATCAAAGAGGCTACCAGTCACCCTAACTTGCAGAACAGAGAACGCGTTGATAAGGGAGCCATGACTGAAGGCTTTACTGATCCAGAGTCTACTATGATGGAACAATCACTGGGTGCTACTATCGGAATGATCTCTGATGCTGCAGCTCCTGCGTTGCGAGCAAAGATAGCTGAGATAGCTTCAAACAAGTACAACTTGGTTGATGCTGGAGAGCTGAAAGCTATGCAAGGTTCTCTGAACAAAGCACTGGCTGCTGCTACTAAGGACGTAGTTAAGGCTGGCTATGAAGCAAACAATATCGGACTCAAAGGCAGTTTCGACAGAGCGATGAACAAAGCCGACCTGAGTAACGTTATGCGAAATGCTTCTATAGCATCTACAGCTTACACCACTGCTACAGAGAAGCAACACGGTTTGGGCAAATCTGAGAGATTGTTCGCTGGGCCGAAGGATAACAAGAATGCCATGACTGAGTCTGAAGGCGCTTGGGATTCTTTCACTGACGAACTAGCTGGTGACAAATCCTCCAGAGTAATGGAATCCTCTAATGCAACTTTAGATAAGCTGTCTGACGAAGAGATCACTGCTCGTGGACTGATCCGCATCAAGGGTTATACGAACAAGAGTGGCGTCAAGATCAAGACCCACTACCGCAAGATCAAGAAGTAATATTGAGATTGCTTAGGCGTTATACAATAGGGTATAATGCCTACTTACCTAAACAGCGTTCTACCAAAGAGGAGTTCGACTAAATGGCTAAGAAAGACTTGAAGAAAGTAATATCTGCCCGTAAGAAACACCTCAAAGGTGTAAAGCAAAAGAAAGTTGTAGACGAATTGTTGGATGAGTTGACTCTCCACGCGCTACAGCTACAACAAATAGCGAATAATCAAGAAGACGTACTTAGGAAGTACTACAAAGAACTTTCTGATGAGCTTCTAAGCAAAGTAAACAAGTACGACTTCCGATCGGCTCGAAGCAACAAGCTGAAAGCGAAACAACTTAGGTCTCTAATGAAAGAAGGCTCCCAAGCCATAGAGACATCCCATAAATCTATACAAAAAGCAGTTCGAGATGGACTGATATCTGTAGGAGATTTAGAAACCCAGTTTGCGGTAGGCTCTTTGAATAAAGCCGTAACCGGAACTGGTAGAATAAAGATAGCGAGCGAGACTGTATCTCCTAAGAAGATAAGCTCTATCGCAGACAACTTAATAGTAGAAGGTGTTCCCCAATCTGAGGTTTGGAAGCGCCAGAGCAAGCGTGTACAGGAAAAGTTCAAAGATGCTGTACGAATGTCTTGGCAAAACAATGAGGACATAGAAACCCTCTCTGGACGCATAAGAGGAACTGCTGCTAATAAGTATAAAGATGGTATAATGAATATCTCGAGGAATCACGCTAACACTTTAGCTCGTACCTCAATTTCATCTGTCGCTAACAGGACTCGGGAAGAGACCTACTTAGCAAACTCAGATGTCATCAAAGGTGTTCAGTTCTTGGCACACTTAGACTCAAACACTACTGACATATGCAGAGCTTACTCTGGAGACCAGTGGGTATTTGAGGAAGGTGGCTATAGAAACATTGAAGGTGGCCACGAATTCAGACAGCCTCCTCTTCACTTCAACTGTAGATCGACTATGCTACCGTTGATGAAGACTAGCGCTGAACTGAAGGTAGCTGCACCTAAGAAATGGGAGAAGATACCAAAGGATAAACGAAAGACTGTCGGTAAAGTCCTCGGCCCTAAAGTTTGTCACAGCCCCTGTACGTATAGGGATGCTGACGAGTGGCTGAAGTCTCAAGACAGTAAAGTGCGAAAGCAAGTACTAGGTAGCGATAAAGCAGTAGCCCTATGGGAAGCTGGCAAGGTAGCAATGGGGAGATTCGTCACTCAGAAAGGTAGAGCCAGAACTCCTGAAGAAGTTGCCAACCTATATGCTAAGCAAGACCTAGTTCCTGACACAGTACTACAATTGAAATCAACAGATAAGTTTAAAGCTAACACTGGAGCTTCTAAAGTAGCAAAGAAGAGAGTTGAACAAATTGAGAAAGGTAAGTTCCTTACTCTAGAAGGACGACTACAAACAGGCAAGACTGTATCTAAATCTGACAGGGATATGTTAGGTTACATACTGAAGAATGCCGACGCTAGTGAGTTCGAGTATTCCAACGACTACGCTCCTAAAGATTTCAAGGATTTCTTAGGAAACAAAGGAAAGAGATTAGCTTTTTACAACCACACAGCCAAGAGATTCGAGAGGATTGAAGGACTACGCAAGGGAGATCTTACAACAAGGTCAACTGCCAAGCTGGCCGAGATGGAGAGCATAGTTTATGACGAGATCATAAGTAAGATTTCTAAAGACGCTAAGATAAGTTCAGCTAACCGAGAGGTTCTGTTGGAGATGTTTGAAGAGTCTAAAGATATAGTAGGAACTCGACGCAGTTTGCCTATGATAGAATCTTTGCTCACCGTGGCCAGAAGTAAGAACTTCTCTTACATTGATGGAGAGTTCGTAGGCTATATGAACAACTCTTTGAAGAACTCTGTGAATTCTTATTTCAGCAGACTTGTGCGCGCAGAAGCTCGGAACACTAACAGTGTTGAGAAGCTGAAGCGTTATGCGTTAGTCTCTGAGACTGCAAAGAATTCTGCTAGATCTTCTATAGTTAAAGATAGGAAAGGAATGCTTGAGAAAGCTCCATCTTTGGCTGAAGCGAATAAGTATAAGAAGCGTATAGCTACTATTGGGAAGAGAAAGCTGAGATCCTTCAAAGGAGACACAGCTACTGCACTCAATGTAGACTTAGGGTTCAACGCCCAAGACACTCTATCTCTCTACTTCGGCCTACTACAGGACGGAGTGAGAATGAGACCTTGGAGTATCACGAAGCTCGGCAAGAGAACTCAGTCGAAAGAAGTACAATTTATAATCTCTAGGACTAATCCAGGAGATAAGGTAGTACTCACCGACGCGATACTAAACAACTCTATGTTTGCTAAGTACAAAGACCGCATATGGTCAGGCAGAGGATTACCTCCAGAACTCAGAGACGAGCTAGGACAACACCTCCAAGATGCCCAAATGTACCAAGATGCCCGACAGTATATGAAAGGAAGGATCAATGTACCTGATACTGAGATACCTGATCTCTATATACGCAAGCAGCTAGACAACTTTCTACAAGACCCTGCTGGGCCAGTGAACCTGTCCTTTGTTGCTTCTAAGATCGACAAACTGTACGATATGAATGCAGTGAAGAGAGCTGCAGAAAGAGCAAGGATAGCTAGCAGAGCCGAGAAGGAACTTGGTGGTGGGAGCGCATTCAGCAGGTTGCTTAGAAGAGAGAAAGAAATAACAAGAAAAATCGATGTCAGAGAAACTAGGCGTAAGGTTGCAGACGATTGGGAACGCCAGTCTGATGGCCCTATCCTGCGAGCCACTAACGATAACATAGTGCAGAGCATTGACAACGATTACCGCAAGCCATCGTCTCCTTTTTACAAAGAAGCGAACTTGCTAAGAAAAGATGACCCTTTAGAGTTAGCACGACTTACCAACGAAGTTGCGTTGGCGTCTACTCAGAAAGGGGCAATGTACATCCAAGCTGTGAAGAGCTTAGGAGAGCGATACTACTATAAGTTCCACAAAGTACTAGACGCAGATGAAGATGATGCGATTCGGATAGGTCACTACCTGATGAACTCGCTAGTCAAAACTGGAAACGTCAAGAGACTCAAGTCTGTACAGAGAGTGAAGTCTGACTTCCAATTTAAAGAAGTTACCTCTTGGACTCTGAAAGCTGACAACCCTAAATGGGAGAGACTGTTACTTGCAAACAAGAAGAACTACGACGTAGATGGCTTACCTAGATTCGAAGCTCCGAAGTACGGCAGAGGCACACTGCTCAATGGTATCTATGAAGATACTGGAGAAGCTGCTATCCGTGGTTCCAAGAAGGAATGGGTAGAACTTCAATACCGTGACGGAAGATCTAAGGCATCACTTGATAACTTAGATACAGAAGCAGGAACAGCAATCCGAGTTAACGGTTACATATATAATGTGTTGACCAAACTCCGGAGCAATGGAGATGACTTTATACCATCAGCTCCCAAACTGAAGACAGACGTAATTAGTCGAAGCAAATATGATAGCTTCAATAGAGCTATGGTAACTGCCAGAGGTTTGAGAGATCAGAAGTTCTACAATGGTATGAGTAATGATAAGTACGGTCGTACCTATTCGAACGCAACAGCACTGCAATGGCAAGGAGACGACTTCAACCGAGGTCTGATGCTCTTTGATAACGCAGTTGAGTTGGGTAAGGATGGACTAGACCATTACAAGCAAGCGTTCATGAACCTTGCAGGGTTTGATAAGATACCTCTCAGGGAGAGGAACAAACTCTGGGATTTAATGGACGAAGAATTAATACTCAAGACCGCAGCTGACCCATTCGGGAATGACTGGTGGAGAACTAAGACCAATTGGATTGAGACAGGTGTGTTCAAGAATCTTAGAGGAATCAATGTTAAATACAATATTCCAAAAGGTGAAGGCGGCATCATGGACGTATTAGAAGAAGTTAAGAAACTAGCTGTAGCTGCTGACCCATCAGGAGAAGGAGCAGTTCAGTTCTTAGCTATGATCCAAGAAAGGGCTGAGATGATTAAGTGGGTGAGATCTGGAAAGAACATTAAGAAATTCCAGAGCAGGATCCCTATACAAATAGATGGTACAACAAACGTATTACAGCACATTGCTGCTATCTCTCGAGACAAGTCTACTGCAGCAGCAGTAAATATGACTGTCCGTAATGGTGTGGCTGATGCTTATATCAAAACGAGAGACGCTGTGGAGGCACTAGCTCAGACCAAGTACAAGGATGATCCAATTGTCCAGAAGTACGTGTTCGGAGGAATGTCCCATAGCAAGAGACGTAAGTCTGTGAAGAAAGGCTTGATGACTAGTCAGTATAACGCTGGCCCATCAACACTAGGAGAATCCTATTTTGAAGCACTCAAAGGTACAGCTGTGAACGGAGAATTAATATTCGACAACGCAACTGCTGGAGAGAAGTTAAGAATAGGAAGGCTCATACTTGAAGCATCTGAGAACGAGTTCCCTGAAGGGTTCAGGACAAGAACAGTACTCAACCAGTTGGCAGAAGCTCACACTTTGTCAGGCAAAGTAGACATAGATCTAAAGACATTTAACATAGGAAACCCATTCCGTCAGTCGTACTTAAAGACTCAAACTAGACAGGTTGAGCTTGACGACGGTCTTGGTGGTAAGATAAATGTAGAAGTTCGAGTCGAGACAGATCTACCTGACTGGTCTAAACAAGAACGAGCATTCGCACCTAACATCATCCACGCATTTGATGCAGAGCATAAGTCTCTCGTAGTAAATGCAATGGCTAAATACGGTGTGAAAGACTTCAGCATGATTCACGATAGTTTCGGGGCACACGCTGGCAATATGTCTCTAATGAAGAAAGCTACTAAACAAGCTTTCGTAGATATGTACAAGAAGGAAAATATTCTTGAGAAACTCTACAATCACTTTAAGTCGCAAGGCGTAGTGATGAAGAAGTTTGCAAGAGACGAATTTGGTCGGAAGATCAAAGTGACTAAGAAGACGGTTCTTTCCAAAGGACAATCCACACAAGAAATTGATGGACGAATTTGGGTAGTAGAGAACATTGACAAGAAAGATATACGAGAGCTTGGAGATTACGATTTCCGTGACTTCGAAAAACTCGACTATTTCTTTCATTAAAAAATACCCTTATTTCGGGGAAATATAGGAGACCACTAACATGGCAATTAAATATACATATAATGATGTTTCAGAAATTCCAGAAGGACTAGAGTCCTTGTACACAGAAAACGATTCTGGTGTTTACACTATCGCTGTTGAAGGTATGACAGAGAAAGGTAAGCTAGACGAGTTCCGTGAGAACAACATCGATTTGCGTAAGCAAGTTGAAGAATACAACAACAGCATGCAAGAGCTACAGAATAAGTTCTCTGGTGTTGATCTGGATAAGTGGAAAGAGTTCCAAGAGAGAGAATCGGAATTGGCTGAACAGCAGCGCAGAATTGATGAGCAAGAGCTTATCGAGAAAGGCGATGTTGAGACATTGATTCAACGTCGAGTTGAGGAAGTGTTGCAAGCTAAAGACAAAGAGTTAGGCACTATTAGAGGAGATCACGATAGCAAAGTGAATGATCTTCAGGGCCAACTCTCTAACTATGAGAGCCAATTTAGCTCTCTAGTGATTGACAGAGAGTTAGCATCTCTAGCAGCAGACCGTGGAGTAGCAGCATCAGCTGTGGAAGACGTTCTGACTAGAGGTCGCGCAACTTTCAAGGTTGAAGATGGTCGCCCTGTCGCTTTTGACAGAGACGGTTTGAAAATGTACAGTGAAGATGCGATCACTCCGCTTTCCGTTGGAGAATGGTTAGACGGACTAAGTGAATCTGCACCACACCTTTTCAATCGCTCAACAGGGGCTGGCGCAGGTCAACCGTCAGAAACTCCTGCCCCTAATCGCCAAGATGGCAATGCCATCGACAGCATACTAGCAGGGCTTAGGACTTTGCGTTAATAGTGTCTGGGAGATACTAATTCTATGTCCAATTGAGGACAACTTTCATTTTATAATAAGAAACTGCCCCAAAAGGGGTTACAAACAAATCTAAAAGGAGGCTATAATGGCCATTTCAGGATTAACTCTAGGCACACAACGTGACCTAACAAACGACATGCTGGTTAAAGGTATTATCGATTCTATCGTTACTGTGAACCAGTTCTATCAGCACCTTCCATTTAAAGGTATCCAAGGTAACGCTTTGGCATACAACCGTGAAGCTGTTGACAAAGACCAACAAGACCTAGTAAGCGTATTGCGTACTGGCGTTTCTGGTATCAACAAAGATCAACAGACTTTCACTCGCCACTCTACTGAGCTGACCACCATCATTGGTGATGCACAGGTTAATGGTTTGATTCAAGCTGTTGGTTCTGACTACAACGATGCTACTGCTGTACAAGTTGCTGCTAAAGCTAAAGGCGTTGGCCGTAAGTTTATGGATCTGATGATCAACGGTCAGGAAGGTTCTGCTACACGTGGAGTTGTTAACTCTATGGCTCTGTCTGGAACTCCAGCTTTGACTGTTTCTTCTGCTACTACTGCAGCTGATTTCTACAACACTGTAATCCAAGGCGCTGTTCTTTCTAGTGCTTCTAGTGTTGTTGCTTCTTACGACATCAACGGTTCTGGTACTAAGGGCAAGCTGTTCACAGTTGCTAACTTAGTTGCTGATATGTCTGCAGCTGCCGCTACCAACACTGGTATGGTAAACGTTATCATGAATGCCCAAGTATTCTCTGGCCCATTCGCTTCTGGTACTCCTACTGCTGACGCTATCACTTTGACTGCTGCTGGTGTTGCTTTGTTCAACGCTGCCTTGCGTCTAGTTAACGGCCCATTAGGTTTCGACGGTCTTGATCGTTTCGTGACTAACGCTGGTCGTACTGACACTTCTGCTGCTATCGATATGACTGCTGCTGGTGCTGGCGACGCTGTTCTAGCTCGTCTGGACGAATACATCGACTTGATCCACGACAAAGATGGCATGGTTGACTACATGATGATGAACTCTGCTGGCGTACGTAAGTACAGCCAAGCTCTACGTTTGTCTAACGCTGCTGGTTTCGATGACGTTATGGAAGTTAAAGATTCTTCTGGTGGTGTTATGAAGGTTCAATCTTACCGTGGTGTTCCAATTTACCGCAACGACTTCGTACAGTCTACTTTGGCTGAGCAAGCTTCTGTGGCTGGTGGTAACGCTGGCGCTGGTTCTTCTGCTGCCCACGTATTCGTTGGTACTGTAGATGACGGTTCTTTCTCTCACGGTATCTGTGGTCTTACTGCCCAGAACTCTTCTGGTATCCAAGTTGCTAAGCTTGGTGCTCGTGAAGATGCTGACGCTGATATTACTCGCGTTAAGTGGTACTGTGGTTTGGCTAACTTCTCTGAGTTAGGTATTTATCGCGGCCAGATCTAATCATACTTAGGAGGGTGTTAAAATGACACAATCATTAACAATACCTGCCATCATTACTTATGCAGACGAACTAGTAAGTGGAGAGTTCAACAGCTATAATAGCTTTTGCTCTCTAGATGAGGCAGATCTTTATCATTCTCGTCGTCTAGGTAACTCTGCATTTTTGACTGCAGATCTTGACACCCGTACGTCTGCCCTTTACTGGGCAACGGATATCCTTAATCGACAAGTGTGGATTGGGACTCCTGAGAGTTCTACTCAGAAGTTGTCTTGGCCAAGAAAGTATGTTCCGACTAGGAACACTATTAACTTGGTATCTACTGGGACGTCACGTCGACGTAATAGAGAGAGGGATGAAAATCTCACTCTCTTCACTCAGTATTTAGACAGCACTCTGATCCCTGAATTCCTCAAGGATGCCACGTCAGAACTAGCTCTTTACCTCATTGAGCGTGAAGCCTCTGGTCTGACAACAGCTAGTCAATACGATGACCAACTGTCCAGCCTATCACTGGGGGGTTTGTCTATTCAATTGAACGAGAATCCAGAATACGCATCTGATATGCCTCATCAGGTTTATCATATCGTGAGTGATTTCTTGAAGTCTGTGAAAGAATCAGACTCATCTGTTAAACAGGTACAGTCCGTCAGCTTAACAAGGAGGTAGTATGGCTATTAATATACCAGCTACTCTTGTCAAAGTCGACAGGACACTAACCGCACAAGGGCTATATACTCCAGCCACCTACTCTGAAACCATTATCAAAAATAGTAATGTCTACGATCCTATCACAGGAACGTACGATGCGTCTGCACCTACTTTACATAGCTTCAACGTTGTTTTCCTCAATTCAGATCACAACTCTCAGGAAGACAACAGGTACAGCGTAACTGCCGAGATAATGATATTGCCTCAGAATATTTCTTTTGAACCCAACATGGATCAGATCTATGTTATCAAAGGACATAACTGGCATGTGTCAGGTATAAAATTATCACCTCTAGATAGCTTATGGGAGATAACGGTAGGGAGGAAGTAATGGCTAAAAAGATTGACATAAAAAATCTAGGCAAAGTACTAACAGAAGAGTTGAACAATGTGTCCGAGCTAGAATACAAAGCGATTGCCTTTGACTTGTTTGGAGAGATTGTGAAGCTTACTCCTGTAGACACTGGCAGAGCTAGGAGCAATTGGCACATCACTGCTGATAATCCGGAATACTCTACTAGTTCTAGTACTCAACCTGCTCAACCCGACTACAATTTAGACGTAAGGGGATTTCCTACCGTGTACATCAGTAATGGTCTGCACTACATAGGACTTCTCGAAGAGGGTAAATCTAAACAAGCGCCAGATGGTATCTCAAAGGTAGCACTGGCCACTGTAAGATCAAGGAGATAATAATATGAGTTTTGAAGCTGTACGACAGATTGCTGAGACACGGTTCTTTAACTCTTACTCTTCTCAGAATGCGAAAGCTCACGGAGCAGTAGCATTTGTTGAAGGGCGTGATATCATCCAGCCCACTAAGTCTTTATCAAACAATGGCACCCCTTGGGTTGTCCTTGGAGTAGTGGATGGAGGTTCTCGAGAGAGAGCTTTCAACCGAGGGATGAGGAAGACATCTGGATTCATAAGATTCTCACTATACGTAGAGCGTGGTGCTGGCACCAAGGTTATACGAGAGATCGCAGATTATATAGATAGTATAATGGGCTTTCAAAATGGTGATGACTCAACAGGAAATCTGGGCAATCTTTACACACAAGTAGGACAGTTAAGACAACAGTCCGACGATGAAAATGGATATTTAAAGTATGTCATAGATTTTGACTACGACTACTACGAATAATAAAAAATTTTAAATTATAAGGAGGCCAAAAATGGCTAATCTATCTAACAAATTCGTAACAAGCTTCACGGAACTATACTTCCGTCCAAGCGTGTTAACTACTGGCGAAAAGAGCGACCCTAAGACTTGGTTCTCTGTAGCTGGTACTGGTGCTACTGCTAAGGTATTCACCGTTTCTACTGCCGTAACTACAGCTGTTGCTGGTACTTTGGTTTTGCGTTACACTAACGCTGCCACTGGTGCTGTTGACAGTTTCGCTGTTACTGTAGCTGGTGGAGCTACTCAAGCTACTATTGCTGGAAACATTAAGACTGCTTTAGACGCTAACGCTGATATCACTGGTGGTTCTGTTACTACTGGTTCTTTCGACGCTACTTTGTTAGCTTCTGCTGGAGATGCTTCTCTAGTTGTTGAAGACACAGTTGGTGGTGTTACTGTTACTATCACTGAAGACACTGCTTACGCTGCAGGTACTGGTGGTACTCTGTTGATCCCTAACGTAATGGAAGTTGGCAGTCTGTCCAACGAAGCTACTGTTATCGATACCCCAACTTTCGGTGAGACCTTTAAAGGTAAGCTACGTGGTCAGCTAGACGCTGGTCAGTTGGACGCACAGTTGTACTGGGCTCCACGTAACACAGTTCATCTAGCAATGCGCGAAGCTGCTACCAACGGAACTTCTTGTTCTTTCGGTATCAAGTGGAAGAGCGATGCTACTGGTACTGATTCTGAATATGTTGTATTCGATGGGTTCTTGAGCTCATTCGGTATCGATACTTCTTTCGACGATGTTGCAAAAGCTTCTTCTACTATGATTGTAGATGGTGCGTTGTCCTTCGCTGGAGGCGTATAATATATAACCTCTAAGGTTACATGTTAGATCTGTGCCCTCTCTCTACTACGGAGAGGGGGCCATAATTTAAAATAAAATAATTTACATATATATAAATAAAGGTAAAACTAAAATGAACAAGTCTGAACTATTTAAATCTTACTC
>Ga0098061_1000746_pt1 | contig 15902 bp, 11 predicted proteins | sample 22_taG_FD_92579 | JGI IMG/M metagenome (GOLD analysis project Ga0098061, IMG submission 92579) | Marine viral communities from the Subarctic Pacific Ocean - 22_ETSP_OMZ_AT15343 metaG | ecosystem: Environmental > Aquatic > Marine > Oceanic | place: Subarctic Pacific Ocean | collected 2015-01-20
AGCATTTGTGGCCGAAGGTGCTTTAGGTGCAGGTGTTGGTCTAGCAGACGACTCCGTTCAACAAGCCTACAGGCAGGAAGTTGGCCTCCAAGATGACTACAGCTCTGGCAGGGCAGCCATCTCCGCAGCAGGTGGCGCTCTCTTTTCTGGCGGCATAGGTGCAATCATTGGTGCTTTCGCTTCCGTATGGGGGGCGCGTATTGGTGCTAACCAAGCACAGCGCCTGATGGATGCTGGCTATACGCCTGAAACTGTTGCAAGGCTCCCTGAAGCCGAGGTCAAAAAACTTCTGGCTGATCCTGATACCGTTCCTGCTCCTCCGACTCGTGAGACTGATGAAGCCCAACCAGAGCAACCAGCCCAGCCAGAGCAACCAGAGCAACCAGCCCAACCAGAGCAACCAACGGCTATCGACCCCGATACTGGGAAACCAGTTCAAATTGACGCCGTTGACACACCTCTAACCGACGCTGTAGCTGCGATTGATGTAGCTATAGATCGAGTTGAGGAGCAGATAGCGGAAGCCACAGATGAAGCGACAAGAGCTAGTCTGCAAGCATACGCAAACAGGCTCATCACACTTAGGTCTAAGGCCCAAGACCTACCCTCTCGTATGCTCGATAATGAGCAAGCAAGACGACTGGCTACTGGTAAGGAGTTAGAGGCGCTTGAAGCTGAGTGGGTGAATCTTCGAGCTATGAGCGATCAGATTAATGATCTACGCCGTGCCATGGATGAGCCTGCCTCACTACCAGAGGCTGAGCCAGATGTTGCTCCTGCGGCAAGAACTGAGGAGCCTGAAGCGCCAGATGTAGAGCCTGAACAGCCTACGGCTGCCAAGGCAGAAGATGTTGAGGGTGAAGACCCAGTGGCGGCAGCGGCTGAAGAGCCAGCCTCCACTACCGCTCCGGCTGCCAAAGGCCGTCCGACTGCCGAACTAACTGATGACATCATTGAACTGCTCACGGAGATGGGTGTCGATTCAAAGAAAGTCGACAGGGCTAAAAAAGCGTCAAAGCCAAGCCAGCGCAAGAAATTAATGAAGGCGGCAGCTCGCAATCTTAGCCTCTTCGAGAACGAGGATGCCTTAGAGAAAGCGAATATTAACCAGCTTCACGAGAAGCTGACCGAATACATCAACGCCAAAAAAGCAGAGAAGGCAGCCAAAGAACCAGATGTGCCTGAAACTCCTGCACCAGCCAAGACACCTGAAACCCCTGTTGCCAAAGAAACAGCTCCCGTCGAGGAGGTCGCTCCTGCTCCGAAAGCTGCTCCGAAAGAAACGGCTGAAGGCGGAGCAGTGGATGATGCCGTTGCTGCGGCTGAAGAACTCCTGAACGAAAAAGCACCAGTTGAAGCACCAGCGCCTCTTGACGATGGCCTACTGGCTGCGGTGAAAAAGCCCTCCAAAAAAGAAGCGGTGAAGAAAGAAGCGGATTCAGCTCCTAAAGTGCCAGAGAAGTCACCTTACAACACAGGCAGATCGGCAGGCAAACGGCCCACCAAACCAGTAGAGATGGCTGATGCTGACAAACTGACGCTGGGTGAAACAAAGCTCGTTTCAGAAGAAGGCTTAGCCGCTGTTGATGAGGCTTTAAAGGTAGGGATGAGTGATGATTACTTTGTCAAAAAAGGTGCGATGAACCTTACTTTGACAGATTTGGATGCGATCATTCAAGAAGTGTCTTCCAAGGCATGGGCGCTTAAAGGCAAGAACAATCTCGTTAGAATCGAAGCGGCCCGCACACTGGAAGAGGTGTTTGAGATAGTCGCGCCCTATGGTATTAAGCGCCATGTACAAGATCGCCAAGCAAGTATGGCGCAAGTTAAAAAACTGTTTGGCAAAGAAGACCCAGCCTTTGTTGAGAATGCCCTAAACTTCCTTGGCCGTCTTGATGATACAGGACTCGACGGTTTACCTGTCTTTATGGACATAGATTCAGGTGCGGATTCATTTGTTAGTATTGATTATACAAGCACCAGAGGTGGCGTGATGCCATCCCAGAAAATGAATAAAGTTACCCTAAGTAGAGGGGTGACTGATGTTAATTTACCTCGACTCATGACGTTCTATCACGAAGTCGCTCATTGGATGTATAAGAATGCTCTGACTTCTGATGACCGCATGGCTTTCTTAGATATGACCAAGAAGCTGTATGACGAGAAGGGAAAGTTAAATGAGAATGCGCTGCATGATCTAATGCCATGGGGCCGAGAGCATGTGGCTGGCCTTAACAGAGTTGATTACCCAGATGGTAAGGGCTTCTTCACACACAACGGAACTGAGTCGCCACAGGAATTATTTGCCCAGCAATTCTCCGTATGGGCCATGCGTAATATGGCTTCACCGGATGCACAGGCCGAATCCTTCTGGCAGAAGATGAAATATTATGTTCAGTATATTTATGAACGTGTCATCAACGGCAAGGATGTAGTTGATCCCGATCTGGAAAAACTGTTCACCAACATCATGACATCAGAAAAACAGATTCGTGATACGTTGGCTGACACCGTTAAGAAGACATCCATTAAAAATGCCAAGCCCACCACAGAAGCAGGTGGTATCCTCCGAGTGCGTATAGATGACGCGGCCAATCATCATAAAATCATTGATGAATCTCTTGGCTCCACTACCATCATCGACAACATGAAGGAGCTAGGTGCCTACTTCTTCAGCTTCCACCCCAACCCCAAGCACAGCAAAGGCAATACTGGCCCCTTTAGGCAAACTGCCGTCATCAACAAAGAGCTGCGCAATGCCTCCGAAGAAATTTACCGCACCATCAGTGAATACTTTGGCGAGATTAAAGGTAAGAAAGGTGAGGAAGTTGACTGGGAAGATGTATTAACAGGTGCGACTGAGCTTGACCATAACGCCGAGATTGAGCTGTCCGAAAAGTTGGCCATTCTATGGGAGAAAGAGGGCGGTATCCGCGAACTGACTGAGCGCTTGGATGACCTGATGCGTGCGCAATACTTCCGGCATGAGCAGGAACTGATCCTCTCACCAATAATGAAGGGTTCAGCAACACCGAATGCGCTGCAAATCCATGACCGCAAGATCGTTCTGGCTTGGCAGAAGAAGCGGCCAGAGGTGAAGTACCCTGAATTAACTAGACCACCACTGCCAAAGGTGAACGAGGCCTATCGCAAGAAGGCGGGCAAGCTGACCAATAAGGCTGGCGTCAAGGTACGAGGATTATCAATCGATAAACTGAAGAAGTTAATCGAGGGTGATGACGAGTCTGTGGCCTATGATGCAGCCATGGAGTTGATCCGCAACTACAAAGCCATGCCGCCCGATCTGCCAATGGGCTACAGATCACCAAAGCATATTTACAATCTAAAGCAAGATGATCTATTCATCCTGATGCGACAGACTGCGCTTGACCATGCTCAGCGCACAAATAAAAAGGATATGTCTAAACTGGGCATCTATGATCTGGTACGCAAAGAGTATCATCGCCGCGCTGTAGCTGCGCGAGACAGGCTGGCCCGCACAGGACGTAAACCCAAGCGAAGCAGAAGTAATAAGTCCGAAATTTCTATGAGTAATTCGCATATTTTTGCGAATCGTGAAGTCAACTTATTCTCTGGCGATTTGGATCGTAACCTACCTGACACTCTGCCCGCCAGAGCAAGAGCGTTTATCGAGTCGTTCACTCACCGAGACCCTGTGATCGAGCGTGCGTTACAAACAGTTGCTTTCCGTTTTATCAACGCACTCGACCCAGAGCTGCGCTCCGGCGCATTAAATGCAGACTATCTCACCGCTGGTGATCTAGCGTTAACAGGCAATGTTTACAAGCCTGAAAGCAACCGCTTGCAGCCTGTAGAAATAACGTCCCCAGATGTGAAGAACTTTGTTAGTCGTATTCGCAAGTGGGTGATCCTTCTAGGTAAAAACGAAGAAGAGCAGTTGCGTGAAGGCTTTGAGGGCATGGCTAAGTTGGCTATGCGTACTCACCTTCTTCCAGCTTCCCTAAAGACTAAGGCGCTGGAGGTTTATCGAGCGCAGCCAGAGAGCATTAAGACAGCTATCCGTGGCCGCATCAAAGCCTCCGGTGAGCTGCGTGAGTCTGAGCAATTCTTCGCGGAAGGCTTTATTGGCTATCTGTCCGACTTTGCACCAAGTGAAAAAAATATCTTCAAGAACCTGAACGCCACCGATGCCTCACGAGTGCTGGATATTTTTGAAGCCATGCGTGAAAGCGTGAGCTACTTCACCGAAGGTGTTGTAGACAAAGCCAAGTTGGTTGGTATCTATGATTCACTGGCTTTCACTGAGCCTATGACCATGCCTGCTATGGTTATGACGGAGGCGGCTGAGACCGTTAAGTTCCGCGACCAGCAATTATTAGGTATCACACCAGAAACGGCTGAAGATGTGGTGAATGCTTACTACAAATCCATGCCGTCTACTCAGAAAGGATTGCTGGCACGCTTTGCCGCTGGTTTAGGTTTAAGTCGTGATGGCTCGCCACTGATTCTGTGGCATAGCACACCGTTTGGCTCTGCGTTTGAACGAGGCAAAGACCCCGTGCTACGCCCATCTCAAGGTGGCGCATTAGGCCGAGGAATTTACCTTACCAAAAACGCCAAGCTCTCTCACGAAATCTATGCCAACCGCCCCACTCAGGGCGCAATCTTGAACATGATTGACGAGAAGGCAGTGGCCCGTGGCCTTGACCTGAATGGCGAGACCGTAGGTAAGGCTCGTGTTGAGGGTGGCATGATAGCTGAGCTATATGCGGAAGCCACCGCTATGGCAAGAAAGTCTGTCGAGCTGGATGAAAAGATCACGCACACAGAATTATTAATTACCAAGGCCGATAGTGCGGATCGCATTGAACGCTTGGAGCAAGCACTTGAAAGGAACCTTATCGAGCGCAGTGAGGTTAATGCGCATCGTGCCTCTATCGACGCGGATATTGCCGCAAGGCAGGCTAAACTAAACGAGCTGGTGGGCATTGAGCCTCAACCGTTAATGCTGCCATTGGTAATCCGTGCTGAGCGCGTAGCTGATTTCCGTGCGACCACACCGCTTCGCTTTGGCGATGACCTTGTACAAGGCATCATCAATAAGCTGCGCACCAACTACTCTAGCTCTACTGGATTAACCCCTGCTGACAACTTAATGATCGAGCAGGCAACAATCAATCGGAGCACATTGGCGGGCCTTATCGAGCAAATCTTCTTAGGCCAAGGGGAGGTTGCTGGCGCTACCTTCTACCGTCAAATGATTAGGCAACTTGCTGGAGAGACTGGTGATGCTCACCACGCTCAGTCCGTTGTTGATGACATCCTAGAAGAACTGGGCTATGAAGCCAAAGTATCACATAACCGCAATACACTTACCGATACAGATGCGGCAGGTCGCGTAACCGATAGCCATAGTGAGACTTTTGAAGAGATCGTCGTATTCAAATCCGAAAATGCGAAGCACCTCGGAGCCGACTTGTTTGATGAAGGCGTCTCCTCAATGCACGCCAGTAAGATAGAGCACGTTAACTTTGACCCTGTTGATTCCGATGCAACCAACCCCAACGGCCCGATGCTTCTGGCTGCTATCAACTCCGAAGGCAACATCAACCATAAGGGTTACGCTGATGCCCTTAACGGTATGGAGCAATCAGGCGCTAACCCAACCTTCACAGGCGCACTTATCAATATTGCCAAGCGTAAACCTTTGACCGAAGGGCAGGCAACCATGCTCAAGCAGTGGGGGCCGCTCAAGTTTTTATCGAAAGGCTCCGACCGTCTGCGTGCGCATGGCATGAAATGGCTGGGTGACTTCGTTCAACCGCTTCATGGCACTGGATTATTTGAGCGCCAGAACTCTGAACTGGGCCGCAAAATTATTCCAATCCTGCAAAAGATCAACAATCTGCCGGACAGCAAGGGAATGATAGGGCGCTGGATATCCAGAAACAATCCAAGGCATATAAAGCAATCACCCTCCGTGCGCCGCATCGTGAAAACGCTGCGTCGCCCTGTCGGCCATGAGTCGGAGAAGCGCTTATCGCCTGAAGAGTTTGCTGTCTATCAAGAGTTGCGTACTCTCTTCAGACAAGAAGCCATCGACTTAAAAGAGTCCGGCGTCATCATGGGTCACATCGAGGATTACTTCCCTCAAGTGTGGAACACGGAAGCGCTGTTAAAGAATAAGCCCAAGGCCGTTGAACGTCTGGCTGTTCACCTGATGCGTGAATCATACACAGAGCGCAATGCCGACATCACCCCTAAACAAGCATTTGAAAAGGCAGAGCAAATCTTTGCCCGCCTAACTAATGATGAAGGGGTATACCTTCCTCCTCCGACCGGAGGCCGTCGAGATGTCACGGGAGATCACATTGATTATCAACGGATGCTCCGACTGGACAAGTACAGTGATTCCCTCCGAGACCTAGAGGAGTTTTTGGAGGATGATCTTGGGGGTGTGATGACCAAATACTTTGACCTATCCACTCGTCGGATCGAGATGGCCAAGAAGTTTGGTACTAACTCCCATGGATTCTACGATTACCTGTACACTGTGGAGCACGGCATTCGGGGTGTTACCGACCTGATTACCAAAGGCAAGGTATTCACTCGTGAACATGCCGTGCCTATGGAGAGCGGTGTAGAAAAAGCGGCCATTGAGCACACGCTTCTGACGCCACCAACCAATGACCCTACTTTAGCGGCGCAATGGGCGCAGCAAGCTCACCAGCTAGTGAGAACACAGGGCAAGGAAGCAGCCAGAGAGTTCCTGATAAGCGTTCATGGCAAGCCTACTTCCACTTGGGAGCGCCGCGTAGACGCAATCGTCAATGCTCTGGATGACTTTGATGGCAAGCTGGGCATGGTGCCAGAGGATGAGTACAAGTTTGCTTTGGGTATGTTTAACACAGTGCAGCGTAAGCCGCCGAATCCAAACGACATCTTCTTCAACAAATCCAACCAAGCCTCTAAGTTCCTGCGTTCAGTAAATGCGGTGACCTTGTTAGGCTGGACAACGCTCACCTCCTTGGGTGATTTGGCACTACCTCTAGTGCGCTCTGGCGATATGCGTTCATGGGCCAACGGTATGCGTAAGTGGGCCTCCGATCCTGACTACCGTCAAGCTATCCAGCAGGTAGGGGTGGCGATTGAGAACCTGACGCATGAGCGTCTTACCCATTTGGTTGGTGCAGAAAGCACTAAGGCCACTAACGCATTCTTTAACTTTACGCTATTGACGCCATGGACAAATATGAACCGTGAGATGGCAGGCGCTGTCTTCCATCAGGCGATCATTTCTGAGCAGCGTCGTGCATTAACCGCTCCTAAGACCTCGCGCAAGTACAAGACTGCCATACGCTTCCTAAACCGCTATGGTCTGGCTGAGTATGGCAGGGAGGGGGCCAGAAACTTGGCTGATCCAAACGTTCTGTCTAGTGAGCAAGCGGTGCGTGATGGCATGATTCGCTTTGCTAACGAGTCCATCTTCACACCTAATGCCAATGACATCCCAATGTGGGCGCAAACTCCTTGGGGCAGCATTGTGTTCCAGCTCAAATCCTTCCCGCTCATGATGCAGCGCTTAGTGCTGGGCGAGGGCGGTGTTGGTAGTGAGGCTGCCAAGGGCAACGTCTTCCCACTGCTCTATATGATGACCGCTGGTGCAGGCTTTGGCATGTTGTCACTCGGCTCTAAAGACGTGGCTCAACTGCGCGGTGGCGAGGAGGGCGATAGCGCTGAGTTCCGTAAGCGTAACTTGCTCAAGAGTTTAGGCTATGACAAGGATATTCACGGCGATGAAAACGACTTCGCTGGCTGGTATCTGGAGGGCTTAATCCAGATGGGTGGCTTCGGCTTGATAGCTAACATGGTACACGACAGCGCCCAGCAACTGGATAACGGTGCATACGGTATGACCCGCGTAATGTCCACTGTATTCGGCCCAAGTGTCGGCCTTATGGGTACAGCGTACAACGTGAGCGCAGGCATAACCGACACCAGCGAATCCAATTCCAAGGAACGTCAGGCTGTCCGTGAAGCAGTAGGCCGTGTGCCTGTTGTCGGCGGCATGGCGGGAGTGAAAGAGGGCGTAGTCGATCTCACTGCTGGCGAGTCCGACAAAGGTTCCTCATCCTCATCCTCATCTGGCTGGGGTAGTGGCTTTGGTGGTGGCTTTGGCAAAGGCTGGGGTGGCTAATGGATAAAGCTACCCCTCATTTCGCTTGGTCGGAGCTGGTGTGTAAGTGCGGATGCGGCACCAGCTATATCTCTGCGGATGCGCTCGACAAACTGGAGGCAATGCGCAACTTGTTGGGTAAGCCCATGTACCTCAACTCAGTGTGCCGATGCCCTATTCACAATGCCAAGGTTGGGGGAGCACCGCTCTCTCAACACCGATCAACAAAAGAACGACCTGCGACAGCATTTGATATTTCGCTCCGAGGCCAGAATAAAGACGAGGTAATTCGTCTGGCTGAGCGAGTCGGCTTCAAAGGTATTGGTATTAACTACAAGACGTTTGTTCACGTCGATGACCGCTCGAAAAGAGCAAGGTGGTAACTATGTGGGAAATGATAGGAGCTGCACTATTCGGCTCAACAACTGGACTACTGGGGTCAGTGGTATCCAAGGTGCTGGAGATTTGGCGATATAAGGAAGAGGCAAAAGCCAGACAGATGTCATACGATCATGAGGTTAGACTACTTGAAATGCAGATGCGTGATAGAGCGGCTGAGCGTGAGAGCGAAGAAGCGATCACTAACACCGTGGCCGATGAATCTGTCAGAGTCGCCTCCTATAAGCACGACACAAACAATGGTCAGACTTCCATGTGGGTGAACGACATTCTTCGCTTGGTTCGGCCAGTGCTCACAGTGCTGATGATTCTGATGACGCTGTATGTTGCAGCCACATTCGATGAGGTTAGTCGAAGAGACTTGGCGGCACAGATTATCGCTATTACAGCCATGTGTTTTGCGTGGTGGTTTGGTGATCGGGGCACTAGTAAAAAAGGCACCTGATGGTGCCTTTACATTCTATCCTTTGGTTCGTATCGAGCGTAACGCTCTGGGTCGCAACACTCTTCGGTGGCACCGCAATTCGTGCATAGCCAGCTACCATCCTGTTGCGGCTCTCCGAACTGACAACTGCTGGCCTCTACTGGTACAGGGGCGTTATGCCAACACACATCGCGCTTAAAGCATCCCTTGCATCGCCAGTCTGAATGGTCAGTTGCACACTTGGTCGCTTCTCCGTTAAGCACATTAATGATGCGCTGCTTTAGATAGCTCCATTCGATCTCATCAAACTCGACAATCTCCGCATGGTAAGTAGACTTGTCTTTGTTGTACGCAATGAAGAACGTCTGCGGTACTTTGGATAGCGCCATGTACATCTGTACCTGACAGAAATAGTGGTGGTGAGAAATCTTCATGCTCTTGTTTTGAAATTTCGTAAATGAATTATGGTTCATCGACTTGATTTCTAGGATGTAGGAGCGGCCATTAATCTCAATCATGCCGTCGGTATGACAGGAGATATGTCCTCCTAGCTCCTTGTACTCCCATTGCTTGCAGGTGAGCGGATCGTTCTCCTGAACCACCACATGCTTCCCTAGTCTCTTTAGATCAGCTACTACTATATCTTCGATTATGTGGCCAAGATTGAAGATGCGCTTTAGATTCGGAGGAGGGGCAGTGTTAGGAAAACCTCGGAGCGAGAAGGCAAGGTTGGCGTCACAAGGATTACCAACGCCTGATGCTCCGATGTATTTTCTGGCCTTTGATTCTTTTTGATCCTCAAAAGCCAGATCAATAGCCGCAATTATTTCATGCGCTGTCGCTTGGTGTATCTGTGTCATTAGGTGTCAGCCTGTATCCGTAGAGTCCATTGATAATATGAATCTTGTCGACGGTGTGAGCGCCATGCTTTGGCTTACGCAGGTGTCGAATCTGAGCGCTAATGGATGCTTCGGGGTCGCCAGTCACTTCGGCAATGTTTCGGAGCGTTAAAACTCCAGCACCCTTTAGCGCATAAAAAACACGGTCACGCTGTCGCTCCAGCCGCCCGTCGTCTCTTGCAGCAATGTATGCTGCTCCAGCAAATAAACCCATAATGCACCTCCTTTGGTAGAAAGAGGGGGGCAAAGCCCCCCAAGGCCACAGACCTAAAAAGGAATGTCGTCGTCAAACTCATTAGCAGCCGCAGCCTCAGTTGCTGGTGCTTGAGCAGGCGTCTCACTCGGCAGAAAGTAGGGATTGTTCTGGCGTGGTTGCCCACCGCCACGGCGTGCATGACCATCTTTGTCTGTCCAGTCATCACCACGAACAACGTGAACACCTACCATCAAGCCTTTCATTTTAGCTATGTCAGGTGACGCGCCAGAATAACCAGCCTTAACCAGCATGGTTTTTAGGCGGCGAAGACCAATCTCTTGGGCTTCAGACGAGGCGTTATGCACGTTCATGTAGTCTGTCACATGACCACTGCCATCCAGCGCCGTCAGTGTCACAGCCAGACGATGACCCTTGCCATTTTTTGTTTTGTTCAACTCTGCATTTGTGATCTTGCAGACGTGTGGCCCTTCGGCCAAAGTTTGACCTCCGCGATCTTCTTCGATTGCAGCGAGGTTGATTGATCCTAAACCATTCCAGTTCATCATTTACTCCTTCGCAGCGGCATCAGTTTGCGCTGCTTTTTTCTGTCGGTTAATAAACGCATCCCACTCACCCTCTGGCATTGCCATCTTGGCAAACAGTTTGGTGATGTCATCGCTCTTCTCAATAGGTCGTAAGCGTTGACGCGGATCACGCGCTTTAGCGTAGTAACCTCGTACTTGGTCTGTGGCCAAATAACGTGTCACCTTGGGGTTGGTACGGTCACCATCGGTATGACGGATGCCGCAAAAAACGTGGTCAAATAATGCAGGAATCTGCTTGGCCACCTTGCTACCCTTGACCATCGGCCAGTAGGTAGTAAGTCCGTTGTCGTCGTCTTCCTCTGCTAGTAGGCAGGTGCAGACAACGTGCATGTCTAGGTCACGAATCCACTTCAACGCACCGATCATGAGTCGGGAGTTATCACCCCATTTCTCAAAACCGTTTTTGTTGCCAGCGTGCTTCTCCTCCAAGAACTCCATCAGTTGATCTGACAGCTCGGTCACGGAGTCAATGAAGATAGCCGTATAGCCCATGCTTTTAAATTCTTCGGAGGCAATCATGCGCATTGCGCCTCTAAACGAGAACACACCACTCTCAGGATTGTGATCGCCATCCCATGTAGCGACGGGAATCACATCAATGGACACATGCTCCAAGGATTTAAGACCGCCCTCAAGGGAGATAATCAGTGTCTTGCCGTACTTGTTCTGCACATTGATAGCTTGTGTAGTCTTGCCCCACCCATGGTGGGCGCACAGTAAGGTCTTCTCGAAATGCACTTCTGCATCCGAAGTGTTCAATACTTTAAACATTAGATTGCCTCTATTTTTAGTTTAGGTTTAGCCGGAGTGCGCGTCAGCGCATCCAGTAGTTTGATGCGAGTGGAAGAGTCAGCGGCTTCAAACTTGCGCTTATTGATTGCCACTTTCATTTGAGCGCAGTCAGGTAACTCTGGATCAGCGTTCAGCAACTCTGCTAACAAATCTTGATCCCATGTCCAGCGTTCAGCGACGTTGATGTTGATCTGGTATTTACCAGCGTCGACTAAGTGCTCGCCAACTTCTACATTATTTCTTGGTAATTCAGAAATAAGAGCATCCGTTGCAGCGTCAAGGCAGTCTTTAATTGTGTTTAGCTTTGTTTGCAACATGACCACCTCTCTTGCGTAGGCCTCTAATTCTTCTGGAGAGTGCCCAAGTGGTGCGGCTTTAGCTTTTGATAGTGCATCGTCAAAGATGTTCATACTTTTATCCTTTGTTGATGTTAGTAGCATTAAAAGAATCATTCGGATGATTGTTTTAATCATCACTTTAAGTTAAAGTTGTCTCCATTGCAAGACATATCGGCAAAAAAAGGAGCATAAAAATGAGTATTCAATATCGCCTTAACATTCATCGACTGATTCGAGACCTTGGTGGCCCGTCAGCATTAGCCAGAAGTACAGGGCATCCCCGTACATCTTTCTATCGCTGGCTTAAATCAGAAGTGGTGACATCGAGAGTGTTGGAAGACGTTAAGACTGCATTCCCTGACATCGATTTGAATTTTTACTTTGAACCTATAGAGGTCAGGTCGGCAGTGGCGCATAGCTGTGTCGATAAGGGTATGGCCCCTCGGACGATTGAGCGTCCCTTATCGAGAGCGGAGCAAAACCATATCAAGAGCTACCACGAGGAATAAGAAATGAGCGAGCAACTATTAGAGGCAGCACTTGAGTATTTGGATCAGGGCTGGTCGGTGATTCCTTTATCACCCACAGAAAAAAGACCACTGGTAAAGTGGAAGAGTTATCAAACAACACTACCTACTATAGAAGAAGTGGAATCATGGTGGGAAATTTGGCCAGACGCTGATGTAGGTATTGTCACAGGCCAAATCTCTGGCTTATGTGTTGTTGATGCTGATAACGAGGAAGCAAAGGCCAGAGCAGAATCGGAAGGGTATAGCTCTGCTATCACAGTAAAGACTAAGCGCGGTTGGCACTATTACTTTGCGCATCCCAATGATGATGTGTGGCGTGGCCCTCGCTCTGGTGTGAACGCTGGTAAGCACTGGATAGCGGAGAACGGTTTGGACTTTCGTGGTGATGGCAGCTATGTAAAGGCTCCACCATCTACTGGCTATTCTTGGCAGATACCTGACGGTATGGACATCATGGAAGATATGCCTGTCTACAAAGACTATGTACCGCAAGTGCAAGAAACTGCCTCCGACTTCTTTAGTCTGGAGTCCATTGATCTGAGTAAGTATGCCCTTGAAAACGAGCTGCGTAAGGATTACTGGGCAGAGACAGAGGAGTTTGTTGAGCAGTTTGAAAATCGCAAGGTGCCAACTGGTGGCTACGGACGTCATGACAGGGTGTTCATGTACCTATCCCATGCTGTTCTTACTCACGGAATAGGGCAGGAACTGGAGAATGCTGGGCGTCACTTCATGGATCATTTTTTTGAGGAGCCTTTGCCTGAACATAAGTTCCGTGTGTCTCTGGACAATGTGCGTGAGAAAGAAATGCGCCACCATCCGGAACGCTTTGACCTTGATGGTAACTATATCAAGCGTGAAGAAGTGTCGGAGGAAAAGATATTGGAGCTGGATCAACAGCCAGAAGAGGTTGTTAAGCCAGAGAAGAAACCAGTCGAGCCGTTGACGGTGGCGAATGCTGATGCGCTGATCGAGGAAGCGGCAAACTTTAAATTCCTGATCGAGCCTTGGTTGCGTGCAGGAACGATCACCCAAATCTTTGGTTACTCCGGCCATGGTAAATCCATGTTCTGCCAACATGCGCTCTATCATCTGGCTGTCGGTAAAGACATGGGCGCTTACGAGGTAGACAAGCCAGCAAGCGTGCTGTACTTCGATTGGGAGAATGGCCGAGGCACCATCGGTAATATGCTTGGGCGTTTCAAGTCCAGTTTCGGAGAGACTGATCGCTTCAAATTGTGGACGCCATTCATATCCCAAGATGGGATTGATCTAAATAGCCATGAAGGGTTGATGGAATTTCAACGATGGGTCATGGGTGTAAGGCCAGATGTGATTGTCATTGACACTATTCGTTCTGCCTTTGCTGGCTTAGAGGAATCAAAGGCGGAATCGTGGGGACGCATCAACAAGATACTTCTGAAGCTGCGCAATGCTGGCTTTGCTGTCATCTGGCTGCACCACTCAAACAAGCCCTCCGAAGGGCATCTTGGTCGAGAGGCAGGTAGCACCAACCAATTAACCGTAGTTGAAACACAGATGCGGATCACTCAAGTCTATGCTGATGAATCAACCGCTCGCACTAACGCAGGTCTGTACAACGGGCAGCTCACTGAGTCAGAAGGATTTGATGTCTTTCAGATACTCAAGAACCGCCTCCGAAAGCGAGCGCGTAATGCGCATCTTGTAGTGGTTATGGAGGTGCGCTACGGCAAGGTGCGCGAGTGGAACGACATGATGGATCGGAGAATGTTCTTTGGCTTTGGTCGTGATGAGAATGATAACTCTATCGTCGTGTCAACATCGTCTCCGAAGCAGCGTGCAATTCAGCTCTATCGTGATGGTGAGCGTGATGAGTTTGAAATGGCTGATCGTCTAGGTAAGCCAGTGCGAACAATCAGGGATTGGATTAGTGGGGCGATTGTAAAATGATTACAGAATCTATTATGTGCTTAGCACTCAATGTTTATTTCGAGGCTCGCTCGCAGAGCCTAACGGAGCAGATCGCCGTAGCGGAGGTGGTGATGAATCGCGTGGAGTCGCCTTACTATCCTGATACTGTCTGCGATGTGGTTTGGCACAACAAATACCCTAACCGATTACATAAGTGCCAGTTTAGCTGGGCATGTGACGGTAGGAGCGACAGGCCTCGTGAGAAGAAAGCATGGGCTACGGCTCAAGAGGTGGCAGCAGGCGTCTTCTCAGGGCGCACACAGCGTGTTGCAGAGGGCGCAATTTATTACCACGCACATTATGTCCAACCTTACTGGGCCTCCTCACAGACGCGTATAAAGCGTATAGGAGCGCATATATTTTATAGATAATCGGAGACACGGATCGGACGATTTATCACTGCTCTGATCCTGATAATAGGAGTCCGACTAACCAACAAGGTGACCGCTATGACACTTGATGATCGTAATAATAAATGCCGCACTCGCACCTACATTGGTGCTGCTATTGATGAAGCCCTCTCAGAAGAAATTAGGAACCCACTCACGGATGCAATAGAACTCTTAGAGGATGATGACTTTGATTCTGTTGCCAGTCTCTTGGATGATGTCAACGAGACATGCCATGACTGCGTTGTGAAAGCACACCTAACAAAAGCTACCGAGTACCTGTCTGCTTTATGCTGAGCAAAAAAAAGCCCACCAAAGGGGTGGGCAAAGAACAGTTGAGCAACTGTTAGAGGTTAGGAGGTAATCTTTTCAAACTCTCTTGCGACTTCTCTGTTGAACTCTGTGATTTTCAATGGGCCAAAGGCCTCGTTTAATTTGTCTATCATTTCTGTTGTCTTCGGAAACTCCGAGCGATTCCTTTGTCTCTGCGCTTCACGTTCTTGTAAATCTTTTTCCATTTTTTTGCCAATTCTGTTTTTAAGTTTTTACTTTGCGTTAAAGAAAACAAATGTCCTTTAACTCCTTAAACTCATTTGTTCGAGCCTTGGCGTGAAGCCCAGCGTAACGCCGAAGGCGAGCTAAAGAAAACCTGCGGTTTTATTTGCTTTGTTTGAATCGTAAAAACTTAAAAATAGGGTAGCATAAAAAAGCACAAAAGTCAAAGATCGGATAGAAACTTATAGCCTATAACTGCACATTTTTTTGATAAGGTCTGTATGGTATTCAACTATTGAGTGCCATTATATGCCAAAAAAGATACACATATCTGATGAAACCATGCAGTGGTTGCGCATCAATCACCGAAGGTTCACGCACAAACAACTGGCTGATAAGATCGGCTGTTGTGTCGACACCATCAAACGAATCCTACATCGAGAAGGTCTCCAGTTTTTCGAGGGAGCTAAGTACGTTGCCATTAATGAGGCGGGCACAAAGATGTGGTGCAGGCCTTGTATACGCTGCAAATGCACAAAGTCCAGACCTAAGAATCAATACATCTGCACGCCGTGTTGGGGAAAAGAATATGAAGATACGTGATTTATCATCTGGCTATTAAGGATTGCTGGTGCGGGTATCTCGGAACGCTCGACCGCGTTCCTATCCTAGTTCTCTGGCTGTTGTTGTCCGGCTGCGCGGGGCTGCGCCGTCCAACGAAATC
>Ga0098061_1000748_pt1 | contig 15887 bp, 6 predicted proteins | sample 22_taG_FD_92579 | JGI IMG/M metagenome (GOLD analysis project Ga0098061, IMG submission 92579) | Marine viral communities from the Subarctic Pacific Ocean - 22_ETSP_OMZ_AT15343 metaG | ecosystem: Environmental > Aquatic > Marine > Oceanic | place: Subarctic Pacific Ocean | collected 2015-01-20
CACAATTAACACTTGGTGCCGGATTAAGCGGAAGCACTGGGTGCTTTAGTGTCAGTGGGTGTTATAATTTAAATCCTAATTTTGGCAGCGTTGATGAATGTGCGATATGGGATAGGTACTTAACCACTGCGGACATGCTCGAAATATATAATTCCGGTTGCCCAATGGATTTAAGAGAACATTCTAGTTCGGTGGATTTGGACGCATGGTATAGATTTGGCGATACTGCCGAGTGGAATAGTGACCCCGCTGATAGTTCAGAGGATGGTGGAAAGATTTATTCTTGGATGGGCGGGGCATTCGCCGTTTGTCACAATACGGATGGCACCCAAATTGTGTCAAACAATGAATGTCAGATAGAGATGTTGACAGTAGATCCAAGCTCTTATAAATATGTTATTCGTGATGATACTAATGCTCCACAGTCGAGAGTTGCTGCGGGTTGGGATGATTTAAGAAATGTAACAGTATCAGCAGATGGCAAACAAATTCAGGCTGGACCTGGAGGGGTGCATTTAGTATGGGATAAAACAGCTGCCGGTTCTGTTGAGTTATTGGAAAATGGATATTTTGAGTGGACAGTAGACCAAGTTAGCACTAATTTTATTGTAGGTTTAAATGATGATCCTCGTGCTCAATTTGGAGAACTAAGTGGCGCTGATGCATATAATGATATGAAATATTCCATCATGTTTACAAACTATGGAGATTTAACAATTCGTGAATATCCTAATGATATTAAATGGAATTCTTTCGATTATGATGGTTCTATGGTGGGTGCGGATTGGAAATTCCGAATAACAAGAAAGAACAAACAAATTTTTTATCAATCAGACTCAGGGTCTTCTGGGACAAAATGGTATACTTTTTATAAAAGTCAAATACCTGTTTCCACTAAATTGTTTCCTGATATAGCTTTTCAATATTTAACCGGCGCAGTTGGAGTTACTTCATCAATATCTGATGTTGTTGTTAATGTAGAATCTGTTCAAGATACGGTTGAGCCAGGATGGGCATATACAATGGATTATTGGCCAAACCCAAGTGTATTTAGTGCTTCGACAGACCCTTCTTCAGTATTAACAACAGCAATAAATGCTCACTTTAATAATCTTAATGGTCCATATCAATATCCTTCTTGGAAACAAACAAGAACAGGAGATCATCCGGTTGCTAGACATCATAAACGAAATAATATTTTAAGTGTTTATAGCGATGGTGGATATTTTAGTCGTAAAATAGCTGATTTTACAGGAACAAACGCCAAATACTTATCATCATTTAAGTCAAAAACTAACACAAATCTTACGACAAAATGTATCCAAGCTAATCTAGTTGAGCCACCTGTTTCATTCAAATATCGCCCAATTGAGACAACTTTAACACACGAGGATTCACTTGGGAGGTCAACGACACTTCGACATTGTTATGGTAACAATCTTTGTAGTTTTTCAAACAATAAATTCATCGATATACTTGGTATTGATATAAATGATCCTCAAATTTATGACAAATTGAGAATATTATATGGTGAAAAAAATGTTGCTGTTTTGAATAATTTCTCATATAATGAGATTATATTTCCACAAGGAGTTAACACAGGTCTTCAAAAAATACGTGCAAGAAATTACTATGCAGAAGTTGCAGATAATTCATCCAATGGATATAATAGGACAATTCTCGATAGAAGAACTTTTTGGCGAAACTCATCCGCAAATCGTTATAGAACAGTCTCTCCAATAAATTCTCTTGGTTATACAGATTTTGGAGCACAAAGCGTGTGGGCAATCGAAACTCCTCCATCGTGGTCGGAGGTGCTCGAAGTTTCGGGTGTTTTGCTTTATAGTGGTGAATTGAATGCCAGCACTCAAATGAATTATGTTAGATATCCGTGGCAATCAGGCGCACCAAAAGTATTTCCTATGTTTTATACAAGTGGAACAATTTTTGAGCCAGCCGATACTGCATCCCAGATGGAGGCTCCCATAGATAGTGGACCAGGTGCCACTTCTGCAAGCGCATTTCCAACAGCCTCACAAGCATATGTTGTAGAAGCAACAACATACCCACCAGAGCTTAATCGAGCTTCGTTTACTGAAGAAATTTCTGGTAAGAAACCTTGGTTTGATTCTTATGAAGAATATGCAAATGATGTCCGAGTAGTTGCAAAAGAGTTTTCGATTTTGCCAGAATTCCGTGTTTCGGAAAATATGGAATATTATGTAGATCAAAAGGGTGGAGATTTTAGAGCAACAAATAATAAATTCTTAACATTAGATGGGGCAAATATAACAGCAAGTGCCGCCACAGAAAATTCGAGCTTGAATGAAACCTTTTTTAGAGATTATTCTAATTCGGATTTCCAAAAATATTTTGGTAAATTCTCTACCGACAAACAATTAAACTCAATTTCCCTTAGATGTAATGTAGTTAAAAAACTTTTACCATATAATGGATTCTATCCAATTTTGCGTTCTATGCAATTGGGAAGTTTATTATCACAATCAGTAGCACCTAATATTGGTGGTATTGGGTGGAAAGATGGCCAAGCAAGCGGTTCAGATACAAATGTCCAATTCTCTGGAGCCCTGGCAGTTCAATCGCTTATGCAACCATTTTATGCACCAGGCATTATGTATAACACAATTAAATCTGGTATTGCTGTTGATTGGCCAACTTTTAGTGGTTCAGCCATTAAATTTCCAACGGGAAGCTTGGTTATCCATCCAGGTACTCCCGCTGCAAATCATGAAGAGCGTTTTTATTCAGGCGACGGCCCGAATTTTAGAATTCCGTTTGAATCACTTATCTCGTTTGAAAATTATATTCCAATTTCATCTTCAGATGGTGAATCAAAAATTGGCTTATTATCAACTGAGGCACCAGTCGAATATTCTAGTTCAACCGCACGAGTTATAAATAAGGGTGACTTCACGAGACAACCTTATTTTGACTGGAATGGAGAACTATCTCCTTTGTACGGGTTAGCAACAAACAACTTTTTAGCAGAAATTCCCAACTTCTTTCTGAAAAACAATAAACTTACCTCTTTTACATCAGTACCGGAAAACAAATTTAAGTCATTTAAATCTGGTTCAACTTATTGTATGGATGTAACCTTAAAAATGCCTGTTACGGGAGCATCTAGAACTGTAATGCACGAAAGTTATTGGTCAACAGAAGGAGGAACAATTCCACATAATGAGGTTCTTAGCGCATGGTCCCTCATTGGCCCAATTGCATCAGGAAGTTCTTATCGAGGTCGATGGTTTGGTCCATCTTTTCAATATTGTGGCAATTGTCATACAGCATCAGTGCCGGTGTTTGTACCAGCGAACAATCCAGGACCGGGAGTTATTAGCGGTTTATTACCAATGACGGTAAGTAATGCAACAGGGCCAGAATGGAGCGGTTCTTTGACAATTACTAATAATCAATATCCTACAAAACAAACAATTACTTTTTTCCCTGTGTCCGCTTCCGTGATAGATGAGGAGCCCATTACTTATCCATATTTTGTTACTGGATCTGGAGGAAGTGGTAATGACATCGCCGCTTCTCTAATGACCCAAATATATAATAATTTCAGTGGAACAATTTCGGGAACTGTTGATGCGGATAGCGAGGGTAATGAATTTACTCTTGAACAGATGTTCGCCGGAACTCGCGGGAACACAACTATCACCAAAGATGGGTTAGATGATATTGCTGTAGGTACATCATTCATAGGAGGCAAGGATGGCGATCTTTCAGGTATTTTTGAAATTGTAATTCCTTCCACCACAGGCACATCAGCTTCCTATTATGCTGGTCCAAAAGAAGTTAAAGAATGGGGTATATTTTCAATTTCTAGTATTAATGCAACGTCATCGAATCCAATAGCAGAATCTTTGGTTAATGTTATCAATTATAATAGTGGAACAGCTGTTGGTAGTTTTGGAATGTCTGGAAGCTCACAACTTGTACAGGCATCAATTCTTCAGACCGTGCCTGGTTTTGGGTCCACAATACAATTAACCCAGCAAGATTGTACACCAGATTACGTGAGTGTACTACCGCCAGGTTATACCCCTGGTGTTAATACGCTCCCTCAAAATACCATTAATATACTAGGTGCTTTGCCAAGCAACCAGGGGCTCTCTTTGGGCGGTAGCGGCATCAAAGTTGGTAGTGCTGTGAGCCCAGGCAATGTTTTTGGAAATAATCCACTCTCTCAACCTAGTAGTGTTGGAGTTAGCGTCTTGGGTGGCACGGGTCAAAATTTCTCTCCAGTCCCGGTCATAGCTCCTGTATGCACAGGCAGTATTGGATGGAATACTGCTTCTATGGACCCTGCAAAAGCCCCACATGTGCCTCCATATTATTATGGTAAAAGTATCGCGACACTTAAATATACCGCAGATGGAACAGAGGGTGGCCCTGGCACACTAGATAAAATTTTAGCAAATTTGGAAATTGTGCATTCTAATCCTGAAAGAACTTCTTTATTTAATAGAGTTTCAGATACTACAAATGTGCCAGCTTGGTTAGAAGCGATGGATTTGGATTCGTCTATTAATTTTAAAACTAAAAATAGAACAAAACAAGTAGAATATGAACTAACGAAAGATGTAAAAGGAACAAATAAATTTGTTTCATCATTAGCTAGAGAACCAACCGATTCTTCGTTTGATATCTGGTCTATCGGTACAAAGTTTGAGACACCTGTGTTGAATTTTGTTAATAATGTAGAGGCCAATACTTGGAGAACGGTCTTCTCTCCATCCAAACCCGGCATGTGGACTGGATATGGCGATTTTTGTTCAGGAAGTCAAGGTTTATGGCTTGGCATCAATGAAACATATAAGAATCTTTCTAAAGCAGAACAATTAACCACAGGTTCTTTGATAGAACAATGTGGATTTGATCTTAATTCAAAATTACAACGAGTTGGTGAGATTGCAAAAACAAAAACAATCTCAGAAGCTATCGTCGCCATTCCATATTTAGAAATTCCTGTGACTAATCCAAAATCTGGTTTGGCGGTAAACACAAAAGAAACGATTTATGATAAATATTTCTTTACCTTAACAGGGCTTAATAAAGAAACTTCAAGAAGAATTTTTGAACAAACAAAATTAAATGTTGAGAGTGGTGAGCCACCAACAACTGATTTAAATTGTGATGACTCAGCTGATATTAAAAAAACCTCCATTTCTGAATTAATTGAAAAAATGGATAAATATGTGCTGCCACCACAACTCAATTTTAATATTTATGATGATATTGAACCTTTTGCGATGTATATCCTTGAAATTGAACACACTCTTGATCGGCAAGATTTAGCTGATATTTGGCAAGGGGTTATGCCTAAAATTTCTACCACAGCAGAAAAAGATTTTGCTGAAGTTTCACATAAAATTGCTTCATGGGAATTCTTTGGAGGAAAACAAATACCAGAAAACATTAAATGGATGGTATTCAAAGCAAAAAGAAAAGCAGAAGTTAATTACTTTAAGATGGTCGATGAAATTGGCGCAGATAATAGGTTTAAATTTGATTTCAAAAGCGATAAAAACGCCACTCCCGATTATAGCTATAACTGGCCATATGATTATTTCTCCTTAGTTGAATTAGCTCAAGTTGAAATTGAAAATGAATTTAAAACAAAGCGGGATAGCGATAATAAAAGTTTAGAGGAAAGTTTAGTTGAAGTTCCTGAATAAAAAAGAAAGAGTTTTAGATATTCAATTAACTCAATATGGGAAATATTTGCTCTCAACGGGAAAATTTTCTCCCATGTATTATGCTTTTTTTGATGATAATATCATATATGATCAAAATTATGGTGGTGTGAGTGAGGTACAAAACAATATTGAAGGAAGAATCAAAGAAGCGCCACAAATGGAAACACAATATATTTTTAGCAGTCTTCAGTCTTCTTCTGCCCAAGCCGCTAATCTAATTCGTGCAGAACTTAATAGTGGACCAGGAGGAATGGATCAATATGACCTGGAAGAAACTTATAAGGATGCAATATCTACACAGCTTCAACCAGAGGCAGAAAATCAATATGATGTTTCTTTTGCGTTAGGAACTGCTGATCTGGGTTCACAGCAGAAATCCGCTTGGTCCGTTAATGCACTTCAAGGTGATATTTCAAGTTCTAATTCTCACTATAGTGCTTCTAATTCTTCAAAAGCTTATAGTATTACTCAAATAAATATGAATCCAATATCATATAAATCTGAAGTTGAAAAAGCAGATGATTGGAATTTTGATACATCAGATACATTTACAACAGCACCTTTCGCAGATGGAAAACTTATTAGAGTTTTTGAAGATTCAATTGTTTTAGAAATTCAAGAAGCAAATGTACCCTTTGAAAATGAAAATTTTGAAATTGAAATTTTCGATCTTGGAGATCCAACACTTTTACAACCATTATATTTTACCAAAAAACCACAAAATATAAAAAATGATATTCTTTTAGATGAGTCGGAAATGGAAACACATGATCAAAACTTTAAAGTTGATTCTACTTTTGTAGAATATTATTTTCAAGTATTGGTAGATAATGAGATAGATGAAGCAGTTTTATGTAAATTAGATCCAGAAGATAAAGCTCAAGGTATATTCTCTTCCAGGATGTTGGATTGTAAAAAGTTGGAAAATCAACAAAAGCTAAACAACGATGCGCTTTATATTTCAGATGCTTCTGAAGAGGATGAAGATTGTTAAATGATAAAATCTAGCAAATATATAAAAAATCGTAGTAATGAGGTGCAAGATACAGTAGGTTCCATGTTGCCTTCTGTTATTATTTCAAAAGTTACTTTGGGAGAATCTGGAAATAGAGATGAGCCTGGTAACATAATGACAAGCTACAAGGATTCTGGTCCTCAATCAAGTGGTACAGAACCTCCTTTGATGATCCGGGTCGATTTACATGTAATTCCTTTACAGAAGCAACATTCTTGTTTAACGGATGAAAAAACCAACAAGCATCTTCAAATAGTATTACAGGAAACAATTAATGACTATACAAGAATCAAGCGGCTTCCCATAGAACCAAATTTTGTTTTAGAGCAAATAAAAAATCAAGGTTTTTATTATTCTCTTTATGAGAGCTTCTTTCCAGATTTAAATCCAGAAAAGGTAAAGTATACCGCATGGATTGAATTAGATCCCGCTGGTTATTCTGATGAGCTTGGTCTTGGACTTGGCAACAAAAATGGCCCAAAACATCGTGGACCACAACACTCAGCAACTGTTATTGAGGGCGGAAACAGTAAAAGCGGGTTCCAAACTACAACAGATCATGAACACTCTCACAAAGCTGTAATGGCTGGTAATAATGGAATGGCTCTTACGAATGAACGTCGAGGTCGAGGCAAAGTACACACACATAAAATTACGAATGGCCGAGTTGAAGCAGCAGGAAATCCTAGGCATATACACTATATGTTGGGCACACAGATAAACGATTATAGAACTATTGCAGAAATAAATAAAATTGATTTAGAAGTGGTTTCAACAAATAAATCGGATCTGATGAAAATTATTAAAACAAGTCAGCCCAAGGAAAATATTAAAATTCTTTCTCTTAATTCGAGAGATCCAGTAAATATGTTTTCAGATATTTTATTCTCACGAGATGATGAAGCAAATAATCGTTTTTTCTTCTCGATAAATATGCGTGAAATTATGAAGAAGTATTCTGTTTTTGGTAAGATTTTTACAAAGAAATCTTCGTTTAGCAAATTTATACAGATATTGTCACCCACAATTTCATCTTTAAAAATTTATAGAAAAAGAATCGAGGGAAATCCAGAAACTGGTGCTAACTATCTTTCAAAAGTTAACTTAGAAGAAGCAGCTTTTTTTAATTCTGTAACTGGAGAAACAAATGCCAAACAATTAAAAGATTTTAATGATGAAAAATCTGATGATTTAATTGTATTTTCGTATCAAAAGGTTGGTAACAACACTATTACTCCTATTCGGCATCCTTTAGATTCTCCAATAGAGAGTATGATCGGGTGTTCAATTGAAGAAAATACTAATATAGTAAATAATGCAAAAGAAAAAGGAATTCGACATTTTAGTGCTGTTGATCACAGTGTTCAATTTATGACAAATGGATATTTTCAATACAGAATTGAATTGGAAATTTATGATCCAACGATTAGAATATTAAAAAAATATTTAAAACAAGTAATTGATTCAGAAAATACTTTAACACGATATTATAATAGAACAATGCAGGGTGATCGAGGAATTAAAAATCCTTTTGGAAATCCTCATACAAATGCATCTGATGATTACACTACAACCAGAAAAAGCAAATCAACAACAAGTTCAAATTTTCAAGTAAAAAAGAGTGCAAAAACTTTCTTGACTTATGATTTCGGTGGTGTTGAAGACGAAAAGATTTTGGTGTCAGATGTTAATTCTGGAATTCGACCAAAACAATTTCAAAAGGGTCAATATGTTCCCGGAAACTTTAATATGATGGTTAATAGTTTTTCTCCTTCCCTTCAAGGTCCGTCAGGAGATGGCATGGTGTCGGTTTTGAGACAAGCCATATCTTCTTATCTGGAAGTATTAAATTTTTTCGCAGTAGAAACAATTCAATCTGGTAAATATTTTCAATCTTTAATGGAAATAGTTTCTCCTAAAACTGGGACGCCCGGAGGTATTGAAACTGCAATTGCTCTTATCCAAAATTTAAAAAATAGAATCCAACAATTTATGAGCTTAGTTACGACCCCATCGTTGAAAGGAACTGATGAAGGTTCTCAACTCCTTGCAACAAAGAGCCATATTGAGGGCGGTGATAATTTGGAATCTTCAATGATTTCCATTGATCATAAATTTTCGGAAGTATATAATGCAGATATATCAAGGTATATGGGTTTTGACTTTTTAGATATTGGCCCTAAAAATAATTTTGGTTTAAAACAAATTACACGAAAAGAATTTACTAACTTTGCAGAGGACGAAAATAAAAAATTATTCAATTCTTTTAACTCGGATTTGTCGATAAGTCGGTACACACCACGAGATACAAATTTGACAACTTTTTATAGTTATTTTACTCCATCAAGGATTTCTCTCAATAAAGAAACACAATTAAATTTTAAGAATAAGGATGGAACCTATTCTTTTGGAACTAAAGAAAAATATGATGAAATTGCAAAAAGCGTATTTTTCTCAAAAACTGAAATTTCTAGCAAATCAAAAAGTTCAGCAATATTAAATTATACAAGAAAAACAGTAGATGAAACAAAAAAACGTGGAAAAGCATCAAAAGCTGATGAACCATTTAATATTTCAGAGCAAGATAAATTATTGAAAAAAATAGATATAAAGAATGAGTTTGAATCTGCATTGGACATCGCACAATGGTTTGGGGAAAATGGATGTGTTACAGTTGTTGAAAGAGAAACAGATTCTAAAAATATAACACCTCTTAAAGCAAGTTATAGTTCTGAAGCATATGCGGATAAAACAAAAAATTATATTGAAATGGATTTAAACATGGGGAAAAAATTACAAGTTACAAGAACCGCAAATCCGCTATTGACTGATCTGTTATTTGCAACAAATGAGGATGTTATTCCAAGTATGCAAAATTATATTCTAACTTCAGGTGATTCAAAAATTAAACAAACATTTGAAGACTGGTCTAATAACAAACAGTCTCCATCAAAATTTTTACAAAACGCACCGAATCCAATAAAAGTATTGTTTAAAAGTAATGAAAAATCAATGATAACTAATAAAGCGGTGTCTATAAGGGAAGATATTATAGAACTCTTTAATACAAATATCAATAGATACAATAGAAATCTTTTTAGGTATAAGTTTGAAACAATTGATGTGGCAGAAGTATTGACCGGATATGAGAAAACAAATTCAAAAAATCAAGTTATAATGCCAATATGGGAACCTATTTCTGAAAAAGTTTTAAATTCTTCAAAAGGGCAAAGTTTGCTGTGTAGAATCCGTCCATATGAGAGTTCCGTTTTCGGTATCAAGAGAAACAAAGATTATGAGTTGCCTACTTATGATGAAGTATTTATTATTAAAGGAGAATAGAAAATGGCTGAAAATCCAAAACAATTAGGTCTTTCAAATATATTGACAGAGACTGCAATGGAATCGCGCACTGGTTCTCCGATACAACAAAAAACTGCCTCGGAAATGCAACAAACGCCCCTGACTCAATTGCTTTTTTCTGATGTCGAAGTTGAATTTCGTGAGAAAGTTGAAGTTTACCATGAAAAATTTTCTCCTCCCGGCCCTGTTGAAACTTTAATTGTTGAACAGCCACTTCAAAGATATGATAATCCGATGCCCCCCGATACTTCTTTAAAGGGCCATTCAGGTGATTTTGTAAGAGAATTGCCTGTTGAAGCAACGCCAAATGTTGTTATGCCTGATGAATTGCAAGGTTCAAGCAATATTCAATACCAACCAGTATTAGATCTTTTTCGATATAAAACTAACAGATATTGGAATCAATTGAGGTTCGACGGAAAATTTAATTCAAGAAGAAGTATTTCCCAGCAAAAATTCGTTGGCCCGATTGATTGGATCGAATTTCCATCAACAGTTATTGGCCCTCGCCAGCCCGCACCGGCTGAGAAACTCAAGATCGAAACTATTGAGGGTGATGGTTTTCACAATGTTCCTGTAACTATAAATCCATTTTCATCATTTTTAAAGGAAACAATAACAATAACTGCCAACCCTGTAGTGTTTGGAGATCCGGCGATAGAAGGTTTTAATCATGCTGATGAAGGATTGACTTTTAACGCCCATATACCAGAAGGATTAACAACTGACCCAACAGCAGCAACGGCGGCGGATGTAAGCATAGACTTCGCAAATACAATATTTAAAAAATAGGAAATAAGTAGTGGCAGTTTTAAACGAATGGGATGAGGCAACCAAAGGGTACGAAGGAGTCGGCCAACCAGGTGAAACAGTCACCGGATCAGCCGCCGATACCGGTCTAGATGAATTGCGAGAGGACGCGGTGGCGAGAAGCCATGACCTTGCAAAGTTTCCTCTTGAAAAAGTTGCATATACCGATTATGCTTTTAACCTCGAAAAACCAAGACTAAAAAAACATATTTCTGATAATAATGTTCCTGGCGGAAGTTTATATTGTGATTATAAACCAACTTATAATTTTTATATTCGTGATTATGAAACTTTAATAGCCAGGAATACTAGCGTTAACTCTTTGATTCCGACTCGTCAAGTGTCCGAATTGATATTACCGAATATTTATGTTTTCTTAAATGAATTATCTAGTTCAACTTTAGACCAACCCGATTCAATTTATCGAAAACATATTACATTAGATGGAGCAATTGAAAATGTGTTGGACGATATTGATCCTAATCCATCAGAAGGGACTAAAAGTGGAGCTAAAGACGAAACATCTTATTATGAAAATTGGTCATCTGAACTAAAAAAAATGATGAGCAATCTTTCTCAAACTGATGCAGTTGAGCAACTTGGACAAGGAACAAACAGACTAGATCCGTTTTCACAATATGGCGTATCTGGTTTTAATCCTTTTTTAAATATAGGGCGGTCATTTGGGCCATCCCCATCATCAGCCAACAGTTCAGTAGATATAGAGGGATATCCTAACGCCCCCGCACCTGAAGCCACAGAGTTATCAGATTTATATGATTTAGAAACAACGTTGGGTTTTGTTTCAAAGTTCAGAAATATAATTATCCCAACTTCATTTCTCAGCTCTTTAGATAAGATTGATGAAAAAGAAGATATGTTTCCTATGAATATTAAAATTTCTTTTAATACCGATAGTACAAATATACCTGGAAGGGATGAAGGTTTTTCGGATATGTTTGCAAAAACGGGTTTAACAGATCTTCTGATAAAAGAAGTTATTGATAATGAAACTCACCGTAACAAAAAATGGAATGGCTGGATGAATATGGACCGAGTTCGTCAAACAATTCAAAATGAACCCTCTACAATTCAACAGGGATATGCGAGGTATTGGGACATTGGGCACTTTATTACATCAAATATAGAGGATTTTAACTCATCTAAGTTTGTTGTTTTATCAGAAAATGTTACCTCACCAGTACCTCCAATCAATTTATCTTCCTTAAAAAATGATATGGAAAATATAATCTTGGGACTTAACGCACCAGACGGCTTGGCAAGGACATATAGTCAAATTATGCATGGGGATCAAGCATATTCAGAAACCATGTTTTATAGAGTTGAAAAAAAGGATGCCAAAACAGGTGACACTATTCAAAACATTTGGCTTCCATATCGTGATGGAACAACCAAAAAAGATGTTTTAAATTATATTGATACACAAGTCATTTATGGTGTTGAATATGAATATGTTATTTATGCATATCAGTTTGTTGTTGGAAACAATTATCGTTATAAAATAGACAATATGCCAGAGGCTGGACCTATGGGTATTGCTCACGCTATTTTTAAAGAACGGAATGCACGTAGAGTTGAACTTGAAGACTCAGAACATTATCCAAATATGTCTAATAAACCCTTTTTACAAAATGATTGGATCACTTTTGTCAACCAAATGTTTTCTTCTAATGGTTTATCATCAACAACTGAAATACCCGCCGAACAAGTTTCTGACAATCCCAACACCGCTGCCCAAACGAATAAGGCAGATATTTGTGTTATCTCTGAACCTTCGCTTGTATTAATTGAAGTTCCTCAATTTAAATTTAATACCAAAATTATAGATTTTCCACCAGTGCCTCCTGATGTTACTGTAATACCGTATCAAGGCATCAGCGATAAAATACTTTTTAATCTGAATGGAAGTTCTGGGTTTATTAAAAAGAAGTTTGTTATAATGGATGACAAAGATTTATCACAAGTAGAAAATGTAGCACTAGCCCAAGGCGCAATTGGTTATTGGGGTCTTGATCTTGAAATACCATTAGAATTTAAAAATGATGATCCAACAACAATATTTGAAATATGGAGATCAAAGAAAAAACCAACAACGTGGACTGACTTTAAATTACATCATACAATTGATAGTTCTGTTTTCTTTAAAAAGCCTGGGAAAAGTGCATCTGCGGCTTCCTTGATAGATGATATTATGCCAAATAAAAAGTATTATTATACTTTTAGATCTGTAGATATCCACAATAATGTTTCTAATCCGACTTCAATATATGAAATAGAAATGATAGACGATAATGGTACTGTCTTTTTAGATATGAAAACCTTTGAAAAACCAATGCCTGTTGATCCAAGAACACCAACAAAAATGGGGAAAAGGTTTATTCAAATTAAGCCAGCATTTGAGCAATCAATTATAAACGAAAAAGAGTCACAACTTGTAGATGCTGATGGAAAAAGAGTATCCAATTTAAGTGCTTTTAACAATGATGGTCAGCCAATTATTATGGGAAATGGTACTCAAACAATTTGGTCGAATGATACTACTCCAAAAATGTTTAAAGTTAGATTAACATCAAAAAAGACTGGCCGCAAAATAGATTTTAATATTTATTGTAAATCAAGTCACTTAAGAAACCCTGATGCATAATGAAAAAAAATACAAGAGAAATAAGAGGAATTGTAACTATTTAGGTAAAGATAGGAGAATTTTATGGGATTTTTAGACAATAGCGGCGACATTATTCTTGATGCTGTTCTAACCGATACTGGAAGATATAGAATGTCAAGAGGTGATGGCTCTTTTAAGATAAGAAAATTTGCTCTTGGGGATGATGAAATAAATTATGAGCTTTATGATAAAAATCATCCAAGTGGATCAGCTTATTATGATTTAGAAATTATGCAAACTCCTGTCTTAGAAGCATTTACAAACAATACTGCCACCATGAATAGCAAACTAATTACGATTGCTAGAACTAATTTATTATATTTACCGATATTAAAATTAAATGGGGCTGGTGGTGCTCATAGAGAATATTCTACTGGTGGTTTTATGGTGGCTGTAGATTCTAATACTGAGAAATCAACTACAGCAACAGCTGCTGGATTTGGAAATCTTGATGGTGTCATCAGAGGATATTCGCTTGATGGGAACTTTATACGAGTTGATCAAGGACTTGACACAACCGAAATGGCTCCTGCATGGACACTGGGCTCTGATTTAAATGAAGTTCAATATCTTGTTGAGATGGATAATCGATTGGGAAGAATTGTAACTCCATCTATGGTTAGTAATGGTGGTGGCAAAAATGCGACCAAATCATTTATTGATGATGATAATATTGCTAGTTATTTTTTGACTTTGGGTGATACTCGTTTTGTAATGGACAATACTGTAAAAACAGATAAAGTATTCGACTCAGAACAAGTTATTGCAGGGCCACGAGGAACATTGTTAACATTTTCTATTGGTGCTTCAATAGAGCTTAATCAGAGTGATTTTCTTTTCGACCAACTTGGAACGACATGGGCCATTGGAGCGACAGGAAATCCAACTGGACAGGTTGTAAAATATATTGATACGATTGTTAAAGTTACAGGAGTAACAACTGGATATAGATTGGATATTCCCATCAGGTATGTTAAAACCCCCACTTAAATAAAATATGATTTCAACTTTAAAAAGGAACGATAAATGGCAAAAATTTTTAAACCACTAAAAGGCGACGACATAACAAATACTCGGACGCTTTTACATGAAGCAATTCCGCTCACCGGAAGTCTTGTATCAGGAACTTATGGGACTTGGCCAGATGGAACAAATATTAAAAATTATGCTCATGGAATGTTTCAAAGTATTTATGATTATCCGTATCTAAGTTCTTCAGCAAATCACATATTTGATTTATCAGTTGGTTATTCAAGCGACTCGCCTTTAAGTGGTGTTGCCAGTATACAAAACGCTAAAAAAATAAATATGTATAACCAAATGGCCTCTGTATTACAAGGTCATGATGTTTCTGGAAATATTTTAAACTTTGATCAAGATGGTGATATTCTCTCTGGCGGAACAAAAATTAAGGAATGTGTGTTTGTTAATTTTGCGAGACTATTATCAAAGGACGAAATTAAAAAAGGCTCATTTACAATGAAGTTAGGTGGACAAGAAGCTTTTGCAGATCCAATGAATTCTCTTTTAACGATTACAGACTCAGGCGCAGAAAATAATTATAAAGTTAATTCTCCTTCTGGAGAATATGGAATTTTATCTTGTTCAGCTGGTGGAGCATATTCTGGTTCTGAAGGTCGAGTTGGATTATTGTTTTATCAAGCTGGGGTTGCTGTTTTATCGGCGTCTGTTTTTCAGTCAGGAGGCGTAGGAGGAAGTAGCGGAGGAGTTTTGGGACAAGATGCTGTTTATTTATCAGCTGGCGATTCAGTCTCGGCTTCCTTTACTGGTTCTTCGATTACGGCTTCTTGCGATGCATTTAGACACAGAATTTATGATATTAGTTTTAATAATACGACAGAATTAAATTCATCAATATATTTCTGCCGAGTTAATAACAACGAATTTAATTATAGTTCAAGCCCAACTTATTTGAGTTCTAGCAAAATAAGGGTCAAGAACAATCAATTAGACCAACCTATTTCTTATGTGACAACAGTGGGGCTATATTCCGATAACAATGAATTATTAGCCGTAGCAAAACTTTCTGAACCTTTGAAAAAAGATCCGTCAAATGAAATGACGATACGTGTTAGACTCGATTATTAGTTTTCAACTAATTAAAGATAGCGATGTCTTTTTATAAATTCAAAAGAAATGACATTTTTCATAATAGAATAAAAACTTATCCACAAGTCAATTTTTTTATCTACACCGGATCAGTTTATTATAATAATGCCATGCGACAAGCTGGTGAAAATGTTACCAATGCCGGAATGGTCCCTAC
>Ga0098061_1000752_pt1 | contig 15872 bp, 28 predicted proteins | sample 22_taG_FD_92579 | JGI IMG/M metagenome (GOLD analysis project Ga0098061, IMG submission 92579) | Marine viral communities from the Subarctic Pacific Ocean - 22_ETSP_OMZ_AT15343 metaG | ecosystem: Environmental > Aquatic > Marine > Oceanic | place: Subarctic Pacific Ocean | collected 2015-01-20
AGGGCTGGGAGAAGAAGTTTTTACAATTTTAGGAGTTTTCTTAGGAGTTTTCTTAGGAGTTTTCTTAGGAGTTTTCTTAGGAGTTTTCTTAGGAGTTTTCTTAGGAGTTTTCTTAGGAGTTTTCTTAACTTTATCTTTAGCCGCTTTCCTAGCGGCAGCGTTAGCTCTCTTTATCGCAGCTTGACTTGCTGCTGATGTCAATGCGTTTTCACCGCCTTTGACGAACAACGCTTTTGCTGCTCCAGTGAGAAATTTTGCTGCACCTGCAATTAATCCAACCATTTTTCCTGCTCCTATTGTATAAGATGCTATTTCTAAGCCTAACTCTGTTAGATCAGCAGCTTTTTGTTTATCTTTTTGGGTTACTCGTTTGTGTCGTTCGTTAGGTCCAACTACAGAACCGGGGATACGTTGTAAACGTCCCGCATGTTCTACAGTTTCTTCTTGTCTTCCAAAACGTCTACTAGCTTCTCTTCGTTGTCCGGCAGTAGATGGCCGTTCTTTTCTATGATTATACGGGCCTTCCTGCGCTCTTTTAACTGCTCTTTGAGCATCTAATAGTTTTTTTAAAAGTTTCGGTTCTTCTTTTGTATTTTTTCCTTTTTGATATGCTTTATTAGCATCATCAAAAGCGATAGTAAGCTTTATAGGTACTTTGCGTTTTTTTGTAGACATATTAGTATCCAAAAATTTCGTCTTGTACGACGGGTTTATTTAAATGTGTCATTCCAAAAGGTATGGCGGAAGGACGAGTACTTTGATGGCTCATAAACATATACCTTAAAGCATCATAAGCATGGTCTTCAGCCTTTGTATCTACATCTTCACTATTAGTCTTGCTCATTGGTAGTGAAGGAAGAGTACGAATTAAATTAGTACAGGTATTAAATATTCTTAACTTAGGCTGACCATACTCATCTACTAGTAAGCGTCTGTGTACTTCCTGTTTGCCTTGCATTCTATCTGAATTAGAAGGAAGCCAGCGAAGACCTTGTTCAATCATGGTTTGGGCGATACTCTTACCTAATCCCATTTTATTCCAACAAGACCTATCTAAAACAGAAGAAGCAATATTGGGATCATAAGCTTCCAATTCCAAAATTACTTTTGCTAGTTCTTCAGCAGTTAATCTTGTTTGGTATAGCTCTCTATATATCCAAATACAACCGTCCCAATCTATCGCTCCCCATAACACACAAGAAGGAGCGCTAAAACCATAGTCACAAGCACGTATTCTAGTCCAGTTATACGGAATTTCTTCCGGTCCTACTATATGCACTTGTGCATTAAATTCACTAAATACTGCACCTTCAGCAACATTCCAATCACCTTCCAGAAGTCTTTTCCTTTGTACTTCTGGTAGAGACATCAGCATCATCTCGTACTCACCATCCCGCATAAGATAAGGATTATCCGTTAATCGTGCAGGGATAAACTTACGCCTGAATAATGGTTCTCCTGCTCTTTCATGTGTATTACCAAAAACAAGAGTTTTGCCGCTTTCTATATCGGTAGCAAAGAACGGTTCATCTGGAGGAGCAGGATCAATAAACATCTTTTTAATCCACCAACCACCAACACCACCGGGGTTAGCTGTTGCTCTCATATACGTTTCAATCTCTGGATCGGTAGTACGAAGACGAGAACGAAGATAGTTCCATACAAAGGGCGAAGGGTAATGCCCTAACTCATCTATACCAATCCACGAAAACGCCATTCCTTGATAGCGATACACATCATCATCTTGGTCTACATAACTAAACAGTGCAGTAGCTCCTGATGGAAAAACCCAAGTTTTAATAGATTCTTTAAACTTGGCACCGGGAAATGCACGGGGGTAAACTTGTTTACTTTTGTCTATAAGTTCTGTTAGTTCTGCTAATGTTCTACGAAGTAACAAAGCACGGTGGTTACCGTTATTTGCATACCGTAGTAAATCCATAAGCATCGCAAACGATTTACCACCACCAGCAGCACCACCATATAATACTTCTTTTTCAGGGGCTGCTAGAAAAGAATATTGAGGGCCTTCATTAGGCTCAAAGATAATATCAGATTTTGCTGCTTTTATCTTCTTCTCAATCACGCCTCTAGTTTTCTTCTTGCCATTCTCGTTCTTTATTTCTAGAGATTTTAATTCTCTTTTTTTATTCGAGATTCTTTTTCTAAGCTTGTTTTTTGCTTTTTGTTTTGAACTGTATTGATAGCGTCTTTTAGGTTTTTCCTGTACATCACCCATCTATCGTCATCGCTTTTTCTTTGACTTTCGGAGGTAATAGTACAACTCCATGAATAACTTCTGCTCTAATATCCACTTCTTGCCGTTTGCTTATCCCTACTCTATCTAGAATATCGTTAGCGGCTTTCATACGTATTTCTATTTGACTATTCGGTATAGTACCGTCAGCATCCAACGCTTCCGCAAGCCTATTAACAGACTTAACCGTAGACCCTGCAAGCTGACTTCTTGCACGTTCTACGATCTCATGCTTTACAGAATGCATTAGATTACTTCTGGAACCTACGTGGTATCCAGCAATATCCATTGCTTCTATAACATTGCCACCATTATCAAACAGAGCATCCAAAAAGGTACTTTGTTTTTTCGTAAGTTCTTTTTTTCTTTTAGTAGGTAGCATCAAACTTTTCTACTTCTGTTACGGCTTTTAGACATAACGCTCAAATTACCCAGACTTCTATTACGAGGATTGCCATCTTTATGATGTATATCCATGCCATCACCTTTAGACACTCTGCCCGTCTTAGACAATAAGCGTCTAGTCTTGTTTCTATCTGAACGCCGACTTACTTGTTTACCTTTAGCATGATAATTAGCGTATTCTTTTACATAGTTTCTAGCCATATAACTTCCTATATTAAAGTAAAAGGACAAACCATGGAAAGCGACTTACGAATAGCGCCTTTTAAGTCCTTTTACACTTCATATTAAACTATATTTAATATAAAGCTCTTTAGCAGCAAAGATAGCCCTCTCTAAGAAAAAGTAAAAGCGAGAGAGTGTGACTTTTTTACTGCACTACCTACTATTATACACCGTTTCACGGATTTGTCAAGTAAAAAATTTATTTTTTTTATAAGTACTTGATTATAAAGGAATCTTTTTTTACGAAAAAACGAGTATTTTCCAAAAAACAAAAAAAGCTTACATGCATAGGTTAAACCATTGATATTAAAAAGGTATTTTTGAGCATGTAAGAAATTATTAAAAATGAGAAAATCCTTGATTTTTGTTAAAAATAAAAAACAACAAAATCAACATGTTATTATTTAATAAAAAATAAAACTTGACAAATCGGTGAGAAGCTGTATAATGTAGATATACACCCCTCCCCCCTTCTATACCTACTACTACAACAACAACAGTAGTCTTATGCCTCCTTATGATATAGAATAGATTTACATATGTCCTCCTTATGATATAGAATAGATTTACATATGTCCTCTTTATGATATAGAATAGATTTACAAAGTGTTAATTCTTGTTGTTTGTAGTAAAAGATATAAAATAGAGTACTTTTATAAGTCATTGATTTTATTGTGTTTTTCATATTACCTTAAAATTACAAAAAATTGAGCATGTGGGCATATATAATACACCCCTCCCCCTACTGTCCCTTGCCTTCCCCCCTATCGCCTTCATTTTTCTTTTTCTTTCCTGTTTAGAATAGTTCTAGAATACAGGCTGGCTATATATTATTTTTTTCTAATATGAATATGCATTGATTGCGTTGGGATACTTTAGAATAATTCTAGAATATAATATTGTATCATGTGAAACTATACCCGCATGGCCGATAGGCTTTTAATATGGCAGCATGGCGCTCAATTTTTAATCCCTACCCTTCCCCTATACATCAAGATATCTTTATATATCAATAAGCTATTGTTAATTTGCCGGCAATTTGTCGCCCGAATTAATTCGCACAATGCTGCATTTTTTTCATTGCAAAGGGTTGCAATCGTCCCTATATATAAAGGACAGGAAAAACCAACGTGAAAGGGTATCACAATGACTAACGCGCAAGAAAAGTTCCTCGCCAATTTGACCATGCGGACCGCGAATGCACTATTGGCAAAATTCAATAATGATCCCGCAATTGCTTTTGATAAAAGCGATGAAGCCTTTTATGCATTCCGCGAATGTTGGGAATTTGTAAATCCCAGTGAATATATCCAGCATGTATGGCGCGGGACTGGTGATCATCAATTCCATTTTATCAGTAAGTAATTGGGTAATGGGGGGGGGCAATAATGCTTCCCCCTAATTCTAAATTGAAAGTGAAAACAATGTCAGATAAAGCAATCAAGATTAACGCAGATATGTTTATCAACGCCATGCGGAAACATGGGACAGACTGGTCAAAACCGTGGGTTCAAACGTCTATTGATTTGGGCGAACATGCGAACATATCAACCGGCCATACGTTTAGCGGCTTCAACCCGTTCATTTTGTCAATGGCGGCAATGGCGCATAATTGGCAGTCTCCGCATTGGTTAACGTATAATCAAGCGAAACAAAGCAATGGCAAATATCGCGTTCGCCGCGATGAATTGAAGCGCCAAACGTGGATATTGCGTCCATTAATCGTGAATAAAAATGAAGACGGCGAAAAGTCTACGTTTATAGCAGGATGGCGCGCCTATGGCGTCTATAATGGCGCGCAATTAGAGGCACCGCTGTTAACTGAAAAGAATAACACGCCATTGCCTAATGGCGTGGAACATAATGCCAAAGCGGACAGCATTGTTAATAATACAAATATTCATATCAATTATGGCGGCGATAGAGCATTCTATTCACCGTCATTGGATAGCGTAGGGATGCCAACGGTAGAACAGTTTGAAACTAGCAACGGTTATTATTCTACCCTATTTCACGAATTAGGACATGCTACCGGTCACAAATCGAGATTGGACCGCAAGTTTGGCGTTGATAAAAAAGGTTATGCTTTTGAAGAATTAGTCGCGGAATGTAGCAGCGCTATGAGCATGATAAAATTGGGAATGATAAATGAGCCCCGCGACGATCATGCAAAATATCTGAATAATTGGATTGCAATGTTACAAGATAATCCCAATGCATTGCAACAGGCCTTTAGTAAGGCGGAACGTGCAACCGCATGGGTAATGAATGAAAAAAGATAGGCGATAGAATAGCAAGCGTGGCAATGGTGTCGCGCTTGTTACTATTACATACGGGATTAAAACAATGACAAAATATGACAATATGAGCAATGCGGAATTATGGGAATTATCCAACAGGGGCAGTTTAGACGATGCATACAACGTCTATCTATTTTGTGCTAACGATGGACAAGGCAATGATACTAACACTGGCAAACCGTTATTGTCGTTTGATGAATGGCTCGACAACTAATAGGGAATAGGAACGATGATTATATACAATGGCAAGTCTAAAATTGACGGCAAGCCTATAGTCGCAATTGTTACAGGATTGCAGCGCAAAAGTAACAATCCAAAAACAGGAAACATTCCGCAAGTTTGGATTATGCGATCAGATATTGCACCAAATATTGCGGTGCATACTGGCGATGATTATAGCATTTGCGGTAATTGCAAGCATAGGGGCGTGATAGTAGACGGTAAGAATACCAAGCGCCCATGTTATGTTACAGTCTGGCAAGCGCCGCTAGCGGTATATAAAGCATTTAAACGTGGAACATATCCAGATTATTCTAATGATTTAGATGGCGCGGCGGATATTTTGCGTAGTCTAGTTGTGAGAATAGGCGCGTATGGTGATCCCTATGCTATTCCGGTCACTGTATGGGATAACACTTTACAACACGTCGATGCGCCGTTGGGATATAGCCATCAATGGAAACAAGCAAGCAAGCAATTGATGCGATATTGCATGGCAAGTGTTGACAATGAAATAGAAGCAAAACAAGCAAACAAATTAGGATACAGATATTTTAGAACGAAACAATTCACCGCAAGCAAAATAAGAAAAGAGACTATTTGCCCGGCAAGTCTAGATAACACCACTATAACTTGCGCCGATTGTAAAGCATGTGGCGGATTAGGCGCAAAAGCAAAAGCAAACATTGTAATAGATTTACATGGGAGAGGCGCGAAACATGCTTAAACAAAAACAGTTATTCAAACAATTGCGCCAAAAAGGTGCAACAATAAAACAGACCAAAAAGGGGCACTATATGGTAGTAATGCATACCAGAACCTACACTCTAAGCAATCGGGCAGAATATCCTAATAGTATTATAAAACACTTATATTCTACTATTGCTTAAACAAAACAAAAACAGACTGATAGGCTGCTAGCAATAGTGGCCTATTGGCGCTTGTATTTTGAAAAGGTCTGAGTAATGATACGATTAAATAGAACAAATACAGAACAAAATAAGGAGAAGAACAAAAGAGAACAAAAAAAGAACAGGGCGGAAACTACTATCACATTTACTGATAACACTAAACTTGTTGTAAATTTATCACACACATAAAATTTTTTACTTTACCCCTTGACAACTTATGGAAACACCCTACATTAAGGATATCCAAACGGAAGGATATTAAAAAACAAAAGCAACAAAAGCAACAAGATATAGAATGTTTGCATAAAAGATTTAGAATACTTGTTTTTAGTGATTTTTAACCTTGACTTATGGAGAGTAGTGCCTATATTAGGTATACCAATCAAAAGCTAGAGAGGAATTAAAATGTCAATAATACGCTCACTGTACGCACTGTTAATCATTGTTGCTTTGCTTGGTGATATTTATATTGCTGAAATAGCACTAAATGAAGGAGGTGGATTATACCACTTTGGTCTGCTTTTCACTCTACCAATGGTGATTGTAGCAGCATGGTATGTTATGGTGAAAGATTATGAATAAGTATAAGACGCCTTATGGAATGATTACGAAAGTTTTATATCCCAACCATTCAAGTTTGTTTACCTATCTTATCAGGTGGGTTAGCAAAGGAGATGAAGCTGGCGATTTAACGGTTGAATATGTGAAGGCGTATACAGCTAAAGAAGCAATGTCTATCGCCAGTTGTGAGTATGGTGTAAAAGAAAAAGATATTCTAGAAGTTAGAATAGAAGTTATCAATGATATTCTCTTAACGTAACAAAGAGGAAGATAAGATGTCTAGATACATAACTCGTAAAGTCACAAAGTTCTCTTTTGTCATGCCTGTGTATGATTATGATATAACACTTCACGAGGACGGGGCACATGATGTTATGATACCATGCGAAGATAGACACAGCGTAGGTTACAATGTGTATGGCTGGGACTACAAAAAACAAGTATGGCATATTATAGATATCGGTGATTATTACGATGAAGCTAAAGAGATAGCTGATGAGTATGATAAGAAGATGGTTAAGAAGTTGAAGATATACTGCGATGACATGGGAGATAAAAAGAGTTATGATGTATGAATATGGTATTAAATGGCTATCACCTGATGGGCCGGTCATTAAAATAGTTGAAGCAACTAATGCTCTTGATGCTTTACGAAAGGCATCTGTTGAGTATAGTGTAGGAGAGATGTACAACAAACCTATTATTGAAGTGAAGATATGGAAAGAAATAGGCGTTGACACAATAATAACAACCATACTCAAGTAGGAGAGCAGATGATGGAATATGCAGTAGAGGTTCAAGCAGATAGCACCGGCACATGGGCTGGAAACGGGCTAACATTTGACACTGAAGATGAGGCGAAGGACTATGCTCTTGATCTGTATCGTAGATGGTCAGCAGTTAAAGAGTGGAGAGTAGTCTTACTTGAAAATTCTGGTTGACATTTGCCAACAGATACACTACATTAAAGTTTGACCCTTTCCTAAAGGAGATTAAGATGGGTAAAGTTAAAAACTGGTTGATGGGTATGGAGGAAGATGCTTCCTGCATGTCTCTTGATGAGTGGACTGATAAGCATGGTGAGTGGAACAAGATGGTGTACGAATCGATCAACGGTGAAGAAGAAGGTCGTATCTTTTATGATCTGTTTGAATAGATAGGAGAAAAACAAATGTCAGCATTATCTTATATTTCCCTACACAATATCTCTAAAATTATTGTAAGAGCATCTAATCATGGAGTAGGAGAAACCTACTGTGGTGCTGAATTTAGAGAGATAGTATTCCACAATACTAAAGGGGAAAGATTTACCTTAGTAGCATATGGTAATGAAGATGAACTTGTAACTGTGGAGGTTCAATAATGATTAACACTACAATAATTTATGAATGCGCAGACTGTGATCAAGGTCTTAGATACTGGAAAGAAGATCGTAGCACTGAATGCGGCGAATGTTGCGGCACTGGACAAATTGAATATGAAGAAACATACGATTGTATTGAAGATGCAATGATTGATTATCCTGATGCTGTTGAGATATTCTTCTACAACGAGAAAGAAGAAGATGAAAGAAAAGAAAAGTAAGAAAGAATGGAAGTGGGCTAATAACCCGGTAAAAAAAGACTTGTACTCTGGTAAGTATGGGCAGAAGATTAAGCCTGTAAAGAAGGATACTGGACCATCTGTAGAGGAAGGTCTTGATGAATTTTATGAAGAAGGAGATACATATGGAAGAAGTTAAAATAACAAAAAATATGAAGGATAGTGCAGATAAAAGAGCTAAAGAACTGGGTGTTCTAAGGAACTCTATTAGTAAAGGTGCAGGGAATGTTATTGGTATGCTTGGTGAGGAAATTGTTTTAACTGTTCTTGGTGGAGAACTAAAGAGTAGTTATGACTATGATATTATTTTACCTGATGGAACTACAACAGATGTTAAGACTAAAACAACCACCGTTGTTCCACTACCCTCATATTCTTGTTCAGTAGCTGCTTATAATATCAAACAGAAGTGTGATAGTTATTCCTTTGTACGAATAAAAAAAGATTTGACAGTAGGTTGGTACTTAGGTAAAATCGACAAACTTCATTTTTTTAATGAAGCGAAGTTCCTTGAAAAGGGAACGGTTGATCCTGTTAACAAATACAAGGTCAAAGCATCATGCTTCAACTGCCCTATAAGTGTACTACAATAGACATTGAGACTGATGGTCTTGATGCTACTAAAATTTGGGTTGTTGTTTGTCAAGATATCAATACTAAAAAGATTAGAATATTTCAAGATAACACCAACCTAAAAAGATATCTGGTGCAATACGAAAAGATTATAGGGCATAACGTGTTATCATTCGATGTTCCTATATTAAATGAACTGTGGACTATGGATATTAGTATGGAAAAAGTAGTTGATACCCTTATAATTTCTCAATTATTCAGCCCTAATAGAGAAAAAGGACATTCTCTTGCTGCATGGGGGCATCGATTAGGAATGGAGAAAGGTGAATTTAACGACTTCTCTTCTCTGTCTAGAGAGATGGTGGACTATTGTATACAAGATGCCAAGATTACTACAAGAGTATACGAATACCTTATGACTAAAGAGAAAAAGGATTTTTCTGATACTAGTATTATTTTAGAGCATAAGATAAGGGATGTTATAAATAAACAACAAAAACACGGTTTCTATTTAGATGTAAAGAAAGCGCATATGCTCATGGTAGAAACTAAGAGCAAAGCAAAAGAAATAGAAGAAGAGATTCTTGTTTCTATGCAAGCAAAGGTTAAGTTTGTCAAGCATGTAGTGCCAAAGATTAAGAAGAATGGAGAAATATCTAGTGTTGGTATTAAACAAATACCTAATTATGAAACCGTTGTGGAAGGTGAGTTTAGTTCTATTGAATTTCAGCCGTTTAATCTTGCTTCTCCGCAACAGATTATCGAAAGGATGCAAGAATACGGTTGGAAGCCTATTGAGTTTACTCCTAAAGGTAATCCTAAAGTCAGTGAACGCAATCTTAGTACTGTATCTCCTAATGCACCAAAAGCTCTACAGAAATTAGCAGAATGGAAAATGCTGGAAACAAGATGGAAGACAGTAGAAGCGTGGCTGGAGGCTGTTGATACAGATAATCGTGTTCATGGTAAAGTAAGAACTATGGGTGCGATAACAGGACGTATGACGCATTCAGAGCCAAACATGGCTAATGTAGTTGCATCATATAAGCCTTACGGTAAAGAGTGTAGAGACTGTTGGACAGTAGCAGATACAAACAACTATGCGCTAGTAGGTGTTGATGCAAAAGGATTAGAATTGAGGATGCTGGCACATTATATGAATGATAAAGAGTTTACGGATGCTGTTGTTAGTGGTGATCCACATACTCTAAATCAAAAGGCAGCAGGACTGCCAACTAGAGAAGCTGCTAAGACATTTATTTATGCACTGTGTTATGGTGCTGGTTCACAAAAGATAGGGAATATTATAGGAGGAAGTTCCCGCGAAGGAGAAAAGCTGAAACAAAAATTCTTCAAGAACATGCCTAAATTAGGTAACTTAATAAAGAAGGCACAACTGTATTCTCGTCGCGGTTATGTTAGAGGCGTTGATGGTAGGCGCTTGTTGGTTAGATCATCTCATGCTAGTCTAAATACCTTACTACAAGGGGCTGGTGCGATCTGTTGCAAGCAGTGGAGCATCTTACTGGATGATAAGATAGAGCAATTGCAGTTGGATGCTCACCTTGTTAATACCATTCACGATGAGCAACAATACGAATGTCATAAAAAAGATGTTGACAAGCTCTGTGAAATAGCGGATACTACAATGCAACAAGTAGGAGTTGATTTTAATATGAATATTATCCTTAATGCTGATGCAAAAGTAGGCACAACGTGGGCCGAAACACATTAGAAAAAAAAGTTAGATTAGGGGTTGACTTTTAGTATGAAAGTGCTTATGTTGAGTAAGATAACGAGTTTAATGAAACTGAGGAGATAGCGAATGGCTAGAGAAACTACGATGTTAGCTGGTAAAGCGTACTGGACAAAGTTAAATACACCTGATAAAATGTCTGAAAAGTATCAGATGGATATTTGTAATCTATCTGAAGAAACTCTTCAGAAATTGAAGAAGCATGGCGTAAAGCCTAAAAATAAGGAAGACGATAGGGAGTGGTTTATCACCGCAAAGTCAAAGTTTGAGGTGCCTATTATTAACCATGATAAAGAAGGGATGAACGGAACCTTAATCGGAAACGGCTCTGCTGTTAAAGTTAAGATAACCTTTAATAAGGATCATCCTTTGATATCTGAGTTTGGTACTTCCATGTACCTTAATAAGGTGATGGTAACCAATCTTATTCCTTATGGCAACGACGATGACTTTGATGATGTAGAAGGAGTGAATGAAGGAGTAGAAGGAGATGAAGTACCCTTCTAGGTGAAGGTATGAACGATGGGTTTGATCTGTGATAAGTATAAAATGATAATTGCACGGGATCAATGGTATAGTGGGCGAGGGCGCTGGGCAGCTATACAAATATCAAAATAGGAGATAAGAATGCAGATTGAAAATTTAGTTGATGATATATACACTGTTCTAGAAGATGAGCATAAGGTATCTGAAGAGAATCTTAAATCCTTTCTAGAAGGGGTGTCTAATATTATCACTGCACATATTGAAGAGCCTCGACACAGTAGTAAGACTACTTTGAGAATGTCTTCTATTGGTAAGAAGGACAGGCGCTTATGGCTGGACATAAAATATCCACAAGAGCAAGCTCTTCCATCAGGGCCAGTACTTATGAAGTTTTTGTATGGTTCTTTGATAGAGGAAGTCCTTCTGCTTCTAGCAAAGGAAGCAGGACATGCTGTTACTGATGCACAAAAGAAGGTAACTATTTCTGGTGTCGATGGACATATGGATTGTAAGATTGATACTGAAATAGTGGATGTAAAAACAGCTAGTGATTTTTCCTTTAAGAAATTCAAAGATGGTACTCTTTTCAACAAGGATAGCTTTGGTTATCTGGGTCAATTGAGTGGCTATATGGAAGCGGAAGGGGCTGAAAGAGCGCACTTCCTCGTTATGAACAAGGTTACCGGGGAGCTTCTTCTTTTTACAGTAGATGATATAGATACAATCAATGTAGAAAAGAGGGTAGAGCATTTAAGAAGTATTCTAAATTCAGATGAGATACCTTCTATTTGTTATGAACCTATCCCTGAAGGAAAATCAGGGAACATGAAACTATCTATGGATTGTTCTTACTGTCCACATAAGTTAGAATGTTTTCCAGATGTCAGAGTATTTAAATACAGCCAAAAGAGAGTGTACCTTACAGAGGTTAAAAAAGAACCTCTTGTCGAGGAGATTACACATACACTAAAGGAATTTAAGAATGAATGAGGAGGATTTTGATGACCTAATGGAAACGGTAGACGAATTAATAACTAGAGTAAGCGACCTTACTGTTGCAATCGAAAAGCTAACATCTGTTATGGATTTTATGCCCAACAGTGGATTTGGTGTAGGAGAATATGATTAATGGTTGAACAAGCTAAGAGCAAGGTTATTCGCCGTGAAGCCTGTCCTGAGTGTGGTAGTAAGGACAATGTTGCAGTGTATGATGATGGTGGAAAACACTGCTATGGTTCTTCATGTACTTATCGTGTACATTCTAACAGTGGAAATATTATTAAAATGGAAAGGAAGCCTTCTCCTATGAAAACAACAGGTACTTTCAATAGTATAGTGGATCGAAAGATATCTTTGGATACCTGTAAATTTTATGGCGTGACAGTTACACAAGAACCTGTCAAGCATATCTATCCATACTACAATGAAACAGGAGAGCTTCTTGCCAACAAGATTAGAGATGTTGCAACCAAATCCTTTCATTCTGAAGGGAACATAAAGGGTAGTCTTTTATTTGGTCAGAATAAATTTAAAAACGGAGGGAATTTTATAACTCTTTGTGAAGGAGAGATTGATGCCTTATCTGCCTACGAGATGTTAGGCAGCAAATGGCCGGTAGTATCTATAAAAAATGGTTCTCAATCTGTTAAGATGGATATTGCTAATAAACATATCTATGATTTTCTAATGTCTCACGACACCATCATTATTTGTTTTGATAATGATGATGCAGGGAAAGCCGCTGCTATTAAAGCGGCTGAAGTGTTAGCACCAAAAGCCAAAATTGTGCCAATGCAATACAAAGATGCTAATGAGTATCTTTGTTTAGGAAAGAAGAAGGAGTTTGTGCAACACTGGTGGGATGCTAAAGAGTATACCCCAGAAAATATTATTTCCGGTAAAGATTTGTGGGAAACAATTAATGAAAAGGCGATAGAGCCAGAAGTACACTACCCGTTTGAAGGTGTTGAAAAGCTAACCTATGGTATTAGGCTAGGGGAACTTGTGACCATTACTGCTGGTTCTGGATTAGGGAAAAGCCAATTTGTTAGAGAACTTGTGTATCATATTCTTAAAAATACTCAACATAAAATGGGATTGATGTTTTTAGAAGAAGGGGTAAAAAGAAGTGGGTTAGGGATTATGTCTTTAGCAGCTAATAAAACTTTACATATCAGTGATGTGTGGAATGATACCTCTATAGAAGAAAGAAAGAAGGCGTTTGATGAAACATTGGGTACAGGAAGAATGTTTTTCTATGATCATTTCGGGTCTAGCTCAATTGATGCTATACTCCACTGTGTTAGGTTTTTTGCTAATGCACTGGATTGTAAAATTGTAGTTCTGGATCATGTTAGTATTGTTATTTCAGATCAACAGCACGGAGATGAAAGAAAAGCTATTGATGAAATTATGACTAAGTTGAGAATGCTTGTACAGGAATTAAACATTTCTTTGATATTAGTATCTCATCTAAAAAGACCTTCATCTTCTGGACATGAAGAAGGGGCAGTTACCTCCCTATCTCAATTGAGAGGGTCTAGTAGTATTGGTCAATTGTCTGACATTGTGTTGGGATTAGAAAGGAATGGTCAGCACGACGATGAAGAAGAAAGACATACAACAACAATAAGGGTTATTAAGAACAGATTTAGTGGATTAACTGGCCCTGCTTGTAGACTTCTCTACTCTGTTGAAACTGGAAGAATGACTGAAAGAGAAGAGTTTGAGGAGATAGAATGATCATACTTCAATCAATTATAAAAAGTATGGACGTGAGTATCAACAAGGATGTTTTCTATCTTGTTACAGGAAATGATAAACAAGAGGGTATTTGTTTTTATGGTGAGAATGTTCTAAACATTAGAATGAAGAAAGCATTTGGTTCCTCTGATGCATCTTTCTGGCTTGATGATATGTTCAAAGCCAACGTGATGAAGTTTGATGAAGATATAAAGGCTACTAAAGAGTTGTTAAATAGAGGGGCTACTATCATATATTCTCCTGCTTCGTTAGGAGAAGACCTCTTTAAAATGAAAGATACTTGTCCTAAAACTACAGAATATATGGAAGACAAATTAAGTGATCTTCTATACAATAATCCTACTAGAGGAAAACAATGACAACCATTAGATCAAGAAAAGCAAAAGGTAGAAATTTGCAAAATTTAGTTGTGGCTAAATTGCTGGAGAAAGCACCAGAACTAGAGTTGGAGGATATTAAAGGAGCTATTATGGGTGAACAAGGGGTTGATATTAAATTGTCTCCTCGCGCACATTTAAAATATCCTCTAAAGATTGAATGCAAAAACCAAGAAAAATTTAAAGGGATTTATGATGTATACTCGCAAGCGGAAGGGCATAAAGGAAAAGGAGAGCCGGTTGTTATTCTAAAAATGAATAGGAAAAGACCTCTTGTCCTAATAGATTTAGATTTTTTTATTGACTTTTACAAAGGGGGTTAGTATAATGTTTAAGAAATGGAATGGCGAGTTGGATGAGGAAGAGCTTTCTGTTTTGCATGAAGGCAGACAGTATGTAGTCTTCTATCCTTCTCCAGAAGATGAAACAACCTTTTCTGTAAAGGTAGTAGATACAACAGAAGCAAGTGAGGAATATAATGAAGAGTTTCCTAATGTATCTGTGGTAGTGGTAAAAGGGATCATGCACATGTTAGATTTTGAATTAGAGTATTTGGTGGAGAGGGGCGTGGAATTTATGCAGGGTGAAGTTGCTTCTGTTCAAAAGGATAAGTTTAAAAATTCAGACAATGTAATTGTTTTTTCTCCTAAAACCAGAAAAGATCAGTAGAGAAGGGATAGCAATGAGACAAGCGGAATTAAAATATAAAGAGGATGAATGGAACGAGGTTCATAATCCTGCTCATTATAACAAAACAGGTATTGAAACTATTGATCTTATTCGCAAATGGATGGAACCAGATGAGTATAAAGGATACTTGAAAGGCAATATCATAAAATACATGAGTAGGTATAAATACAAAAAAGAAGAGGAGCCTTTAACAGATGTGTTGAAAGCACAGTGGTATTTGGAAAAGCTTATAGAAGAATTGAGGGATGAGGAGAACGATAATGTTTCCTGTTGAGGAAATGCAGTATTCCTTTTGGTCTAAAAAAGTAGATCATTTCATTAGTATGTTTGAATATGGAAAAGATACTCCAGAACAGTTTAAGAACAACATGATGTTGATGGGGTTTACTGAAGAGAATATTCAACAAGCTCTTTTTGAGGAGGAAGAAAATGAATAAAAAATTTATTATTATAGCGATAGTTGCTCCACTTGTTTTAATAAGCGGGGTAGCAGGGAGTGTTTATTTTTCTAGTGAGTGTGAATACAATCCATTCACAGGAGCTTTTGTTGTTGATGGAGAGGAGTATGCTCATGGTACAATGAAAGATGCGTGGGCATGTGCGCTAGAAGGGGGATTACCTCAATCCGTACTCTCCAGATTAGGGAAGTATGGTGATGCTGAGACAAGAGCAGAAGCCGAAAAGATTACCAACAAGGATAAAGAGATTAAGCAACAAAAATCAGAGAAGTAGAAGGATAGAATGATGATG